>Ga0207720_100378_pt1 | contig 32959 bp, 29 predicted proteins | sample A23P2SouthBayCA_2_FD_187751 | JGI IMG/M metagenome (GOLD analysis project Ga0207720, IMG submission 187751) | Aerobic enrichment media microbial communities from Eden Landing Ponds, California, USA - A23 E3 (2) (SPAdes) | ecosystem: Environmental > Aquatic > Marine > Unclassified | place...
CGACAGCGGCGATTTGAACCTGAGGACGAGCGAGCGTCGCGAGCGAAGTCCTCCGGGTTCAAATCCCGCTCCGGGCGTCCTTCCTGATTCCAACTCGCGTGCGACGAGCGTAGCGAGGCGCGGTCGCACCGAAACGACCCGACGTCGAGTTGAATCTGCGTTCTCCGGCGGCCGTGAAATTGACAAGCGGTCCCTCCAAGCTGCTACGCCGTGATCCATTCGATTATCTCTGCGGTTTCTTTTACCCCACACACGACCACGGTATCGAGAGAACGGGCAGCCAGAAAGTCGTCCAGTTCCGTCCGGTAGAAGACACTCCACCGGGGGTTGTACATGATCCATTCCCGCGGACAGACGTCCTGAAACTCGCCGCGTAGTAGCTGCTCGGCATCGAGGCGCACGTCGGCCGACGGTTTCAGTTCGTCGACCGACTCGGCGCCATCGGTTCCTGGCTGGACGATTTCGGCACCGGATTCGAGTCGAACCACACTGCTATCGAGGCGTCGAGAATCACACCGGAGTATTTTATACACCGACTCGGATACGGTTGACGTACGAGTGTCGTTCGTGGACGGAACACCTGGATGGAGAAAGCGCGCGCTCTTCCTCGTGCTATCGGCTGGTGGGGTGGTCGCGCTCTACGTCGTCCAGACGCGGAACTTCTTGCTCTTTCACAGCATCGTCGAGGTGTTCAGCATTCTGATCGCCTTCGCCGTGTTCATCGTCACGTGGAACGCACGCGAGGAGCTGGAGCATCCGTTCGTCGTCATCCTCGGCATCAGCTACCTGTTCGTCGGCGGGATCGATCTGCTCCACACGCTCGCGTACAAGGGGATGGGCGTCTTCCCGAGCGCCGGCGCGAACCTCCCGACGCAGCTGTGGGTCCTCGGTCGGTATCTCGAAGCTGCCTCGCTTCTGGGTGCGGGAGCCGTCGGTCTGCTAGCCACGGGAACCGTCGGTCTCCCGACCGGCGGGCGTCCCTCACTGGACGTCGAGTGGAACGAGCGGACGATGCTGGCTCTGATGGCGGGGTATTCCCTCGTCGTGGCGCTCGGTCTGGGATCGATATTCGTCGGCGACCGATTTCCGCAGGCGTACGTCGAGGGCAGTGGTCTCACCCAGTTCAAGGTGGTCAGCGAGTACCTCATCGTCGGTCTCTTTACGGTCGGTCTCGGTCTCGTCTACGGACAGCGGGAGACGTTCGACAGCCGGCTCTTCCAGTTGCTCGCCGCCTCGCTGCTCCTGACCATCGGGGCGGAACTCGCGTTCACGTTCTACGTCGACGTCTACGGGCTCTCGAACGTCGTCGGCCACTTCTTCAAGCTCGGATCGTTCTACCTGATCTATCTGGGGGTAGTGAAAACCGGAATAACGGACCCACAGAAGTCCCTCTATCGCGCGCTCGCTCAACGCGAGGCCGAAGCACGGAAGTTCAAGAAAGCGGCCGACTACTCGGGGCACGCGATCCTGGTCACGGATCGGGACGGCACGGTTCAGTACGTGAACGCCGCGTGGGAGGAGATGACGGGCTACACCGCGAGCGAAGCCATCGGGCGGAATCCGCGGATTCTCAACTCGGGCGAACACGACGACGCGTTCTACGAGGAGATGTGGTCGACGATTCTCGGGGGCGAGGTCTGGGAGGGAGAGATCGTCAACGAGCGCAAGAACGGCGAACGGTTCGTCATCTACCAGACGACCGCGCCGATCCTCGGTGACGAGGGCGACATTCAGGGGTTCGTCGCGATCAACGACGAGATCACCGAACAGAAGCAGTACGAGAAGCGACTGGAGAGCGACCTGCACACGAGCATCAAACAGCTTCAGGTGCTCGCTCGGGTCCTTCGACACAACATCCGCAACGAGATGAGCGTCGTCTCGGGCACCGCCCAGGTAGTGAGAAACGAGACCGACGAGGACGACATCGCGGCGATGGCGACGCGGATCGAGGAGGCGAGCGACCAGTTGCTCGCCCAGGCCGACAAGCAACGGGAGATCGTGCGACTCCTGATGGAGCCGTCGGCCGAGACGTCACTCCGTCTGGCCGACGCGATAGACGACGTCGTCGAGCGCCTCTCGGAGCGGTATCCCGGGACCGAGATTGCCGTCGACGTGCCGTCCGACCTCAGGCTCACGACGCTCCCGGAGCTTCGGCAAGCAATCGAGGAGCTCGTCGAGAACGCCATCGTCCACGCGGATCGGGAGCCGCCCGAGGTCACGATCAGCGCACGGTCCCGGCACCGGTCGGTCGAGATCCGGATCGAGGACAACGGTCCGGGGATTCCGTCGGCGGAACGACAGGTGATCACGGAGGAAGCGGAGATCGACGCGCTGTTACACAGCAGCGGCATGGGGCTGTGGCTCGTCAATCGCACCGTCACGAGAGCCGGCGGGACGATCCGATTCGAGGACGCCGATCCGCGCGGGAGCGTCGTCACTCTCGTCGTTCCGCAGAGTCGAACCGACCGGAAACAGCGGCCGGACCCGAACGAGACGCGGTCGCGTCTCGACTAGCCCCGTCGTCCGGGGGGCGATTTCGATCAGCGTCTTCCAGCGGAAGCCGAACGTTGAAGACCGCTCCCGTGGGGTCGTTGTCCTCGATCCAGATGTCGCCGCCGAACTCGGAGACGAGCGTGTCGACGAGATAGAGACCGATTCCGGTGCCGGGACTGTCGAGACCGTGTTCCCCCTTCCCGAAGACGGCCCGCTTTCGCTCGTCCGGAATGCCGGGACCGTTGTCGGCGACGCTCACGACGACCGACCCGTCCGCTCGCCGAGCGGTCACCTCGACGACCGGGGACGGCGCGTCGTTGTGTTGGACGGCGTTGTTCAGCAGGTTTCGAAAGACGGATCGGAGCATCTCGTTGACGCGAACGGTCACCTCCGGGATCTCCCCGACCGTGAACGAGGCCTCGGGATAGGCTTCGCGGAGGGTCCGAACCTCGGTGTCGACGGCCTCCCGGAGCGAGATCGGCTGCAGATCGGGAGTCGTCTCGCCGACGACCACGTCCACGTAATCGCGGGCTATTCGCGTGAGTTCGACGACGTGGCGGCTCGCCGTCTGGACGCGGTCGAGGGCGTTCTGCCCGCCCTCGTCGACGTGGTCTTCGAGGGCATCGAGCCAGCCGATGACGACCGTCATGTCGTTGCGGATGTCGTGACGAACGACACGGTTGAGCACCTCCAGCCGTTCCCGTTCGGTCGCGAGCCGGTTCCGTTCCTCCGCGAGCTGGTCGGCTCGCTCTCGACTCCGGACGTAGAAGTAGCCGATCAGCAAGCCGCCGGCGGCACCGGCGGTCATATTGTTGGTCACGAGATACGCCGCATCGACCAGTTCGACGCCGTGACTCCGCTCGTAGGCGATCAAGGTGAGACCCATCAGCGACGTCACGCCGATGCCGAACCCGAACCAACTCACCAACCGCAGCGTCTGCCCCATCGACAGATCGCTCCGGGCGACCCACAGCCCGCCGAGAACCGTCCCGAAGGCCGCGAGCAGAGGTAGTCCGCCGCCGAGGGCGAGGGTCACGGGTCGGCGATGTTCCCCGACGAGATGGCCGACGGCGAGACCGATGAATCCGAGTCCAACGAGTGCGATCCCGATCCCGCCGGAGATCGCCCACCAGTTCCGCTCGTCGCCGGACATGTCCGATCACACGGTGAACCGAAACTTAAAGAGTGATAAATCCGAGCGGACGATCCGGACCGGCGGACGTCTCACACTTGCCCGTCGGTCAGTCGCTGCACCGACTCGTCGATCTCTCGCACCTTGCTGACCTGGCGTTCGTTGGCGCGAGCGACGGTCTCGATCTCCTCGGCTGCGTCGTCCGCTCGGTCGACCAGTTCGTCGACCATGCTGGCGATCTCCTCGGTGGAGGCGGCCTGGTCGTCGGTGGCGTCGGACACCTCCTGAATCCCCCGGGACGCCTCCTCGACGGCACCGGCGATCTCCTGTAGTTTGCCGACGGTCGCTTCCACTTCGGAGACGCCGCGCCGGATCTCCTCGGTCGTGGTTTCCAGGCTCTCGATGGTCTCGGCCGTGTCCTGGTTGATCTCAGCGACCATCGTCTCGATCTCGGCGGCGTGATCCTGTGCGTCCTCCGCGAGGCTCTTGACCTCGTCGGCGACGACGGCGAAGCCGTCGCCTGCATCGCCCGCGCGGGCGGCCTCGATGGACGCGTTCAGGGCCAGCAAGTTCGTCTGTTCGGCGATATCGTCGATCACGTCGACGACCTCGTCGATCTCGTCGATGCGCTCTTCGAGGCGGTGGACGTCGGCCGTCACGTCCCGGGAGGACTCGTCGACCCGTTCCATGACGTCGATGGCCTCGTCGGCCGCCTGGCGTCCCTCGTCCGCGAGGCGTTCGGCCCGCGTACTCGTCGCGGCCACCTCGTCGGCGGTCGACGCGATCTCCTCGACCGTGGCGGACATGTCCCCGATCTCGGACGCGATCTCCCCCATCGAGTCGGCCTGTGACTGCACGAGATCGCGCACCCCCTCCGAGCGTTCGGCGGCCTCGCTCGCGGTTCGTTCGGTCTCCTGGACGGTCGCCTCGACGTCGGACGCGACCTCGATCTGTCGGTCGAGTTCCGTCTGCAGATCCTGGCTGTACGAGTGGATGTACGTGTCCGTCACGACCTGCATGTCGAGGTTGATGATCCGCAGGATCGAGAGGATGTCCCGGATCGCCTCGTCGACTTCCTCCTGGATCGCGGTTTCGAGCGTTCCCTGGGTGACGAGCGACGACGTGGCGTCGGCGTCGTCGGTCACCGTCCCACCGTCCGCCACGGCATCGGTGAGCCGGTCTGTCAGCGACGCCGTGAGTCGGTCCCCGACCAGCGGGAGGATGAGGTCGTAGTAGACGCCGTACTGGCCGAGATACTGTTTCATCGGCATCTCCAGCAGATCGTGGATCTTGCCGATTCGCGCCCGATCCCGGAAGTACTCCGTTCCGTAGTCGCCCGCGGCGAGCGTCACGAGGTAGGCGGACTGTGTCCGCTTGAGCTGGTCGACGGTTTTGGGTGAGCGACCGATCACGTCGACGGTCTCGTCGTACTCGGTGAGGTTGTCGTAGAAGTCGTCGGCGATCCGGTCGGCGTTGGCCGCGAACGAGTCCCGGTACTTCTCCAGACGGCGGGCGTCGTCCTGATCGAACCCGATGAACTCCTTGCGCCACTGGATCTCCGCCCGGTCGAGACCGATCCCCCCGAGAAGGTCGTCGACGTCGAGTTGCCGGTTGAGTCCCCCTTGCCCGAAGTCGTCTCGCCCGTACGGCACCTCGTCACTCATAAGAGGAACAACAGAACGGACTACATTAAGCCCGGTGGCAGCGGGTTCGTATCTGGACGAATATTTGGCTTTTCCGATATATACGCACGATTTTCGTCCTAAATACGCCAGGAATCCACAATTCCTGTCTTCTGAGGCTGCTGAGGTCCAGCGAGCGTCCGTCACCGTGCTGGTGGCGGGGTCAGACGGAATCGAACTCGTGGATGGGCCAGTCGGTTTCGTGGTCGAGCGCCAGTTCCCGCTCGTCGTCGTCGAGCGGTCGGACGGTCAGCCGAACCGACATCCCAATCGACGCGTCGTCGTATGGGACGTCGACGCGCCCGGTCAGTCGCGCACCGGAGTCGAGTTCGACGATGGCGACGGTGTACGGCGCGCGGCCTTCGAGCGCCGAGGGCGGCGTCCGGACCTCGGTGTAGGAGACGACGGTTCCAGTCGTCGGCTGTGGCTCGGCGCGCAGGTCCCGGCCTCCACAGGCGTAACACGCCGGACGAGGGGGGATCAGTCGCGCGCCGCAGTCCTCGCAGGCGGCGGCGAGCAGGTCGCCGTCGTCCAGCGCCGCGAAGAACCCGGGGAGGGTGAAGGGGTTGTCGGGCGTCACTTCGTCGCGGGAGCGCGGTGCGGTCGTCGTGTCGCTGGGGTCGTGATCGGTCATGTGGTGAGGACGTGAGCGACGGTGACGGCGTCCGCGACGCCACCCTCGTTGATCAGCAGGCCGGTCGTCGCCTGGTCGACCTGTCGGGCGGGCGTCGCCGTGCCAGTCAGTTGTTCGTACACCTCGACTGCCTGCGCGAGGCCGGTGGCGCCGATGGGGTGGCCCCGGGCCTTGAGCCCCCCGCTCGTGCTCAGGTGCGTGTCGGTCCACCCAGCCGACCGGTCGGTGGGCGGGAGCGCACTCTCGTAGCCACGACCGCGGGGAGCGAACCCGGCGGCCTCCGCGAGCAGCGCCTCGCTGATCGTGAACGCGTCGTGGACCTCGGCGACGTCGACGTCGGCGGGCGTCACACCCGCCTCGTCGTAGGCCGTCGTCGCCGCCTCGTGGGCGCCCTCGACGAACGTGAGGTTGCGGTCCGCGACGCCGATGTTGTTCGCGCCGGCGCCGACGCCGGCGATCCGGACCGGCGGCCGGTCGGCCGCGAACCGCGCCGCGATCTCCTCGCTCGCGACCACGACCGCGGCGGCGCCGTCGGTGACCGGCGCGCAGTCGAACAGCTTCAGCGGCGGGGCGACGTAGTCGGAGTCGAGGACGGTCTCCACGTCGGTCTCGCGGCGGAACTGCGCCCGCGGGTTGGCGGCAGCGTTCCGGTGGTTCTTGACCGCGATGCGGGCCAGATCCCGTTCCGTCGCCTCGGTCTCGTGGAGGTACCGCTGGGCGAGGAGGGCGTACTGGCTCGGGGCCGTCACGCCCGACCGCTGTTCGAGCGCGCGGTCGAACGCGGCCGAGAGCGCGTTCGTCGCCCCCGCGGTACCGCCCGCGGTCATCTTCTCGACGCCACAGGCCAGCACCGCGTCCCGGCGGCCGCTCCGGACGTCTTCGACGGCGTGACGGAGCGCCAGGGCGCCGGCGGCGGCACACCCCTCGACGCGTTCGGCCGGGACGTGGCGCAACCCGCACCACTCCGCCAGCAGCGTCCCGTACATGATCTGGTGTTCGTAGGACTCGGACTGGTTGCCGACGTAGACGGCGTCGACCACCTCGGCCGGATCGGGACCCCCCTCGAACGCCTCGGCGACGGCGGCGCTGAAGAGGTCCCGGCCGGTGAGCTCCGTGCGGCCGAACTCGGAGGTGCCGACGGCCGCGACGTGTGGCTCCATGGCGCAACCACGGCGGGCCAGTGAGTTAACTGTTCACGCCCCGAACGCTTACCTCCGCACGGGACGAGTCCGGTACCATGGGCGATCCGGCCTGCTATCTCGGCTACTGTCCCGACTGTGCGGCGCCCGTCCCCGTCGTCGACGGCGAGTGTCCGGACTGCGGGACCGCCCTCGACGAACCCTGATCCGCACCGTCGCTCGCCCGCGGATCGTCGCCACCGTGTGGCGTCTCCCGCCGCCGGACTTGCACCCCGTGGACCGACTCGGTCACGTCGTCGACGACGACGGCACCGCCCGGGTCGCTCGGAAGTCGGTCGCGGAGCGTCCCGGACAGATACGTCGGCGTCGCGTTCACCAGCGCCTCCACGTCGGCGGCGGCGGTCAGTCGATGTGCGATCACCAGGTCGGACTGCGAGATCGCGACGGCCGGGAGCGATCCCGGACGCTGGGTGGCGGCGACCAGCGAGACGCCGGGGCTCCGACCGCGCGTCAACACCGTCTCCAGCGCCGTCGCGGCGACGCCGTCGAAGAAGACGTGGGCCTCGTCGAGCAGGAGCCACGGCAAGCGGTCGGGACGCCGGTCGACGCAGGCGTCGTACAGTCCCGCGGTGATGCCCCGCACCAGCGCCGACGCCGCCGGGTCGGCGAGCGCCGAACAGTCGAGGACGGTCGCCTCGCCCGACAGCAGCGCCGCCGCGTCGAGTCCGTCGGGGGCGAACACGTCCCACGAGTCGGCGAGGTGGAGGTGGTTCCGGGCGGCCCGACGGACGCCGTCGTCGACGTCCGCCGCCGCGACGACCGTCGCCATCTCGGCGAGCGTCTCGGTCTCCCGCGCCGCCTCCCAGAGCAGGGCACCGACCGGGCCGGTGGTCGAGAGATCGAAAATCGCGGGCCACGCCGACGGCGGCACGGTCCCCGCGCTCACCGTCGGTCCGTCGGCGACGCGCGCCGAAACGGGACCGTCCGCCAGCCCGCCGAACTCCCCCATCGGATCGACGATCACGGGAGCGACTCCCGAAGCCCGTGCCGCCTCCTCGGCGAGGACGCCGAGCGTGTGCGACTTGCCGTAGCCGCGCTTGCCGACCACCAGCGCCGCGTGCGGGCGGTCCAGATCCAGTCCGACCGCCGCGCCGTCGCTCCCGTCGGCGGCGCGGTAGGTGCCGAGGCGAGCGACGGGACCCCGGGCCTCCGGAGCCGTGCGTCCGAGGACGTTCATGGCCCGATCTGGCCGCGTTCCCACGCATAAATCCGGGTCCGAGGATTCAAGTGCGGGAACGGGACCAGACGGGACCATGTTCGACGCGTTCCGGACGGACACCCGCGGGATCGAAGGGTTACCCATCAGGCTCGTCATCGCTCTCGTCATCGGCGTCGCCAGTCTGAGCGTGATGATGAACATGCTGACCGGCATTCAGGGACTGTCGACGACCGAACTCGACGTGCGACCCGAGCCGGAGGTGATCGGTCCCGGCGAGGCATCGCTCGAACTGACCGTCGTCGGCGCCGACGGCTCGTCGGTCGCGGACGCGACGGTGCTGGTCAGTTCCGGGAGCGCCGACCTCGACGGCGTCCGGACCGAAACCACCGACGAGGACGGCACCGCGACGGTCTCGGTCGCACCGACGCTCCGGGCGAATCAGGACGAAGGGACGCTGGTCATCGAGGTGAAACCACCGGCCGGGAGCGGCTACGTCGACCGACGCGGGAACACCAAGGTGTTGGTAGTGCGAGGGTAGGGACGGCGCCTCACCGACGGTGGTGCCCGCGCCCGCCGTCGAGTCGGTCGTCCCAGTCGATCCACTCGTGCTCCCACCCGGTCGGCGCGAAGTAGCCCTGTTCGGCGAACTCGCGATCCTCGCGCTCGGTACGGTTGCGCGTGACGCCGCCGGCCTGTTCGCCGTCGACGAGCAACGGTGCGAGCGTCGTCGATCCGAACGCCTCGACGACAGCGTATCCGTCGGTGGAGTCGTCGGTCTCGACAGCGACGAGCGTCTGGTCCGGGGCGCCCAGTGGCATCACGAGACGACCGTCTGGGGTGAGTTGGTCGAGCAGTGCCCGGGGTGGGCGCACCGCCGCCGCCTCGACGAGGACGCGGTCGAACGGCGCGTACTCGGGGAGACCGTCGGCACCGTCGCGGCAGTCGACGAGGACGCCCTCGTAGCCCGCTCGACGCAGATTCCGGCGGGCGTCGAGGACGACTCGGCGGGCGATGTCGACCGCGTGGACGCGCCGCTCGCCGACGAGTTCGGCCAGCATCGCGGCCGTGTAGCCGACGCCGGCGCCGACCACGAGTACGTCGTCGCCGTCGTCCGCGTCGAGTGCATCGAGCAGGCGAGCGACGGTTCGGGGGGCGAGGACGTCCGTCCCGGCGTGCTCGCCGCCACGGTTGTCGTACGGCCGATCCTCGACGAAGGCGTGTCGGGGGACCGTCCGCATGGCCGCCATCAGGGGTTCGTCCAGACCGCCGAGGGCGTGGTCGACCCCGTCGACCATATCCTCGCGCAGCACCGCAGGGTCCATATCCGACTCCTCGGACGCGAGCACGTAAGAAGGGTGCGCTTAGGACTCGCGCATCGGGACGAACCGGACGCGACCGTGTGTCTCGCGGTCGACACCACCGTCCGCGCGGCGCGTCAGCCGGACGAGCTGCTGTCGTCCACGGCCGACCGGGGCGACGATCCGTCCACCGGGACGCACCTGTTCGACGACGGCGGCGGGCATCGACTCGGGCGCGCAGGTGAGGTAGGCACCGTCGTACGGAGCGCCGTCGGGCCAGCCCGCGAAGCCGTCGCCCACGTGCACGCGGACGCCGTCCGCGTATCCCAGTCGGTCGAGGCGTTCCCGTGCCTCGCGGGCCAGCGCGGGTTCGACCTCGACGCTGTCGACCGTCCCGTCGACGACGGTCTCGCTCGTCACGGCGGCGTGGTAGCCACAGCCGGTGCCGATTTCGAGCACCCGGTCGCCGGGGGTAGGTGCGAGCAGGTCGGTCATGACCGCCACCATGTGCGGCGCGCTGATGGTCTGGCCCTCGCCGATGGGGAGCGGCCGATCCCGGTAGGACGCCTCGCGACGCTCCGCGGGGACGAACTCGTGACGGGGGACGGCGCGCATGGCCCGTTCGGTCGCCGGCCGCTCGATCCGGCCGCTCTCGATCAGACGGTCGACGAGGTCGTTCCGGGCGCGAGTGAAGTCCACGGACCTACCACGCCGACCACGCCGTCGAGGTCACGTCGCGGGCGTACACCCGCTTGACGTCCTTCGCGAAGACCGTGTCGCCCTCGTGGTCGAGCTTCTCGAAGCGGTACTCGGGCGCGTCGTCGCGAACCTGGACGCCGGTGATCTCGAACTCCTCGTCGGCGAATTCGGTCGTCTCGCCGACGACGAACTCGTGGTCGCCGGGGACCGACATCGCGACGCTCCGCGACTCGTCCCGCCGGCCGTCGTTCGGGTGGACGGTCACGTTGACGCGGACGTTGTCGACGGCCCGTGTCCAGAGCGTCTCGACGTCCTCGACGGCGGCCTCCTCGACCCGCCGGTCGCCGTCGAGTTCGATTGCCGTGATCCGCACCTGCATGATGGCCTCGGGCGTGTCGACGACGAACTCCTCGCCGCGGGCGACCGTCTCCTCGGCCGGGGCGTCGACGGTCGTCGTCAGCGACTCCTCGCCCTGCGAGACGACGACGTCGACGTCGACCTCGCGGGGCGGGTCGTAGCGCTCCTTGTGGACGTGACCACACTCGGTACAGCGAACGGTGACGTGGCCGCCGGGTTTCAGTACCTCGTGGACCGTCGTCGCGGACGGGGTACAGGAGGGACAGGCGAGTGCGACGCGGTCGCCCGCGTCGGGTCCGGGATGAGTCATACGGGGTTGTAGCCGGTCAGCCCGTAAAAATCCGCCCTTCCAGGGCGCACGGTCGCTGCCGGTGCGAGGTCGATGGCGTTCGCCCTGTGGCGCCGCGCCCGTCGCTCGCCCACAGGAGCCCGTGGGTCAGAAGACGAACCGTTCGAGCAGTCGGCGGACGAGCGGGGGTCGGCGGATCGCGCTGGGATAGACGGTGACGGTCGTACAGCCCGGACTCGGCACGACCGGTCGGTCGTCGAACAGCACGGCTCGGCGTCGGTGGTCGGGACCGACACGCACGAGCACGTCCGGCTCGGCGAGTCGGCCGCCGTCGGTTCGAACGGACTCGGCTCGGACCGGGACGGCGAGCAGCTCCGACAGCGCCGACTGGTAGTCGGCCATCGTCTGCCGGTGCCGGTCCGTGTCGCCGCCGTCGGGGTGCCAGAGCGAGAGGTAGCCGCCGTTCGCCGTCGCGAGCGCCTCGGCGACCGACACCGCACGGGAGTCGTACGGGCTTCCGTCCCCCGAGAGGACGATCCGTTCGGGGGCGTCGTAGCCGACGTTGTCGACGAGGAGCACGTCACACGGTGCGTGGCGGACGACCCAGTCGACCGGGTCGCCGAGTAGCCGCGACCGGAGACGGAGGGGTTCGTGTTCGGCGAGGATCGCGTCCACGCCGTGGCCGTCGGCGAAGTTGACGATTGCGTGTTTCGTGTCGTGACTGACGACCTCGTCGGCTTCGACGTCGACGTCGAACTCGGGGGCGAGCCGTTCGACTCGCGTCTCGAAGGAGCGATCCGACTCGGACTGGACGGTCGCCGACTCGGTGAGCGGCGCCTGATCCGGGATCTCTTCGAACCGGACGACGACCACGCGGCCGTCGTGGGGACGCACCAGGTCCGCGGCGAGGGCGACGAGCGACCGCTCGCGGTCGGCGCCGACGGCCTTCGTCAGCGCGACCAGCACCGTGTGGGGCTGCTCGTCCGGCCCGGACTCGACGTCGGTGAGCGCGTTCCGACCGACCTGACGGCGGATCGCGTCCGTCGCGACACCCTCGCGACGAACCCGCGGTCGGACGTAGACGAGATACCAGCCGACGCTCCCGACCGTGATGACGGCCGCGCCCGCGAGCGCGACCGTCCCCATCTGCGTCAACAGGAGGACTCCCGTGATGGCACCGAATATCTGCATCCAGGGGTACAGCGGTGACGTGAACACGGGATCGTACTCGGCGTTCCCCTCGCGGAACGCGACGACGGCCACGTTGATCAGCGCGAACACCATGATCTGGAAGGCGCTCGCCAGTTTCGCGATCTCCAGGATCGGGACGAACGCGATGAGCGCCAGCAACACGGCGCCCGTGAGCGTAATCGAGGTGACGGGCGTCCCGAACCGGTCGCTGACGGCCGAGAGCGACGGCGGCGCCAGCTTGTCCCGACTCATGGCGAACGGGTAACGCGACGAGGAGAGGATTCCGGCGTTGGCCGTCGAGACGAGCGCGAGGATGGCCGCGACGATGACGGCGACGACGCCAGCCCGACCGAGTGTGACCTCGGCGGCGACGGCGACCGGCGTCAGCGATCCGGCGACGCTTCCGGGGTCCGTGATCCCGACGAGGACGGCGACGATAGCCACGTACAGGATCGTCGTGAACGCGAGCGAGCCGAGGATGCCCGCAGGGATGTTCCGACCCGGATTCTCGACCTCCTCCGCGACGCTCGCGACCTTGGTGACGCCGGCGTAGGAGACGAACACCAGTCCCGTCGCGGCGAGCAGGCCACCGATCCCGTCGGCGAAGAAGTCGGCGTAGTTGGCCGACTGGACGCTCGGCGCACTCCCGGCGGCGAACCAGCCCAGTGCGGCGAGCATGACGACGACGATGGCGAGCTGGAGCCGCCCCGTCTGTTTCGCGCCGACGACGTTCACCAGGATCAGGATCGTCGCCAGTCCCAGCGCGACCGGCTGGAGCGGGAGGTCGAACAGCAAGAGCAGGTAGGGGACGCCGCCGACGAGCGCGAGCGCACCCTTGAACGAGAGCGAGAACCACGTACCGACGCCGGCAATCGTGCCGAGGAGCGGTCCCATACCGCGCTCGATGTAGATGTAGGTGCCGCCGGCCTCCGGCATCGCGGTCGCCATCTCGGATTTCGAGAGCGCGGCCGGCACCACGAGCAGGCCGGCGAGCAGGTAGGCGAGGACGACCGCCGGGCCGGCGATTTCGAGGGCGAGCGCCGGCAGGATGAAGATCCCGCTGCCGATCATGGCGCCGATACTGATGGCGAGGACCGACGGGAGACCGAGGTCGCGTTCGAGTTCCTTCATGCGAGGTGAGACGGCATCTCCAGGTCGTCGACGACGGCGTCGGAGAGGGCGGTCGTCACACAGATCGGTTCGTGGCCCACGTCGGCGACGAGATCGTAGCGATCGGGGTCGTACACCAGCAGCCGGACGTCGGAGACGCCGAAGCGAGTCCGGACGAGCTGGGCGACGAGCAGGCTCCGGGCGTCCCGCGGCACGGTCACGACGACCGTCGACGCCTCGGTGATACCCGCGTCTGCCAGCGTCCCGACGTCTGACGGATTCCCACGCACCGTCGGTAGATCGGTCGGGTCGTGTGTCTCGCCGACGACGGTCACGGCGTGTCCGGCCGCGTGGAGTCGCCGAGCGACCGCCACGCCGACGGGACCGCTGCCGAGGACGTAGTAGTCGGTCGTCCCCGTGTCGGACGATTCCTCCCTCGTGGATAGGTTCGATATCAGTTTCATGATCGGTCGACGGGATTGACCGTTACTCACCCCCAAGTAAATCACGCAGACGCATAAACTAGCCGATTTTGATGACGATTCGTCAAAATATAACCTATATATGCACAGATCCGTCACCCGAGGGGCCGGGGCGGAGTGGCCGCTCCGTGCCGTACGCGACGGATCGGCCTGGGACAACGCTAAGGCAGCGAGCGACGAACACCGGGGTCATGAAAGACGGCGAACTGGACTCGGTCGACCGTTCCATCCTCTACTACCTCCAGCAGGACGCCCGACGGACGTCGTCTAGCGACATCGCGGCGAAACTCGACCTGTCCTCGAGCACCGTCCGGACGCGGCTCAACAAACTCGAAGAGAGCGGGATCATCCGCGGCTATCACATCGACATCGACTACGACCTTGCGGGCTACCCGCTGTACACCAAGATCATCTGCACGGCGCCGGTCACGGAGCGGGACGCGCTCGCGAACCGGGCACGGGAGGTTCACGGCGTCACGGCGGTCCGAGAGATCATGACTGGCAAGCGAAACGTGTACGTGAACGCCATCGGGCAGACCCACGACGACCTCAACCGGATCGCCGAGGAGCTCGACGAAATCGGTCTCGACATCGTCGACGAACAGATCATCCGGGACGAGTACGTCTGTCCGTACCACGGCTTCCTCGACGGGGAAGCGGCCGTCGACGAGTAGTCGGTCGCCGGCAGGACGCCACCCGCAACCCGGCGGACGGCCACCCCACCTCACGAACGCACGGGGTTACCGCTCGACGGCCGGGAGGTCTACGACCGTCCCGTCCGCGTACACCGTCGGCTCGCGAACGATGCCGTCGAGGTGGAGCGGTGCCTCGACGTCGCCGCCGATGCTCGCGTCGTCGCCGATGGCGACGTGGACGGTCCCCGCCGCCTTCTCGTCCAGCAGGACCGACCCGACGAGTTCCGTCACGCCGACGTTCGTCCCGATACCCAGTTCGGCGAGGTTGGCGGCGTCGCGACCCACCTCCTCCCGGCCGTCGTCGACCTGTTTCCGGACGGCGTCGTCCGAAATGTGGGTGACGTAGCCGTCCTCGACTTCGAACCGGATCGGCTCCTCGACCAAGCCGTGGGGCATCATCGTCCCGTCGACGACGTACGTGCCCGAGACCGTCTCCGGGCTGACGAACACCTCGCCGGCGGGCAGATTGGAGAAGTCGCCGGCGTCGTGGACCATCCCGGTGTCGGTCAGCCACTCGCGGTCGCCGGGATCGACGGTGAGGTCGGTCCCGGCGGGCGTGGTGACCCGGATCTCGTCGGCGTCCTCGACCTGCGCTAGCACCTCCCGACAGTGCCGGGCGATGGTCTCGTAGTCGGCGTCGAGACCGGCGATCATCACGTCCTCGGTGATGCCGGGGAGGGTGGCCGCGCGGGCGCCGGCGTCGCACGCTCGCTTCCGGGCGCGCGTGTGGCTCAGACTCTTCGTCGTCGGCGCGAGCACCACGTCGGCGTCGGCCATCGCCGCCGCGACGGGGGCGGGGGGCTCGGTCCCGTGTTGCTCACCCGGCGGGTAGCGCAGGAGGACGGCGTCGTCGGTCACGTCGCTCGCGACGTCGTAGAGGACGGTGCCGATGGGAAGGCGCTCGTCGTCGGTGACGACGGCACAGGACTCCTCGGCGTCGAGCGCCATGCACTGGTGGACCGCCGTCTCGGCGGCCTCCCGGAGCGGATCGGACATGGGTGAGCCGAGGGGCGGGGCGGAGTTAGCCCTTCCCCTCCACAATCGGGATCAGCCGAGGAGGTAGACCAACCAGCGGTTGTTCCGGACGACGCTCGTCTCCTCGAGGAACGCGTCGACACCGAGGATGCGGCCGGCGCCGAACGCCCCCAGACCGAACAGGAGGACCGCGTAGACGAGGTGGTCGTCGACGACCCAGCCGTGGGCGACCGGGAGTCCGGCGAGGAGGCCGCCCTCGAGCGCCGCCACCCAGTAGAACAGCATCATGATCGCCCCCCAGAACGCACTCCAGCGGACGAACGCGCCGACGATGAGCGCGAGACCGGTCAGCGTGAGCCCCCACATGTTCAGCGCGTCGATGAGCGGGTTCCCCGCCATACTCGCCCACACGCCGACCAGCGGGTTCCCGTCCGGGACGTTCATCAGGAAGCCGGCCGCCGTCCAGTCGTTTTCGGGATTGGCGTCCAGGTGAGTGATGACTTTCGTGATCCCGCCCTGAAACAGCGTCCACCCCATGACCAGCCGCAGGAGAAAGAGCGAGTAGCCGACCCAGTGGGCCGCGTACTCGAACTCGACGGATCGACCCAGGATCTCGGTTTCGAGCGTCTGTCGTGTGGACATACACTCGTATTCGCGCCGACGGCCGAAGAAACATACAGTTCGTTTTCAGTCGATGAGAGCGACCGGTCGGAGTGCTCTCGCGTCGACGCCGAGACCGCGGCTCGAAACGATTATCACCGTCGGTCGTCGACTGCGCGATATGACACAGGTCGGCGTCAACGGGTACGGAACCATCGGCAAACGCGTCGCTGACGCGGTCGCGGCACAACCGGATATGGAGCTCGTCGGCGTCGCCAAGACGCGCCCGAACTTCGAGGCCGAGACGGCCGCTCGGAAGGACTATCCCCTCTACGCCGCCGTCCCGGAACGCGCCGACCGCTTCGCGGCGGACGGGTTCGACCTCGCCGGCGAGGTCGACGAACTCGTCGCCGCGGCGGACGTGGTCGTCGACTGCACGCCCTCGGGGATCGGCGCCGAGAACGCCTCGATGTACGAAGCACACGACACGCCCGCCATCTTCCAGGGCGGCGAGGACGCCGACGTGGCCGACGTGAGTTTCAACGCGCGCGCAAACTACGCCGACGCGGTCGGCGCCGACTCCGCGCGCGTCGTCTCCTGTAACACGACGGGACTCTCCCGCATCCTCGCCCCGCTCTCGGAGACCTTCGGCGTCGAGAAGGCACGGGTGACGCTGGTTCGCCGGGGCGGCGATCCCGGCCAGACCGGCCGCGGCCCAATCGACGACATCCTCCCCGACCCCGTCACCGTCCCCTCGCACCACGGGCCGGACGTGAACACCATCTTCCCCGACCTCGACATCGACACGCTGGGGATGAAGGTGCCCGCGACGCTGATGCACACCCACAGCGTCAACGTGACGCTGGCGTCGGACGCGGACGCCGCGGACGTCCTCGACCTGTTCGCCGACGAGGATCGGCTGTTTCTCATCCCGCCCGGCGCCGACATCGACGGCGCGGGGAAACTCAAGGAGTTCGCCCACGACGCCGGCCGGCCGCGGGGCGACCTCTGGGAGAACTGCATCTGGGCGGAGTCGGTCACGGTCGAAGGGCGCGACTGCTACCTGTTCCAGGCGATCCACCAGGAGAGCGACGTGGTGCCGGAGAACGTCGACGCGATCCGGGCGCTCCGTGGCGACGACGACGCCGCCGAGAGCATGGCGACGACCGAAGCGGCGATGGGCGTCGGCATCGACTACTGAGCGGGTCCGGTCTCCTCGTCCCGCGTCAGCACCTCGACCCCGGGGAGCGACTGCCCGGTGAGCGCCCGGACGTATGCGCCGCCGGCGATGGAGACGTGCGAGAAGTACCCCTCGTCGAGTCCGTACAGTTCGATGGCGCGAGAGGTGTCACCGCCGCCGATGACGGAGAAACAGTCCGTGGTGGCGATGGTCTCGAGGATGCCGACGGTGCCGTCGGCGAAGCGTTCGTCCTCGAAGACGCCGAGGGCGCCTTTCACGAACACCGCGGCCGAGTCCTCGATCACGTCCCCGTAGCGGTCGACGGTACGCGATCCCACGTCGAGGAGCGGCTGTACTTTCTCCACGTCCGCGACAGGGATCTCGGCGCGCTCGTCGTCGCGTTCGTAGGCCAGGTCGAGCGGGAGGGTGATGCGATCACCGCGCGCCGCGAGGAGTTCGCGGATGCGCTCCTCGTTTGCCTCCCACTGGTGGTCGTACAGTTCCCCGTCGCCCACGTCGTAGCCCACGTCGTAGCCGGCGGCGCGGAGGAACAGTTCGCCCACGATTCCCCCGAGCAGATAGTGATCTATCGCCTCGTCGAGGGCGCTCATCACGTCGATGACGTCGGTCGCTTTCGCGCCCCCGAGCACCATCGTCACCGGACCGTCGAACTCCCGGTTGGCGATGCTGGTGTTGGCCTCGTACTCCGCCACCATGACGCGCCCGGCGTACGAGGGGAGAACGAGCGGAAAGCCCACTATCGAGGCGTGGGAGCGGTGGGCGACCGAGTAGGCGTCGTCGACGTAGCAGTCGAACTCGGGGGCGAGCGTCCGGACGAACTCGCTGTTTGCGTGTTCCTCTGGCGGTTTCTCGGGCAACTCGTCGTCGCACATCCGGACGTTCTCCAGCATGAGCACCTCGCCGGCGTCGAGGGATCGGACGGCGTCCACGGCCGCCTCGCCACAGACGTCGTCGACGAACGCGACGGGACTCTCGACGTACTCCGCGAGGAGGTCCGCGTGCTGATCGAGCGAGACGAACGACTCCCGTCCCGGTCGCCCCTGGTGGGCCATGACGACGACACGGTGACCGGTCTCGACGAGCTCCCGGACGGTCCGAGCGTGGCGAGCGAACCGCCGATTGTCCTTGACGATGCCGTCCTCGACCGGCGAGTTGAGGTCGAGCCGGACGAGGACGCGTTTGCCGGTCCCGATATCGTCGAGCGTCTTGAACATGGCCTTCGTCTCCCCGATAACGGGACGAGTATTTCAAACGGGCGATTCCACCCGAACGACCGTGTCCTTCTCTACCGCGGACAGAAGGCTTTTGAGCGGAAGCGACCAACCGTGTACCATGAGAGGCGACGACCGTGACGACCCGTTCGGCGACATTTTCGACGAGATCGAACGGATGATGAACGAGATGACCGGGGCGAGCGCGGGGTCGGGCGCCGTCGGCGACGGCTCCGGATTCGCCTCCGAAACCCACGTGGACGTCTACGAGGAAGACGACCGGATTCGGGTCGTCGCCGACCTCCCGGGGGTCGGGAAGGAGGCCATCGAGCTGAAGTGCGACGGCGAGACCCTCACCATCAGCGCCGCCTCCCCCCACCGCGAGTACGACGAGCGCATCCGCCTGCCCGCCCGCGTCGACGAACACTCCGCCTCGGCCAGCTTCAACAACGGCATCCTCGAAGTCACCGTCGACAAGGTCGGCGACTCCGCCGCTATCGACGTCGAGTAGCCCCTACTGCTCCGTTTTGTCCCGAGCCGTCCGCCGAATCAACGCCGCCAGCCGGTCGTAGAAGTCGGGGACGTACTTCGTCGCGGCGTCGACCGTCGGCCGCGCGTTCGTCTCCGCGACGACAGCCCTGTCGTCGGTGACGAGGAGGTCGACCCCCAGATACGGCACGTCGAGCGTCGCGGCGGCCCGTTCGGCGAGGCGTCGGTAGTCGGAGGGGAGGTCGACGCCCGTCGCCTCGGCGCCCCGGTGGACGTTGTGTTTCCAGCGGCCCGCCGCGCGGTCGGCGTCGGACAGTCGACGTTCGACCGCGCCCGCGTACGCGCCGTCGACGACCATCACCCGGTAGTCGCGGGCGTCGGGCAGAAACTCCTGGACGAGGAACGTCTTGTCGCCCGTGGCGCGGTAGTCGTGGACCAGATCGAGGTAGTCGACGACCCCGAGCAACGAGTCCGGGTCGCTGGCTTTCGCCACGCCGGTCCCGCGGGTCGTCGAGTTGGGTTTGACGACGACCGGCCAGCCGAGACGGTCGGCCGCGGCGACGAGGTCGGCGTCGTCGACGGGACTGGAGACCATCGTCGTCTTCGGGACCGGCAGGCCGGCGGCGTCGAGCGTCGCGAGGACGCCGCCCTTGTTCCGCGAGGTCAGGACGGCGTCGCGGTCGTTCACCCACGAGAGATCGTGACGCGCCGACAGCGCGACCCCCGCCTGCGTTCGGGCGGGGAAGACGAATCCGGCGTCGAACGCCTCGGACGGCGGGGCGTCGAGGTCGATTGTCCGCCCCTCGGCGGGGAGGTGTGCGACCTCGATCCCCCGGTCACCGAGCGGGTCCCGTAGGCGGTCGAACGTCTCGGCCCGGGCGGTCACGGCGAGACGGAGCATACGCTCAGTGAGGATGGGGACGGCAAAAGGTCGCGGGTCCGCCTACGCGACGAGCAGCTGCTCGCCTTTCTCGACGACGATCCGGCACGGCGGCGAAATCTTGTTGTAGGAGCGCCGGAAGGCGTCCTTGACCGTGTCGGCGTCCTCGGGGTTGCAGTAGCAGGTGAACACCGTCTCGTTGGCGTTGATGCGGGCGGCGGTGCCGACCGGCTTGCCGAACGCCTGTCGCATCCCGTCGGAGACACGGTCCGCGCCCGCACCCGTCGCCTGCTTGTTCTCGCGGATGACGTGGTGGGGGAACTTCCGGAGGACCATCTTGTAGTTCTCCTGGCCGACCTCCTTCAGGAGGCGGCGGTTGGCGGACAGTCGCGAGGATTCGAGGGCGCCGTGACGGATCTGGCACTCCTCCTCGACCTCGAGGCTGATGTGGACCGGGTAGTCCTCGGGACCGGTCTGGAGGTTACCCATGTTGTGCTGTGCGATCTTGGAGCCCGGGATGCCCGTGATGTACTCGCGTCGCGTGTACGGGCGTTTGCTGAGTTCCCGGTACATGGAGGCGGGTTTGTCAGACATGGTTACTTGTCAAAGCCGAGGCCGACGCGGTGAATAAAGCCTTCGATGCCGCACGGCGGCGTCCGAGGCTCTATCCCGTGCTTTTCATCCCAGCCGCGATCCCCTTGACCGTCAGTCGGAGGGTGCGCTCCTCGGACGGCGCGCGGTCGTCGTGGGCCAGCAGTCGGATCTGCAGGTAGTTCAGCGGATCGACGTAGGGGTTGCGCCGGTCGAGGCTCTCGCGGAACCACGGCCGCCGGAGCAGGTCGTCGCGCTCCGTGATCTGGAGGACGAGTTCGACGGCGCGTTCGTGCTCCGCGCGGATACGGGGGAAGAATCGCTCGCGCAGGTCGTCGGGCGCGAGGTTCGCGTACGCCGCGGCGATCTCCATGTCCGTCTTCGCCATCGCCTGGGCGGCGTTGTCGAGCGTGGTCCGGAAGAAGGGCCAGCGTTCGTACATCGTCCGGAGCGTCTGCATCGACCCACCGTCGTCGAGATAGGCGTCGATCCCCGTCGCCACGCCGTACCACCCGGGGATGATACACCGCGACTGCGTCCACGAGAACACCCACGGGATCGCCCGGAGATCCTCGACGGTGCGCTCGCCGGAACGCGACGCCGGCCGCGAGCCGAGGTTGAGGTCCTCGATGACCGTGATCGGCGTCGCCGTCTCGAAGTAGGGGATGAATCCCTCCGTCTCCAGCAGGTCGGTGTAGGCCGTCCGCGCCGCCGGCGCCATCGCCTCCATGGCGTCGGTCCAGGCGTCGGGCGTCTCCTTGATCGGCCCTTCGAGCGACTGGTGGCGGGCGCGGGTCTGCGCGTCCAGCATCCGTTCGAGGTTACGCTCCGCGATCCGCGGGTTGCCGTACTTCTCGGCGATGGCTTCGCCCTGTTCGGTGAACTTGATTTCGCCGGAGACGGTCTCGATGGGCAGGGCGAGCATCGCCTCGTGCATGGGACCGCCGCCCCGAGAGATCGACCCGCCGCGGCCGTGGAACAGGCGCATCGTGACGTCGAACTCGTCGGTGATCGTCGCGAGGCGCCGCTGGTTGCGATAGAGGCTCCAGTTGGCCGCGAGGAAGCCGTTCTCCTTGTTCGAGTCGGAGTAGCCCAGCATGATCTCCTGGGTGTCGTCCCGGCAGGCGAGCGCCGCCGCGTAGGCCTCGTTCTCGAACAGCGTGCCCATGATCCGGCGGGCGCCGTCGAGGGCGCGTTCCGTCTCCAGCAGCGGCACCACGTCGAGACCGCTGTACTCGGGGAGCGAGACGATGCCAGCCTGATCGGCCAGAAAGAGCACCTCGAGGACGTGGCTCGGCTCCTCGGTCATGCTGATGCAGTAGGTGTCGACCGCGTCGGCGCCGTACTCGCGCTGCCAGCGCCGGAGCGCCTCGAACCGCTCACAGACGCGGGCGGTCGTGTCGCTCACGTCGCCGGGATCGTCGAGGTCGACGACGTCGGCGTCCTGCATGATCGCCTCGGTGAGCACCTCGATCCGCCCCGCCTCGTCGCGGTCGCGATAGGCGACGCCCTGTGCCGCGAGCAACTCCCCCACCGCTTCGGTGTGGTTTTTCTGGTGGTCGCGCAGGTCGAGGCTGGCGAGCGCGAAGCCGAACGTCTCCACCTTCCGGATCAGGGGCTCGACGTGGGCGTCGGCGATGGACTCGGCGTTGTTGAGCCGGAGACTCTCGTCGATAGCTTCGAGGTCGTCGACCAGTTCCCCGGCGTCGTCGTAGCCGCCGGGGCGCACGTCGTCGACGCGTTCGAGGCGCTCGCGCATCAGCTTCAGCTTCTGCCGGTAGAACTCGTGGGGATAGCGCTCCTCGGCCTCGCTCGCCACCTCGGGGAAGCGCTCGCGGTCGGCGAGCAGCGACGCCTCGAACCGGTCGCCGGGCGTGAGCCACGCGGCGTCCTGGCTGAGGATGCCCGAGAGCCGCTTCAGTTCGTCGCGGTACTTCGAGAGGACGACCGAGCGCTGGCGGTCGAGCGTCTCGCTCGTCACGTCGACGGTCACGGCCGGGTTGCCGTCGCGGTCGCTCCCCGCCCACGAACGGAACTCGAAGAGCTTCGGTACGTCCACGTCCGGATACGACTCGGCGAGCGTCCCTTCGAGGTCGGCGTAGACGTCCCCCACCACGTCGAACAGCGTGTTCTCCAGATACCACTGCACGTTGCGCGCCTCGTCTTCCGGTTCGGGGGCGCGGTCCCGGACCTGCGGGGTCTGCCACAGGCTCGTCACCTCCGCCTCCAGGTGGTTCCACGCCGTCCGGCGCTCGGCGTCCGTCAGTCGGCGTTCGTCGAGCGCTTCGAGGTGGGTCGTGATCGTCCTGAGTTTCGCCTTGATCGTCTTGCGGTGTGCCTCCGTCGGGTGGGCGGTGAACGTCGGCTGGATGAGCACGTCGTCGAGCACGCGCTGTACCGTCTCGGCGTCGGCACCGCGCTCGATCAGCGACGCGACCGTCTCGGTCTGGCTGTCCTCGATGCGGCCGCCCTGTTCGTCGCGGCGGATGGCCCGGACCCGTTCGCGCTCCTCCGCGAGGTTGATGAGTTCGAAGTACGCGGTGAACGCGCGGGCGGCGGCACCCTCCAAGTCGGCGTCGAGCGACGCCAGCGCCGTCCGGAGGGGTTCACGCGTGGGAAGCGTGCCGTCGCGGTAATCGATGGCTGCCGTCCGGAGGTCTTCGACCGCCTCGAACGCTTCCGTCGAGGACTGCTCCTCCAAGACGTCGCCGAGGAGCGCCCCGAGTTCGCGGACATCCTGTCGAACCGTTCGGTGGTGGAGATCCATTAGCCGTGGCTACCGAGAGCAACCACATTAAACGCCGGGATGGTGCAGAGTTGGCGCTGAAACGCCCGTTTCGTGGATGTTCTATCGGGATAGTTACGCTACCGACAGCTTACGACCGGGGTGGGCGGCCGGTGGTCGGGTCGAGCGCGACGAACTCCAGCGAATCGCGCTCCAGGAGCGTCGCCGCCCGATCCGTGACCGAGGGCGCGACGAGGACGCCACGGACGTCGGCGCCATCGCCGAGTTCGCGGGCGAGCGCGTCGACGTACCGGCGGAGTTGCCCGACGGCGTCCGGCCCGACGCGCCGCCGCTTCAACTCGACGACCACGGGACGGCCGTCCGCGTCCTCGCCGAAGACGTCCATCGGACCGGCCTCGGTCTCGCGTTCGGTCGCGATGGGCTCGAAGCCGGGGTCGATCCGCTCGGGGTGAGCGAGGACGTGTTCCTTGAGGTCGGCCTCGCTCCCCTGCAGGTCGAGCTCGTCGGGGTCGGTCACGTCGTACGCCGCGAGGTGGTGGACGCGGTCGAAGCGCACGTCGAGGAGTTCCTCGGGCGAGCGGCGGACGCTCCGCACCCGCAGGCGACCCTCGCGGACGCTGGCGAAGTGATCGCAGCCGGGCGGTTGCCAGTTGATCGGCGTCCGCCCCTCGTCGGTGTGGACGAGCGCGGAGCCGTCGGGTTTCAGGACGAGCAGTCGGTCGCCGGGACCGAGGCTACTCGCCGCACGGCCGTCGTACTCGACGGTACAGCGCCCGAACACGGAGATCAGGTCGCCCCGCTGGAAGGCGTCGTCGAGGTGGGTCAGGGCGTCCCGGTGGGCCGGGCGGTGGAGCGTGGTGACCGGCATCGATCCGTCGGCCGTACGCCGTCGGCGTACAAAAGGGGCGCGTCGGGTGTGATCCGGCATAAAAGCACAAATAGCGGCCGCCCGTTTGTGGAGTCGAATGGGGCTGTTCGAACTCATCGCCGCGGTCGACGACGAGGAGAAGACGCTGACGGTGTTCAACCCCGAGGCGGGCGTGACGACGGCGCTTCGCGAACACTTCGCCGACCGCAACCTCTCCATCGAGGCGGCCGAGAGCGACGCCGGTCCCCGTAACTACGCGGTGTTGAGCCGCGACGACGAGTTTCTGGCCGCCATCGACGTGAGCGACGTACTCGCACCCCGGAGCGGCGTCGCCCCCGGATTCACCCGCGAGACGTACGAGGTGGTGCTCGACGAACTCGACGAGACGATGTTCACCTCCTACGACACGGAACAGATGATCGCCGCCTCGAAGGAGATCGAAGACCGCGCGTGGCGTGGCGCGGCGGGCGAACTCCACGCCGGCTTCCAGACGTGTAGCCGCTTCGCGTCACAGGCCGAGGTGTACGACCACATCGCCGAGCGCGGCAGCCTCGACGTCCACGTCTACGCCTCCCCGGAGGGGTGTGAGGGATTCGAGCCACCGACCGGACCGACGCTCCACCTGTCGACGGCGACGGAGATCCACGACACGTGGTTCGTCGCCTACGACGGGGGGGGCGTCGAGACTGCAAAGTGTGCGCTGCTGGCCGAGGAGCGGCTCCCGGGCTCGTTCTACGGCTTCTGGACGTACGACGCCGAGACGGTCGACGACGTCGTCGACTACCTCCGGACCACGTACGCCGTCCCCGAGGCGAACGGAACGGCGACCGACGGTGGCTCGGGCGACCAGTGACGGAGGGGGCGGCCAGTGCTCGGCGAGGATAGTTGGCTGATTGAAACTACGGGGCGCGATCCCACCAGATACTGATCACGGACGGATAAACGGGGCGCTCCGGGCGTTGATCTCACTTATAGATTGGCTTTCGAACGATATGTGTCCTATTAGGTATGTATTAATAGTAAAATATTTATGCCGCATTGGTATGTTAACGAATGCCTATGCGACCAACGAAACTCAGCAGACGCCGAATGTTGCAGACAGCAGGGACGGTGGGGCTCATCGGCGTCGCAGGATGTTCCGGCGGCGGGGGCGGCGGTGACGGTGGCGACGGTGGCGACGGTGGCGACGGCGTCGACTTCACCGACTCGTCTTGGCGGCCGGATCGCAACGTACGCGTAATCATCCCGTGGGGTGCCGGCGGTGGGACCGACACGATGACCCGGGGTGTGCTCAACCCGGCAGAGGAGATCCTCTCGGACAACGGGATCAACGCCAGTTTCACCTTCGAGAACATCACCGGCGCCGGCGGTCTCAATGCCGCTCAGCGCGTGCTGAACCAGCCCGCAGACGGGTACACGCTCTTCCCGAGCACGAACTCCATCTCGCCACACATCGCGACGGGCGAGGCGGACTTCACGACCGACGACTGGGGGTACGTCTGTCGTGTCCAGCACGACACGAGCTGGATCTACACCAGCGGCCGCGACAATGCCGAGCACGACAGCATCGACTCCATCGTCGAGAAGGCGAACGGCGGCGACACGGTGTCCATCGGCGCGGTCGGTGGCATCACCGGGGCCGCGTTCTCGGTGCTGTGGGCCGACGAGGCCGGCATCCTCGACAACGTCAACATCACGACCTACCAGGACGCGGGTCGGATGCGAACTGACACCATCTCCGGCGAGATCGACGCCGCGTTCGGCGAGATCCAGGAACTGCAGGAGCAGTACGAGGCCGGCGACATCAACCTCGTGCTGGTCGGCGTCGAGGAACGTCTCGACGAGTTCCCGGACGTGCCGGCGACCGGCGAGAAGGGGTGGGACGTCACCTACGGCGTCTCCCGTGGCTTCAACGTACGGCAGGGTACCGACGACGCGGCGAAGACGTTCTGGGCCGACCTGATCAACGAGGCCATGCAGAGCGACGCCTACCAAGAGCTCGAACAGGAGACGCTCCTGTACCTGCGTGATGGCTACCAAGGCCCCGACGCGTGGCAACAGACCGTCGAACAGGAGGTCGAACTGTACAATCAGGTCGTCGGCCTGTACGACGCCTAACCGGATCGGTCCCCTCCAATCCGGATCGCCACTCCAACGGCGTTTTCGGAGCTCTGTCAACTGTAATATACAATGAGTCACAAGCAAATCACGACGGAAATCGAACGTCTCCGGGCAGCCCGCGAGGTACGGCCGGCGTCACGAGACGACGGTCGATACGACCCGCGTCGCCGGGGGAAGGAGTACGATAACGAATGGTAATCGAGAACCTCGCCGCCGGCTTCGGGAACGTCCTGACGCCGTTCCACATGCTACTGTTCACGGTGGCGATCACCCTCGGGATGCTGAGCGGCGCGATCCCGGGCATGAACGGGACGATGACGGTGGTGTTGATGATCCCGGTTACCTACGCGCTGGAACCGGCTGCGGGCATCATGATGCTCGCGGTGATCTACGCGGGCGCCGTGTACGCGGGATCGATCAGCGCCATCCTGTTCAAGGTGCCCGGAGCGCCCGAGGCGATCATGACGACCCTCGACGGCTACCCGATGAACCAGAACGGGCAGTTGCGGGAGGCGATCAGCACCGCGGTGTTCGCCTCGGCGTTCGGCGGCATCGTGGGGACGATCATCCTGATCTTCTTCTCGCCCGCGCTCGCCGAGTTCGCCATCCAGCTGTCCGACCCCGAGTTCTTCGCGGTCATCCTGCTCGGACTGGCGCTGGTGTCGACCATCGGCGCCGGCAACGTGACGAAGGCGACGATGATGATGTCGTTCGGGCTGTTCCTCGGCGTGTTCGGGTTCGACCCGCTCACGGGGACGACCCGGTTCACCTTCGGGAGCAGCTACCTCGCCAGTGGGATCGACTTCATCCCCGTCATCCTCGGCGTGTTCGCCTTCTCCGAGGTGCTGAAGCAGGTCCAGAGCGGTGGGAGCCTCGTCGGCGGCGGCGAGGAAGGTGAAACGAACCTCGACGAAGCCACGTCGGGATCGATGTTCCCGCCGTTCAGCTACTTCAAGCGGTTCTCCCGCATCCTCGGGTTCAACTCCGTGATGGGGACGCTCATCGGCGTCCTGCCCGGCGCGGGCGCGACCACGGGCGCGCTCTTCGGCTACACGTTCGGCCAGCGGCTGGTCCCCAAGAAGATCCGCGAGAAGTTCGGCACCGGCGTCCCCGAGGGCGTCGCCGCGCCGGAGGTGGCAAACAACGCCGCGTGTAGCGGGGCATTCGTCCCGCTATTGACTCTGGGTATCCCGGGGAGCGCGACGACGGCGGTCATCCTCGCGGCGTTCATCCTGCACGGCATCCGCCCGGGACCGTCGCTCATCTCGACACAGGGACCGCTGGTGTACACCATCTTCGCCGCGCTGCTGATGGCGAACGTGGCGATTCTCCTGATGAACAAGCCCATCGTCAAGCTGTTCATCCAGGTGCGTCACATCCCCCGGGAGCTGTTACTGACGCTGATCATGGTGTTCACCATCGTCGGTGCGTTCGCGACCCGGAACATCATGGCCGACGTCTGGACGATGTTCATCTTCGGCATCGGCGGCTACTACCTCGAGAAGTACAACTACTCGGTGGCGCCGATGGTGATCGGACTGGTGCTGGGACCGCTGGCGGAACCCAGCCTCCGACGCGGACTCACCAAGGCCCAGGGCGACTGGATGGTGTTCATGAATCGGCCCATCTCCGCCGTGCTGATCGTGCTCGCGGTGTTCACGTTCTTCATCCCGCTGATCATGGACAGCACCCAGTTCGGCGACCGAATCCGTGATCGGCTCGGCCTGACGGGGGTGGACCAATGAGCGAAGAGGAGGGAACGGAGTCACTCCGCGAACAGACACCCCCGAGTGCGATGCGCGACATGCTGATCTCGCTCGCCTTCATCGTCCTCGCCGCGGCGTTTTTGGCCGTCTCCGGACAGTTCGCCGACGTTCGGATTTCCGATCCCGATCCGGGAGCGGCGTTCTGGCCTCGGGCGACACTTGTCGTCCTCCTCATAGCCAGCCTGCTGAATCTCGCCCTGCTCTACCGACAGGCCAAGCGAGACGACGACTCCGTCGGGCTGGGAGCGGTCGCCCCGGACGGGCTGGGGAGCCTCAACCAGAAGCAGCGCCAGTACCTGACGGCCATCGGGCTCTCGGTGGTGTTCTTCTTCGCACTCGAGTACGTCGGGTTCTTCGCCGGTGCGCCGTTCTTCCTGTTCGCGTTCGCCTACGCCATCGGCTACCGTGACTTGGGGAAACTGGCGGTGTTCAGCATCGTCGTCGGACTGTTGATCTTCTTCGCCTTCCGGAACGTCATGAACATCGCGCTCCCGTACGGACAGGGACCGTTCCGGCAGCTCAGCGTCGCGGTGGCGAACCTCTTCTAACAGCCGCACGCTGCGATTTTTTCGGTCGGAAAATACGGCGGCGCACGTCCTCAATCGTCGCCGAACGCCCCACCCTCGCGCCACGCCTCGACCTGGTCGTCGTCGGCTAGCTCACCGAACACCTCCTCGACGTCCTCGCCGAGCCGCGGGGCCGGCGACCGGATCGACGTGTCGTGGTCGGGGAAGTGGATCGGATGTCCCGGCATGAGACACTCGCCCCAGTCGGGGTCGTCGTGCTCCTCGACGAGACCGCGGGCCTCGCTCTGTTCGTTCTCGACGACGTCCTCGACGTTGTTCATCGGGCCGTTGGGGAAGCCGTACTCGGTGAGGCGGTCGAGCCAGTACTCGGTCGGCTCCTTCCGGAACTCCTCCTGGATGATCGAGACGACTCTCTCCTTGTGCTCGACGCGGTCGGCGTTGGTCGGATAGTCGGCGAGTTCCTCGCGCCCGATCGCCTCGACGAAGTCGTCCCAGCGCTCGTCGCTCCCGACGCCGGTCACGATGTGGCTGTCCGCCGTCTCGAACAGCTGGTACGGGACGGAGGTCTGGTGGCTCGTCCCCTGGGGACCCGGCACGTCCCCGGTCATCGAATACGAGGTGATGTACTCGTTGAGGAACGAGACCACGGCGTCGTAGAGACCCACGTCGAACTGACCGCCCTCGCCGGTTTGTTCGCGCTCGTAGAGTCGGGCGAGGATGCCGATGGTGGTGAGCAGGCCGGTGTTGAGGTCGCCGAGGGCCTGGCCCACCTTGACCGGATCGCCGCCCTCCGGGCCGGTGACGCTCATGATGCCGCCCTCGGCCTGGAGGATGAGGTCGAGACCCTTCTTCTCTTTCAGCGGGCCGGTCTTCCCGTACCCCTTGATGCTCGCGTAGATGATGTCCTCGTTGACCTCGCGGACGTCCTCGTAACCGACGCCGAGGCGTTCGGGGACGCCGAGCGAGAAGTTCTCGATGAACACGTCGGCGTCGGCGAGCAGTTCGAGCATCGCCTCCTGACCCGCCTCGGTCTTCAGATCGAGGGTGACCGACTGCTTGTTCCGGTTGTTCACCATGAAGTACGCCGACTTCCCGTCCGGGCCGACGCCCTGGCCGCGCGCCGGGTCGCCGACGCCCGGGCGCTCGACTTTGATCACTTCGGCGCCCATGTCGGCGAGGAGGGCACCGCAGAACGGAGCGGCACGGTGTACCGTCAGTTCGACGACCGTCAGATCGGACAGTGGCCCTGTCTCCGCCATGCTCTCCCGTACCGTACCGGATTATATATTCTTGCTGTTCAGTCGAGGAGGGTGCCATCCCCGACCGTCCCCACCCCCGCGGGACACGTGGCACGGTTCCACGAGTGAGCGAATTGCTGCCGGTGGAGCCAGTAGCAGTTCGCGTCTCCGTTCTGAACGCCCGGCGCCCCCCAGGAGTGTATTTATGTATCCGAGCGCACAACTCCGTCGAACGGTATTTACATGAGCCTCAAACAGCGGATCGGCGTCGACGTGGGACAGAAACTGACCGTCGCGGAGGCCGTCGAGTGGGCCGCCGACAACGACGTACACTACGTCGACGTCTGTCTCGACGACGGACCGATCGACCCCGAGGAGTACACCGACGACGAGGTGGAATCGATCCGTGAAACGTGTGCGAACCACGACGTCAGTCTCGGTCTCCACACGCTCTCGGCGGTAAACGTCGCGGAGACGTCGGCGTACGTCGACGACGCCGTCGACGCGTATCTGCGCGCCTACGTCGACATCGGTGATATCGTGGGGGCGGACCGGATCATCGTCCACGGTGGCTACCACTTCACCGACGACAAGGCGGAGCGCATCACGGCGAGCAAGGCTCGACTCCGTCGAACCATCGACTACGCCGCGGACGCCCACCCTGACCTCCTGCTGGAGAACCACAACGTCGAACCGGACGCCTCCGAGATGCATTACGTCCCGGTCACCCTCGACGAAGTGACGACGTACTTCGAGGAACTCGCGGCCGACACCCTCGGGTGGGCGTTCAACCCGCCGCACGCGCGCCAGTTCCCCGAGGACATCGACGGCTACTTCGAGGCACTCGGACCGGAGCTCTGTGAGGAGGTTCGGCTCAACGACAACGACGGGGAGGTCGAGGAACATCTCGCCCCCGGCGAGGGGACCCTCGACTTCGATTCGATGTTCCAGCTGATCGAGGGCAGCGGGTACGACGGACACTACATGCTCGCGTTCGGCACGCTGGAGGACATGCTCGACGGACGCGAGTACCTGCTCGATCAGTACTCGGGGATGGCGAGCGCCTGACCGGTACGGAACGCCGTTCGTGAGGCGTCACAACCGGAATCAATACATTTACCCACGTCCGAGACGACTCTCGCACAATATTCTCATCATGGCGAAACGTGACACTTCGTTCGGCGACGGCGGTCCGATGGACGACCGTCGAGCGAACTACGATCACCGCGACGACTCGGTCGAGCGCCCGGGGTTGGCGAGCGACCTCGACAAGCTGACCGAGGGCGACGTCCGATTCGACGACTACTCCCGACAGCTGTACGCCACCGACGCCAGCATCTACGAGGTGACGCCGGTCGGCGTCGTCTTCCCCACCGCGACCGACGACGTCTCCGCAGTCGTCGAGTACTGCGCCGAGCGGGAGATTCCCGTCCTCCCTCGCGGCGGCGGCACCAGCCTCGCCGGCCAGACCGTCAACGAGGCGGTCGTCCTCGATTTCACGCGCTACATGGACAGCGTGCTGGAGGTCGATCCCGAGAATCGGCGAGCACGCACCCAGTCCGGAACCATCCTCGCCGAACTCAACAGCGAACTCGAACCGTACGACCTGAAGTTCGCGCCCGATCCCTCCACCGCGAACCGGAGCGCGATGGGTGGTGCCGTCGGCAACAACACGACCGGCGCACACTCGCTTCTGTACGGCAAGACCGACGCCTACGTCGAGGAGCTGGAAGTCGTCCTCGCGGACGGCACGGTGACGACGCTCGGCGAGGTGACCCTGGAGGAACTCGAAGCCGGCGCCGACCCCCGAGGGACGCTGGAAGAACGCCTCTACGCCGAGGTACACCGGATCGTCGAGGAGGAGAGCGACCACGTGAACGAGCGATTCCCGGAGCTGAAACGCAACGTCTCGGGGTACGCCCTCGACGTGATCGTCGACGAAGCCGAGTCGGGATCGATCAACCTCGCCCGCCTGATCGTCGGCAGTGAAGGGACACTCGCCGTCGTGACCGAGGTGACCGTCTCGCTCGAACCCCTGCCCGAGACGAAGGCGCTCGGTCTCCTGACCTACGACAGTCTGCTCGAGGCGATGGAGGACGTCGACGACATCCTCGATCACGAACCCGCGGCGCTCGAAGTGCTCGACGGCGTCCTCGTCGACCTGGCCCGCGAACTGGAGGAGTTCAAGGACGTCATCGACCTCCTGCCGGATCGAACGGACACGTTCCTCCTCGTCGAGTTCTACGCCGACAGCGACGAGGAGCGCCGCGAGAAGGTGGGGGCGCTGCTCGAGGACCGCGTCGGCGACATCGCGTTCGACGGTCTCGAAGCCTACGAGGAGAAAGACCAGAAGGACTTCTGGAAGATGCGGAAAGCGTCGACCCCGATCCTGCTCTCGCGGACGACCGACGCCAAACACATCGCGTTCATCGAGGACGTGGCGGTGCCGCCACAACACCTGCCGGAGTTCATCGCCGACTTCCAGCAGGTGTTCGAAGACCACGACACCATCGGGAGTTTCTACGCCCACGCCGGGCCGGGCTGTATCCACGTCCGTCCGCTGGTCAACACGAAGACCGAGGAAGGGATCGAGCGGATGGAGTCCATCGCCGACGCCGCGACCGACCTCGCGGTCCGGTACGACGGCTCCGTCTCGGGCGAACACGGCGACGGCCGCGCCCGAACCCAGTGGAACTGGAAGCTGTACGGCGATCACCTGATGACGGTGTTCCAGGACCTCAAGACCGCGGTCGATCCCGACTGGCTGCTGAACCCGGGCACCGTCTGTGGCGACGTGGACATGACCGAGAACCTCCGGTTCGACGCCGACTACGAGTTCGACAGCGGCTTCGACCCCGCTCTCAACTGGGACATCGACAACGGCTTCCAGGGCATGGCCGAGCTCTGTCACGGCTGCGGGAGCTGTCGGGGCACCCAGGAGACGACCGGCGGCGTGATGTGTCCCACCTACCGCGCCAGCCAGGAGGAGATCACCAGCACTCGTGGCCGGGCGAACATGCTCCGGCAGGCCATGAGCGGCGACCTGAACGACGAGGAGCAGTTCGACGTGGAGTTCATGCACGAGGTGCTCGACCTCTGTATCGGCTGCAAGGGCTGCTCGAAGGACTGCCCCAGCGAGGTCGACCTCGCCAAGATGAAAGTCGAGGTCGCCAACGAGTACCACGAGCGTCACGGCTCGACGCTCCGGGACAGGCTGTTCGCGAACGTCGACGCGCTGAACGCGCTGGGGTCGACGCTCGCGCCGCTCTCGAACTGGGCGGCGAAGGTGCCGGGCGCCCGGACGGTCATGGAGAAGACCGTCGGCA
>Ga0207720_100381_pt1 | contig 32780 bp, 27 predicted proteins | sample A23P2SouthBayCA_2_FD_187751 | JGI IMG/M metagenome (GOLD analysis project Ga0207720, IMG submission 187751) | Aerobic enrichment media microbial communities from Eden Landing Ponds, California, USA - A23 E3 (2) (SPAdes) | ecosystem: Environmental > Aquatic > Marine > Unclassified | place...
CCCCGCCGCACCTGCGCTCGCGATCGCTGCCAGGTACGTTCGACGGTCTACACTCTTCTCCTCGGTGGTATTGCGTACCATGGAACACGAACAAAGATGAGGGATAATAAATTTTTACATCAACTATTTCTCGTTGACACGCTTGCCCCCGGCGTGGTGCCCGCGGCCAGTCCCGGGAGCGACGGTCAGGCGTTTGCGCCCTGGTCCGGCTCTCTGTCCCCTGCGTCCGTGATGATCCCGACTTCGCGCCTGACGTGGTCGAGTCCGCGAACCCCCACCGAGCGGGCGTCGACCTGCTCCTCGACAAAAAACAGCGTGGTCGGCAGGATGCCGACGTCGTACTCCGTCCGGAGCAGTTCGGCCCCGTCCTCGACGCAGATCGACCCGAGGCCCACGGACTCGTCGACCGCCGGCAGCGAGTTGACCTCGGAGAGCGTGTCGGCCATCCGCTCGCAGGAATCGCTGCCCGGCTTCCAGACGAAGATCACCGACGCCGCGTGTCGCCGCAGGAACCCTCGGATGTCCTCCTGGTAGAGTGGGACGAATCCCTCCGGGGCACCCTCGGCGGTCGGGGGATCCTCCAGGCGGTCGAGCACGGTAGCGACGACGCCGACCTCGTCGCGATCCATCCCCTCTGCCAGTTCACGCACGGCCTTCGCCGTGGCGACGAACGTCGCCTCGTCGCCCCCGGCCGCGACGCGGTCCGCCGACAGCCACGCCGGTCGCTCTAACTCACCGCCTTCCAACATCCTCGCGCGTACGCGCTCGAACTCCTCGGTGGGGACGACCTCGTCACCGTCGGTCTCGACGATGCCGGCGCTCACCATCCGGTCGAGCGTCGCTTCTCCGTCCATGGGTAGCGTGACTCCTCCCGGACCCAATAACTCTAGGGGCCGGCCGGGATCAGCCGTCGTCGTCGCCGTAGTCGAGGTCGAGGTCGCTCGCGGCCAGGTTGAGGTTGCCGCCGCCGTCGAGTTCGAGGACGGTGCCGTCGACGAACTCCGAGAGGTCGGAGACGAGATAGAGAACGGCGTCGGCCACGTCGTCGGCCTCGACGAACCGCCCCATCGGTCCCCGGGGACTCCCGCCGGGACAGATGGCGTTCACCCGGATGTCGGGGCCGAGGTCCCGGGCCGCGTGCTTCGTGAGGCCGATGACGCCCCACTTGGCGGAGGTGTAGGCCGGGTTGCCGTTGACGGTGACGTTGCGCCCGGCCATCGAGGAGATGTTGACGATCCGGCCGTCGCCGTGCTCCAGCATCTCGTCCATCACGGCCTTCGAGCAGTTGAACGGGCCGGTGAGGTTCAGGTCGACGCCCGCGTCCCAGGCGTCGCCGTCGATCTCCTGGAACGTCTCGCCGCCGCTCCCGCCGGCGTTGTTGACCAGGATCTCGACGGAACCGAATGCCTCGACCGCGCGGTCGACCAGGTCGTCAACGGAGTCCCGGCTGGTCACGTCGCTCTCGACGAACAGGGCGTCGACGCCCGCCTCGGACAGGTCGTCGGCCTTGTTTTGGCCCTTCTCGTCCTGGACGTCCGTAAGGACGACGTTCGCGCCGGCGTGGCCGAGCCGGGTCGCGATTTCGGCGCCGAACCCCTGTGCGGCTCCGGTGACGATCGCGGTCTCTCCAGAGAGATCGATCATGTACGTCGATCCCGCGGGGCACAGATAAACCCCGCGGAGGGGACGCGGTCGCGGGCCGGTTTTTTGTCCGCGATCGACCGCCGTCCGGGCCGACCGCATCCGGTTGCGCCTGCCCGCTACGCCGCCGGGTCGACGCCGAGTCGGCTCAGTACGTCGAGTCCTCGAACCACTGGCGGTCGAGGGCGAACTCCTCGACGAGGTCCGCCCAGCCCTCCGGGAACTCGATCTTCTTGGTGACCGGGCCGCCGATCGACGGCCCGACGATGGCGTTGGCCCGGCCCGGCCCTCCGACCGCCGCGACCTTGACGTACTCCGGGCCGTCGATCTGGGGCACCTGGTGGGGACCGGCCTTCCCTTCGTGACGACGCAACACGCCGTCCCAGAGGGTTCCCTTCTGGTAGTCCTCCGCTCGGATGTAGGAGTTCCCGCAGATGTACTCCTTGACGTCCTGCTTGGTGACGTCGGCTGCAGCGAGCTCCTCGGCGTTGTACTCGTTGACGAGGTGGAAGATGGTCTGGTCGATGTCCCCGCCCTGCTGCTCGCCGCCGACCATCGCCGGCGGTGTGTTGCGGATCATCCCCTTGAGGATCTCGTCGACGGTGTTCTCGTGGGGGAAATACTGGATGAAGCTGTTCGGCCCGGCGAGGGTGATCGTGCTCTCGTCGGCCTCGTGCCCGTGCGTGACGTGGTACGGGTCCCAGGGACTTTCCTCCTCGTTCTCGCCGGCCAGCAGGCTGAACTTGAACGGGTTGCCCATCACGCCCATATCCTTCTCGCCGGGCCGGAGCGTCGCCGTGTTCTTGTAGGCCAGCCCGAGCGCGCGACCGATCGTCCGGTTGGCGTGGTAGTTCGGCCCGAAGGCGCCCGAACTGCTCTCGATGTCGAGGTGCTCGCGGACGGGGCCGTTGACGAGCCACTGGTAGGCCCAAGAGCCCGTACTCACCGACACCTGGATCGAGTTCGACTTCGGATCCGCAAGCGCCCGTATCCCGGCCTCCAGCACCGGCATGTACGGCGGGAGACAGCCCGCCATCACCGCGTTGGCGGCCAGTTTCTCGACCGTGATCGGCGTGTCGTCGTTCCCCAGTCGGCCCAGGACGTCATCGCGGTCGTGGGCCGTCCCCCGCAGCATCTCCTCGACCTGGTCGTCGGTCGGGGGGACGACCGGGAGGCCGTCGGTCATGCCCTGTTCGTACAGCGATCGCGACACCGCGCCGGGCTCTTCGTCGGGTTGGTCCTCCGTCATGGTACCCCATACTCCCGGCGGGCCGACTTGGTCCTTTTGACACAGGGCCACACGAGGCTCCGTTCAGGTCCCGACGGCGCTGTTCCGGGCGACGGCCATCCAGTGCCCGGACCTGAACCGGACAGCGTTGACGACGGCGCGGGTGTAGGTGTCCCCCCAGATCGCGAGGTAGATGGCGCTCACCCCCAGTCCGAGCCCCGGCGCGAACGACGTGCCGGCGAGGGTGACCGCGACTCCCGCGGGGAACGCGACCGCCGCGATCGGGAGTCTGACGAGGTAGTTGCCGGCCATCGTCCCGTAGAAGGGAAACCGCGTGTCGCCGGCGCCCCGGAGCGCCCCCTGGAGCGTTCGGCCGACGCTGAAGCCGGTAATCGCGACGCCGAAGGCGTAGATGAACTCGACGGTGAGCGGGACGTTGCCCGGATCAAACACGAGCGCCAGCGGCCGGGCGGCGAGGATCACGGCGGCCGCGACCGACAGCTGGGTCGCCAGCGCGATCCGGACCGACTGCCAGCCGTATCGCCTCGCTCCGGCCTCGTCGTCGCGGCCGATCGCCTGTCCGACGAGCGTGCTTGCAGCCGTCCCGTAGCCCCAGGAGGGGATCATCCCCAGCGCCATGATCCGCCGCCCGATCGCGTAGGCTGCGACGACGTTGGTGCCGAGGGCCCCAAGTACGAACAAGAAGGGGAAGCGGGCAAGCGAGCGGGCCACTCGGGTCCCCGATAACGGGAGGCTGACACGGACGATCTCGCGGAGGATATCCGCGTCCACCTGCCGACCCCCGATCGGCAACCGCACGTCGTACCGCCCCGACAGCAACGCGGCCGCAAACAGCGCCGCCTGCAACACGTTCGCCAGCGTCGTCCCGATCGCCGCTCCCGCGATCCCGAGTCGCGGGAACGGGCCGAGACCGAAGATGAGGGCGGCGTTGATCAGCGTGTTCGCCGGGAGGGACGTGGTCCGGATGATCATCGGCGTGCGCGTGTTGCCGACGCCCGCGAGCGCCCGCGAGCCGATCAGGGTGAAGAAGTGAAACGGGGTCGACAGCATCAACAGGCGGAGGTAGGTCGTCCCCAGGTCGATCGCGCGCGGATCGTCGGTCAACAGGTCCACGAGCGGGGTCGCCCAGATCCACGCGACGGCCGTGAGCGGCAGCGTGAGCACGAGTGTGAGCCACAGCGACTGCTTGATCGCCAGGTTCGCACGGTCGTTCCGTTCGGCGCCGAAAAACCGCGAGACGACGCTGATGGTCCCGCTCGACAGGGCCAGGCCGAACCCCATAGCGAGCATGTGAAACTGGTAGCCGAACTCGAGGGCCGCGATGGCGGCCGACCCCAGCGCCAGACTCACCATGAAGTAGTCGGTGACGCGGATCAGCGACCGCAACCCGCCGGTGACCATCACCGGGACGGCGAGGTCGAAGATCTCCCGTCCGATCTCGCGGTCGACGACCCCGATCCTCGCCAGCGCCGCCGGGAACAGACCAAGGGCTGCCCGGACCGCCGCTCGCAGCCTGTGAAACACGCCCCCACCTTTCCCCGGGTCCACTGTAAGTTGTTGCGTTCTCGGCTCCCGCCACCGGGCGCTCACAATGATCGGATCCCTGACTGTATGTTTGTTCACGTCAAATTCAGAACGATTTCCGGGGGTGGTTTACAAGTGTACCTCTGTAAAGGAGCCCGGCCAGTGGCGTACGATTACATATCACGATCTATCATTCCATTAATCAGCACAATAACGTCACAAACAACCAGGACTCACGCCCGATCCCCGTCGATAGTGATATGCGGCGTTTGACTGGCTCAAAAAGTGGCTGCCTCGACGCGGCGAACGCGTCGCTCCGCGCCGGGTGAGGTCCAGAAAATCCTTCGAAGCGGACGCCGGCGGTCGCGGTGGCGGGTCCTACGGTTCGACCAGGACCTTCACTTCGCCGCTCTCGCGGTCGCCGAGCGGTTCGAAGCCGCGGTCGACGATCTCCTCCAGGCCGATGTGTGAGGTGACGAGCGGGTCGGGATCCAGGTCCCCGGCGGCCAGCATGTCGTACACCTCGCCAAACTCGCGGTCCGCGAGCGGCCCGGTCTCGTAAGCCGCCGACGCGTTGACCGATCGCTCGCTGTTGACCAGGTCCATGGGATCGAACTCGACGGGCCCTTTGAACACGCCGAGGATGGTGGTGTGTCCGCTCGGCTTCGAGGACTTGATCGCGTCGTTGAGACCCGACTCGCTGCCGGCGACCTCGAAGGCGACGTCGACGCCGTCCTCGGTCACGTCCCTGACCGCTTCGGGCAGGTCGCGTTCCCGCGGATCGACGACGAGGTCCGCGCCGCACTCGCGGGCCAGTTCCCGACGCGCCTCCCGGTGGCCCGATGCGACCACCGGATCGGCGCCGGCGGCCTTCGCTAGCTGGATCAACCCGAGGCCGATCGGCCCCATGCCGATCACGGCCGCGGAGTTGCCCTGCCGGAGCGGCGACTTGAGCAGGCCGTGGTACGCCACCGTGATCGGTTCCGCGACCGCTGCCTCGGCGGGCGTGAGCCCATCCGGTAGCGGGATCACGTTGCTGACGGGGGCGACGACCTGCTCCGCGTAGGCGCCCTGGCGCTGTGCTCCGATCACGCGCAGGTTCTGACAGAGGTTGTACTTCGCCTCGTCGCAACACCAGCAGTCCTCACAGGCCACGAGCGGGTTGACCCCGACCTCGCTGCCGACGTCGAGGTCGACGCCCTCGCCCATTTCAGCGACCGTTCCGCCGAACTCGTGACCCATCGTGTACGGGAGAAACTCGTCGTCGTCGTGGCGCGGCCCGTAGAAGTACTCGCTGACGTCGGAGCCACAGATCCCGCAGGCGCCGACGTCGATCAACACCTCCCCGGGGCCGGGTTTGGGCGCCTCGATGTCGTCGATCCGTACGTCCTGATTGCCGTAGTATCGTGCTGCCTTCATCTCGGCAGGGATTTCGACTGGTGGGGTCTTAAAAGGTCGTCAACTCCTGGTTCCGGCGTCCGACACCGCCCGTTTCTCACCTTCGTCGCGTCCCCCGTCCGTCGCCCACCGATACCGAATGATATTAAAAAATACGTTACATACGACTTTCCGAATGTACGACTACATCATCGTCGGCGGTGGGAGTGCGGGCTGTGTGCTCGCCCGCCGACTGACCGAGGACGACGACGTAGAGGTGCTGCTGCTGGAGGCCGGTGAGCCCGCCAGCGACCGGCCGGAAGTGAAGGACCCGGCCCGCGTGTTCGAACTGATGGAGTCCGACCTGGACTGGGCCTTCAAGACCGAACCCCAGGAGCACATGCACGGCCGACAGATCGACTGGCCGCGGGGGAAGGCCCTCGGCGGGTCGAGCATGATCAACGGGATGGCGTACGTCCGCGGTCACCCGTACGACTACAACACCTGGGCCGAACTCGGTAACGACGGCTGGAGCTACGACGACCTGCTGCCCTACTTCAAGAAGTCCGAGAATTTCGACGCCCAGGGCGACATGGAGTACCATGGGACCGACGGCCCGCTGTCGGTCACGCGCGGGGAGAATCCGGACGACGTCACCCCGAGCGACTTCATGGAGCGCCTGGTCGAGGCCGGGCAGGAGGTCGGCCTGGAGAAGAACCTCGACTTCAACGGGGAACAGCAGGCGGGCATCGGCTGGTACCACTCGACGGTCAAGGACGGCGAGCGACACAGCGCCGCGAAGGCGTTCATCGAGCCGGTGCTCGACCGCGAGAACCTGACCGCCCGGACCGGCGCCCACGTCACGGAACTCACCTTCGAGGGCGACCGGGCGACCGGCGTCGTCTACGAGCAGGACGGGGGGAGCCACGAGGCCGAGGTGTCCGACGACGGCGAGGTCGTCGTCGCGGCGGGTGCGATCCAGTCCCCGCAACTGCTCATGCTGTCGGGCCTCGGCCCGGCCGACCACCTCGACGAGCACGACATCGACGTGCGCGTCGACCTCCCCGGCGTCGGCAAGAACCTCCAGGACCACCTCCGCGTGAACGTCGCCTACCAGACCACCGAACAGATCACGCCGCGGGACCCCGACCACCAGCCCGACCAGGGCGCCCGGTACGACCGTGTGCTGACCGGCGCCTTCGAGCGCTCGGACCCCGACCTCCCCGCGCCCGACATCCAGTACGGGCTGTCGGCGGGGCTGGACCCGACCACGCCGAACGAGGGGTTCTCCATCGCCGCTCTCCCGCTGCGTCCGACGAGCCGCGGGTACATCGAACTCGCCTCGACCGATCCCTACGACGACCCGATCATCGAGGCGCAACTCCTCTCGACCGAGAAGGACGTCGACGACATCGTCACCTCCATCCGGCGCGCGCGCCGCATCGCACAGGCCGACGTCCTCGACGACGTCCGCGGCGAGGAGGTGCGCCCCGGTCCCGACGTGACCGAGCGCGACGAAATCGCCGACTACTGCCGCGACATCGCCGAGTCCGGCTACCACCCCGTGGGGACGTGCAAGATGGGCGACGACGACATGGCCGTCGTCGACGACGACCTCCGGGTCCACGGCGTCGAGGGTCTGCGCGTCATCGACGCCTCGATCATGCCCAACGTCACGAGCGGCAACACGAACGCACCGACCATCGCCATCGCCGAGAAGGGCGCCGACCTCCTCCGGGACGCCCGGTAGGGCAGGCCTACCCGACGTTTCGGGGAATCATCCCGCTGTCGACGCCACGTTTTACCGCCCCGCGCTCGTTCGTCGAGCCATGGACGCCGACGAGGAACCGACCGGCGGGGGGTCCCCCCTCGACGACGAGGAACCGACCGACGATGGGCCGCCACAGGACGAGGCGAAGCCAGACTGGTGGCGAAAAAACGAGCGCGACCGCGACCGGATGGACCTCCCGGCCTACGAACCCTCGCAGTTCGAGGACGGGACCTACGCCCACCGGGTGGTGTCTGACCTCGAAACGACTCACGGCTGTTCGATCACGTTCATCGGGCTGAACGTCCAGTACCCCGACAGCTGGGCGGTGTGGATCGACGGCGAACGGGCCTTCACCGTCGAGCGCTCGCGCAACGAGAACGGCAACACCGTCTACCACGTCGACGCGGAGGAGTTTCGCGACCGGGTCGCGGCAACCGTCGAGTAGCGCCGGCATCGACGGTCGACGGCAACGTCGCGGCCGGGCAGAGGGCTCAGACGGGGAGGTCGAACACGTCGATGGCGTTCCCGGCGAACACCTTCTGCTGGTCCTCCTCGGACAGGTGGCTGAAAAAGCCCCGGATCGATTCGGGATTGTCGAAGTCGAAGTGCGGGTGGTCGGTCGAGAACATGATGCTCTCGGGGCCGAGGATGTCGATCATGTCGGCCATGTGCCCCCGTTTGTTGAACTCGCCCAGCGGCTGGGTGGAGAAGTAAAACTGGTCGCGGATGTACTCCTCGGGCATCTTCTCCAGGAGGGGGATCTGGCTGCGCCAGGTGCTGTACTCGCGGTTGAGCCGCGACATCATGTACGGCACCCAGCCGATCCCCGATTCGAGGATCACGAACTCCAGGTCGGGGAACTTCTCGGGAACCGCGTTGGCGATGAGGCTCGTGACGACCCACATCATCGCCCAGGGGTGGCTCAGCGCGTGACTTTCGGGCATGATCGACATCGACCGGTAGATACCGGCCATATCCCACATGTGGCCGGTGGCGGTCGTGTGAAAGACCACGGCGAGGTCGTTGTCCTCGGCGGCGGCCCAGATGGGGTCGTACCGCGACTCGCCCAGCCCGCGCTCCTGCCCGCCGGGGTGGATGAACACGCCGACGAGCTGGTCGTGATCGCCGAGCCGGTAGATCTCCGCGGCGGCCGCCTCGGGATCACGGGTCTGGAGGCCGATCAGCCCGAAGTACTCCTCGGAGGCGTCCATGAACTCCTCGACGAGGACGTCGTTTGCCGCCGGCATCTGCTGGACGATTTGCTCGGTGTCGGGGTAGACGTCCCACATCGGCTGCATATTGATGATGGGGTAGTCGACCCCGAACCCATCCCGCAGCGGTTCGTCGATGTACGCCTCGGTGTCGGTCACGTTCGACGTGATGTCGTCGCGGCCGCCGAAGACGCTCAGGGTGTCCGGCACCTCGCTGTGGCCTCCCGTCGAGGGAAAGCCGTACCCGCCGGTTCCCTTGTTCGGGTCTAGCAGGTGGCTATAGGGCATCTCCATCTTCCCGGCCACCTTCTCGGCGATGTCGGGGTGGTGCTCGGGCACGTGCACGTCCGTGTCGACGACGAGCAGGTCCTCCATCGGGTCTCCATCGGCCGTGGTGGGGGACGTTCCCATACTGTAGCTCCCCACACCCTTCGTATTAAATGTTCATTGACAAAGAGTCCGTGCTCTCCGGGTGGCGGGGCGCTCGCGGCAATAGGCCGCTCGCGATCCTTACACGCTCACGACGATTTCGCCGTCGTCCTCCCGAACGTCGTGGGAGATCAGCTTCACGCCCGGCTTGGAGTGACACTCCCCGGACACCAGGTCGAACTCCCACCCGTGCCACGGGCAGGCGACGATTTCGCCCTCCCGCACGTAGCTCTTTTTCGTTTCCATCGTTTCCCGGTCGAACTCGGCCTCCAGAAATCCCGAGGTGGGACCCTCACAGACCGGGCCGCTCTGGTGGGCACACCAGTTCGTGTACGCGTAGTACTTCCCGTCGATGTTGTACACCCCGATCTCGCGGCCTTCGAGTTCAACGACCAGGTGGTCGCCCGGTCCGAGTTGCTCGGCGTCGACGACGGTGTGTTCCGCCATGTCCGGCCACTCGCAGAGGTCCGTAATATGTTTTTACGTACCAGACCACCCTCCCGGGGCGAGACCGCTCACGCGGTCCCTTCGTCGCCGGACCGCTGGTAGACGACGACCCCGTCGTTCTCGTAGGCGCGTTCCCAGTCCGGCGCGTGCTCGAAGGAGCGTTCGAGCGTCCCGAACGACGCCCGGACGGTGCCCCGGACCGTGTACCCGCCCTTCGGGACGTAGACGTAGTCCGGGAGGTCGCCGACCGTCGCCGCCGTCGACTCGACGCAGTCGACGCTCGAACAGGAGGAGACGTCCTCGAAGGCCGCCAACTGCGCGTCGTACTGCTCGGCGCCCTCCCATTCGACCCCCCACGGGCCGATGAGGATCGTCCGCCCCGATAGCGCGGGGAACCACTCGGCGGCGTCGCCGAGGACGACGAAGGTCGCGTCGCCTGGCGTCCCGGCCGCCGCCCACGCCATCGCGTCGACCGCCTCCCCGTCCAGGAACTCCGGCGTCGAGGGGTCCGTCGGGAGCGTCATTTCGTGGGCAAGGTACGCCCCGCCCCCCGCAGCCACCGCCACGAGACAGAGCGCCGCCAGCGCCGCGGCCGGATCGACGGCGCGGGACCCTCGGACCCGGGCGAGGAGACGGCCCCACGTCCGGGACCCCTCGCCGTCGCCGTCGCTGCGGCGGTCCCGCTCTCTGAGGCGCGCCGGGACGCCGGACCGACGGGCCGCGTCGACGGCCGCCGCCGCAAGCGCGACGCTGCCGACCGCGTAGGCGAAGCGTGGCTGGGAGAACAGAAACGTCGCGGCGGCGGTCCACACCGCGACGAACCAGTCCCGCCGTGCGACGAGCAGGTAGCCGGCCGGGACGAGCGCTGCGAGTGTCAGCGGCGACGCCGCGACCGATGCGAGGCCGCCCCCGAGGCCCCCGTGGGTCCCGGCCGCCCCCACGAACACCTCGACGCCGTGGGTCGTCACGGTCGCCGCGAGCCACGGCAGTGCGATCGCCACGCCGCCGACGCCGACGACGGCTCCCCGAGCGAACCCCGGAGCCGACCGGTCCCGGACGGTCCACAGCAGGAGGTAGGTCACGACGACGAACAGGGCGTACGTGGGGTGTGTCAAAAGCGTCGCCGCGAACGCGACGACCCCGACGACGACGCTCCGGCGGGAGCCGTCGTCGACGGCGTGGTACCCGGCGTAGATCGCCGTCATGGCGTACAGGAAGGCGAAGGCGCGCACCATCCCGCCCGCCGAGACGTGCCACTCGACTAGCTGTGGGTTCACTGCGACGGCCACGCTCGCGATCCCGCCGGCCGGTCGCGATCCGGCGTAGTCCCGCGCGAGCAGGTACACCGGGACGACCCCGGCCAGCATTCCAATCGGGGGGAGGATCCGCGCGACGGCGATCGGATCGGCGCCGACGTCGAGCAGGACCGCGAGCAGGTAAAACTGTAGCGGGGGGTAGGCGAAGGGGATCCCGTCGGCGGTGTACCCCGGGATCCTCGCCGGCAGTGCGTACCCCCTGGCGAGGATTTCGGCCGCGATGTCCAGGTAGAGGCCGCCGCCGTACGCAGGGTAGGGGTTGGTCGCGAGGTAGACGGCGACCACCAGTGCCCCCGCCGCCACCCCGATCCCCAGCCAGGGGGCGTCGCGTCGGCCGAACGGGAGCCGATCGACGGCGCCGCAGTCGACCCCCACGCCTGTCCGGTCCCGAGTCCCGGTCTCCAACTCGCGGGTCCTCGTCGCCGCGTCGTCCGCCCCGGCTGCCGGACCCCGCCCCGTCGAGTCACCCCCGGTCATCGACGCATCACCCGCAGCGGGGATCGCAGTTCGACGGTCCGCTCGGCCCAGCGGTACTCCAGCACCGCCCACGCCAGCCCACCGACCAGCAGCGCGAGGAGTGCGAGCACCTCCCCGCCACCCACCCACCGGGGAAGCAGGTACCAGACGCCGTTGCGGACGGCCGGCGGGATGGCCGACAGGACCCGACCGAGGGCGGAGTCGTCGCCCGGGGCGGCGTGCCTGTCGGGGAGCCCCAGCGCCCGTGCGCTCTCGCCGCCGGCGCTCTCGTCGCCGGTGCCGAGCCGTTCTGCCTCGTAGGGGAAGCCGATCGGTGCGGTCCAGACCACGTCGCCCTCGCGGTCGAGTTCGATCACCCGGTCGCCGTTCGAGTCCGTAACGAGGGTGTGCCCGTTCGGCAGGCGGTCGGCGTCCCGGGGCCACTGCAGGCGGGCGTCGGTCCACGTCCACGTCCTGACCCACTCGCCGTCATCGCGGCCGTACTCGACGACACGGCGGTTCTCCGAGTCGGCCACGAGCAGCGCCGGGCCGCCGCGCTCGGCCGGGACGAAGTCCGGATTGTGCTGTTCGTAGAGGACGTCGTGGTCGTCGTCGGCGCCCAGCGTCCACTCCTCCAGCAGCCTGCCGTCGAGGCCGACGAAGACGACCTGGTCCTGGTTGCGCAGGCTCACCATCACCGCCTCCCGGCCGTCGACCTCCACGTACTCCACGTCGTTCAGGTGGGTCCAGTCGTCGGGGTAGGGACCGCCGCTCGCGACGTCGAAGGTGGACTGGGCGTCCCACTCCCAGACGACGCGGCCGGTCGGCGCGTCGACGACGAAGACCCGGTCGCGAGCGATGTCGGCGACCAGCAGCCGCCGGTCGTCGATGCGGTCGACGTCGTGCCACCGGGTGGAGTGTTCGCCGGGGGTGATTCGGCTGAACACCGCGGTTCGCTTGCCGGTCGTGAGGTTGACGCGTTCGACGCCGCTTTCGGTACAGACCGCCCCGTCGCAGTCGGCCGGGTCGAGGTGGTCTGCGTAGACGAACTCGACTGTGGCCTCGGTGCCGTCGACGGGGTCGACGTCCCAGTAGCGCGTGTGCTCGTTCCCGTGGTAGTAGATCCGCCCGTCCGGCCCGAAGGCGACGAGTTCGGCTTGCGCCCGCGGCGCCGCCCCGTCGTCGCTCACGACGGCGTTCGAGTCAGTGGCGACGACGGTCGTCGCGTTCCGGGACGCGACGACCGGCGATCGATCGCCCGTCCGGAGGGCGTCCTCCACGCCCGGGTCCCCGGTGATCCGGTCGCTCGTCCGCTGGGCGTCCGCGTACCCGACGACCAGCGTCAGGGCCGAACAGACGACGACCAGTGCGAGCGCCGCCCGGACGGGCTCCTTCGGGAGGGCCATCGGGGAAACCGACGCCGTCCGTCGCCTAAAACCATCCGTCCGCGAGGGGGAACGAATCAAAGAAAGTGGTACTTAAAACGAGAATTTCAGGCATCCGTGACTTTCTAGAAAAGATATTATAGTATTTATGGTGGTTTAGTCGAACATTCCGATATTCCTGTCGGTTCCGTCGCAACCCATTTGTTCGCGGCCGGCGGAGTGGTGACGATGCCGGACGTCACCCTCCCGGCTAGCCGTCGGCGGGTACTGGCCGCCCTCGGAGGCGCTGCGACCGCTCTCACCGGCGGGTGTCTCCGCCGCGTGCGGACCCTCGCCGGGTGGCAGTCCTCCCAGCAGGTCCGCCTCCGGATCAAGACGTTGCCGGCCGACGCGGACCCCTACGCGCTGAAAGTCGCCCGCGCGGTCGCCGGCTGGTTCGACGCGGCCGGCGTTGACGCCGGTGTCGTCCCGATGGCCGAACAGGAACTGCTGCGACAGACGCTGTTGCGAAACGAGTTCGACCTGTTCGTCATGCGGTTGCCGCCCCGACACCGCGATCCGGACGCGCTGTACGCCCTGTTGCACTCGCGGTACGCCGACGCGCCGGGGTGGCGGAACCCCTTCGGATACGCCGACCTCGACGTCGACGACCTGCTCGACGCCCAGCGGCGGACCGACGGGGCCGACCGGGCGGACGTCCTCGGGGAACTCCAGCGGACCATCGCCCGGACCCAGCCCTTTACGGTTCTCGTGGTCCCGGACGACGTCGCCGCCGCCCGGACCGACCGGTTCGGGAACTGGCGCTCGGTCGACCTGGCGTCACCGCTCGGCTACCTGTCGCTCGCCCGGGCCGGCGACGACGGGGAGACCACGCTCCGCCTCGCGGTCACCGACCGTCGGGCGACGTCGAACCTGAACCCGCTCTCGGTGGAGTTCCGGCGGGACGGGATCCTGACCGGCCTGATGTACGACCCGCTCGGCTACGACGTGCGGGGCGAGGTGCGCCCCTGGCTCGCGGAGGCGTGGTGGTTCGTCCGCGACGACCCCCCGGTGGCTCGCGTGACGATCCGCGAAGGCGTGACCTGGCACGACGGAGAGTCGCTCACCCCCGCGGACGTCGCGTTCACGTACGACCTGCTCGCGGACACCGCTCTCGGCGGCGATGGCGGCGACGACGACGTGCCGGTCCCCTCGCCACGGTTCGGCGGTCGGACGAGCCTGGTCGACGAAGTAACGGTCGTCGACGACCGGACCGTCTCGGTCCGGTTCGCCGACGTGCATCCGGCCGTGGCGCCGCGGGCCTTCACCGTGCCGATCCTCCCCGAACACGTCTGGGGCGACCGCACCGATCCTGCCGGCATCGGCGGCATCGACTTCGGGCCGGTGACCGAGGCGCTGGTGACGAACAACATCCCGCCGGTCGGGAGCGGCCCGCTCCGGTTCGTCCGCAACACCCCCCGCGAGTCGCTGGTGCTCGAACGCTTCGACGACCACTTCCTGGGCAGCGAATCCGTCGAGGACGGGGGGCTCCCGGGGTCGGTCGGCCCTCCAGCCTTCGAGCGGCTATCGGTGCAGGTCGTCGGGACCGACTCGACGGCGGTCGAACTCGTCGCCGACGGGGAGGCCGACGTGACTGCGACGCCCGTCGGCGCCAGAACGGTCCCCCGGATCGGCCGGGACGAGGCGCTGGAACTGCTCGTCGACGATTCGGACCAGCCCTACGTCCTCGGCTACAACGTCCGCCGTCCCCACCTCAACAACCCCCGCGTCAGGCGGATCCTGGCCAGTTTGATCGACGGCGAGCACCTCGCCGAGACGACCTTCCAGGGGTACGGTCGCCCCGCCGTCGGGCCGCTGTGGGGGACCAGGTGGTACCCGGCCGAGTTCGCGTGGGCCGAGGCCGACGCGAGCCCCGTAACGCCGTTTCTGGGGAGCGACGGCGACGTCGACGTCGAACGCGCGCGGTCGGCGTTTCGCGAGGCCGGCTACCGCTACGACGACGACCGACTCGTGGGGGGGAACGCGTGACGTTGCTTTCGGTCCTCCTGCAGGTGGCCGTCGTCGTCCTCGCCATGCACGCGGTCTGTCTCCCGGCGGTCGTCGGCGTCGATGGGGTCCGGGGCTCGCTGGGGCGATTCCGGGCGAACGCGCGCTCGGTCGCACCGACGGCGGTCGGCCTCGGCGTCGTGCTCGGGGTCAACAAGCTCGTCCGCGACGCCGGCGTCGAACTGTCCTGGCTCGTCGGCGCGAACGTGACGCCGACGATCCACGCCCTCGAAGGCCGGTTCGTCTCACAGCTCCAGTCGGTGGCTACCCCGCCGGTGACGACCTACTTCAGCTTCGTCTACGTGTTCGGCTACGCGTTCCTTTTGGTCTTCCCGATCGCGATCTACGCCCTGCACGACGACGATCGACCGCTTCGGGTCGCGCTCGTCGCCTACAGCCTCAACTACCTGCTCGGGCTCGTTCCGTACGTCCTCTTTGTCGCGTACGGCCCACGGAACTTCATGCCCGAACTCGTCGAGTCGCTCCTGTACACCACCTGGCCGCAGGCCCAGTTGCTGACGGGCCAGGTGAACGCGAACACGAACGTCTTCCCCTCGCTGCACACGTCGCTGGCGGCCACCGTCGCCTTCCTCGCGTACCGCTTCCGGTCGGCGGCCCCGCGCTGGCTCCCGCTCGCGGCCCTGCTGGCGGCCTCGATCGCCGTCTCGACGATGTACCTCGGCATCCACTGGGTGACGGACGTACTCGCGGGGATCGTCCTCGCCGCCGGCAGCGTCGAACTCGGGCTCCGCCTCTGCGATCGCTCCAGCCGGGAACCCTCCGGCTCTGTGACCCCGTAATCGTTCGACTCCGGCGAGCCGGGAGGTGGTTTCCCCTCCCCGGCTCAGAGACTCCCGCCCAACACCTTCGCGGCCACCAGCACGGGGTCCCAGACCGGGCTGAACGGCGGCGCGTACGCGAGGTCGCTCCGCTCTAGCTCGGCGACCGTCAGCCCGCCCTCCAAGGCGGTGGCCACGGTGTCGATCCGGATCGCCGCACGGTCCCGTCCGACGATTGCCCCGCCGAGCAGCCGGCCGGTGCCCCGGTCTGCGGTGAGCGTGACCGTCGTCTCGGATCCACCCGGGTAGTAGCCCGACCGCGAGCCGGCGGTGATCGTTTCGCTCACGGGATCGTATCCCGCCTCGCGGGCCGCCTCGTGGTCGATGATCCCGGTCCGACCGGCCTCCAGTGCCATCGCCTTGACCGCCGCGGTGCCCGCAGTAGTGCCGACGGGGGTCGGCTCCCCCGCGACGGTGGTCCCGACGGCCCGCCCCGCCCGGTTCGCGGTCAGGCCAAGGGGCACCCACGCGCGCTGCCCCGTGACCGCGTGGAACGCCGTCGCGCAGTCGCCCGCGGCGTACACGTCGGGCGCCGAGGTTCGCCCGTAGCGGTCGACGACGACGGTCCCACGGTCGTCCCGATCGATCCCCGTTCCGTTCAGGAGTTCCGTGTTCGGCCGGACGCCGACGCCGACGAGGGCCATGTCGGCCGGGATCCGGTTCTCGCCGACGCGCACGCCCGTGACCCTGTCCTCGCCGAGCAGAGCGTCGACGGGGGTGTCACAGTGGACCTCCACTCCCTCCGCTTTCAGGTGGTCCTCGACGCGCTCGCCGATCGCCGCCCCGAATCCCGGGAGGACGGTGCCGCTGCGCTGGAACACCTCCACGTCGAGCCCCCAGGCGTCGAGCGCCTCGGCCATCTCGACGCCGACGTAGCCGCCCCCGACGACCGCGACGCGTTCGGGGGGCTCCATCGCGCCGTACCTGGCTGCGCGCTCGGCATCGAGGTAGTCGTCGCCGCCGAGGTCCTCGACTGCGAACTCGGCGGGTGGCGTCAGGAGCGCCCGGATTGCGGCCGCCGAGTCCATCCCGTGCAGGGTGAAGGCGCCGTCGCGGTCCATGGTCCCAAAGGGCCCCTGGGCCGCTCGCGCCCCCGTCGCCACCAGCAGGTCCCCGTACGGCTGTTCTCTCGTCCCCTCCGGCGTCTCGACTGTCACCACTCTCGCGTCGGGGTCGACGGCGACGACCTCGCGGCCGCGACGGAGGTCGATGCCTCGCTCGGCGACGTCCTCGGGCGTGAGCGACAGGAGGTCGGTCAGCGATTCGACCTCGCCTTTCACGAAATACGGCGTGCCACAGTGGGCGAAGGACACCCACTGGCCCTTCTCGAAGACGATCACCTCGCGGTCGGGGTCCTCGCGGCGGAGTTTGCTGGCGGCGCTCAGCCCGGCCGCGTCACCCCCGACGACGACGAACGGATCTGACATACCCGTGGGTCGTCGGGTGACGGTATAGCTCTGGGGGCGGTCGTGAGCGTCGAATACACCACCGTCACCCCGGTAGGCGACGACTCGGCCCCCCGGCCGACCGCGGGGTGGCGACGCTGAGCGCCGGGCCGAATGGCCGAAACGCGCCGGAGGGTCGACCAAACTGTGGGGACGGCGCCGCCCGCCGGGCCGAAACGACGAAGAGGACCCCGTTCGAGTGGGTGGTATGAGCGTCCTGTCGGTCCGGGGACTCACGAAACGGTACGGGGATACCCTCGCCGCCGAGGACCTTTCCTTCGACGTCGAGCGCGGCGAGGTGTTCGGCTTCCTCGGGCCGAACGGCGCGGGCAAGACGACGACGATCCGGACCATGCTCGGCTTTCACGCCCCGACGGCCGGCACCGCGGAACTGTTCGGCCATGACGTGCGCGAGGAAGGGGAACTGCTCCGGGCGAAGCCGGAACTCGGCTACCTTCCCGGTTCTCCGGCCTTCGACGGCGACGTCACCGGGCGGGGCTACCTCGATTTCCACGCTCGACTGAAAGGCGACGAGCGCCGCGAGGAACTGCTCGACCTCTTTTCCCCGCCGCTCGACCGGCGCATCCGCGAGTATTCGACGGGGAACAAACAGATGCTCGGCCTCGTGCAGGCGTTCATGCACGACCCCACCCTCGTGGTGATGGACGAACCGACCTCGGGGCTCGACCCGCTGAAACAGGAGCGGTTCAACCAGTTCGTCCGCGAGGAACGCGACCGCGGCACCACCGTCTTCCTTTCCTCGCACGTCCTCGGGGAGGTGCGACGGATCTGTGACCGGGTCGGCATCATCCGGGACGGCCGCCTCGTCGCCCTGGAGGACGTCGACTCGTTGCTGGATCGGGGCGGCAAGCGGGTCCGCGTCCACGCCGACCCGCCGCTCGTCGCGGCCGAACTCGACGTCCCCGGGGTCGTCGACTTCGAACGCCTCGGCCCCGAGGCGCGCTTTACGTTCACCGGCGACTACGACGACCTGCTCGCGGCGCTTTCCACCCACAGCGTCGTCGACCTCGAAATCGAGGAACCGCCCCTGGAGGACGTGTTCATGCACTACTACGGGGCCGCACCTGACGACGACGCCGGAGACGCCGGGGCACCACGGGACGCGAACAGGGAGGCACTGGAGGGGGCCGGCGGTGGTTGAGATCACCCGCTACGAGGCCCGGCGACGGGTTCGTGGAACGGTCGCGCTGTCGCTCGGCGTCGGGCTGTTCGGCCTGCTCATGATCGCCCTCTACCCCTCCATCGCGACCTCCGGTGTCGACTTCGCGGCGTACGCCGAGAGCCTGCCGCCCGCGGTGCAGGCGGGCTTTGGCATCGACGCCATCGCGACCGTCGAGGGGTTTCTCGCCGTCGAACTGTACCAGTTCCTCTGGCTGTTGTTGCTGGGGCTGTACGTGGCCTACACGGCCGGCGGAACCATCGCCGGGGACATCGAGTCGGGACGCGCCGAACTGCTCCTGGCCGCGCCAATCAGCCGCGCGCGATTCCTCGTCGAGAAGTTCCTGTCGCTTCTGGTTCCGGTGGCCGTGCTCAACCTCGTCGTCCCGCTGTTCGTCTACGGGGGCGTCATCGCCGTCGGCGAATCGCTCTCGGCGACTGACCTCCTCGCTGTCCACGTGCTGTCGGTCCCGTACCTCCTCGCCTGCGCGGGGTTCGGGCTGTTTCTGTCGACGCTGGTCTCCCGCGCCAACGTCGCCCAGCGCGTCGCCATCGCGACGGTCTTTGCGCTGTTCCTCGTCGACTCGGTGACTGCCGACACCGACTTCGAATGGCTCGGCGTCCTCTCGCCGACCCGCTACTACAACCCGACAGAGATACTCGTCGAGTCGACCTACGACGTGACCGGCGCCGTCGTGTTGCTCGTGGCCGGGGCCGTGCTCGTACTCGCGAGCGTCGCCTCCTTCCGCCGAACCGACCTCTAGCGCCGCTCCGTCCATCCGGCGAGACACCGAGCGGAGGCTACCTTCAAGAGGCCTCGGGGCACACGAGGTACTATCACCCGTCGCTGTCGCGCGGCCGTCGACCGCAGCGGGCCACTCATACATGAACCGATACGTCCCGTGGCGACCCGCAGTCGTCCTGTTGCTCGTCTGTTCGCTGACCCTGATGCCCGCCGTCGTCGCTGCGCAGGAGGACCCTCGGTTCGAGGCCGTTGTCGCCGAGCAGGTGATCGACCCCGGCTTCCAGGGCACTCTCGACCTTACGCTCCGGAACGACGCCGCCGACGTCGAGGACTGGGCGCGTACCGCACGCGAGGTGCGGGTCAGTGTCGAAGGTGACGGCCCGATAGCGGTGCGCTCGGGGCCGCGTCTGCTGGGGCGGCTGGGGGACGGGGAGGACCAGTCGTTCGGGGTTCGCGTGGCAGTCCCCGAGGACGCCCCGGCCGGCACCTACGACCTCACGCTCGTGGTGACCTACGTCGTCGGCGACGACCGGGAGCGCCAGCGCGTTCCCGCGACCGTCCGGATCGACGAGCGCGCCCGCCTCCGGATCGTCGAGAGCGACGCCGACCTGACGGCGGGCGAGGCCGGCACCGTCTCCGTCACCGTCGCGAACGACGGCTCGGCACCTGCCCGCGACGTCCGCCTGCGCCTCGAATCGGGGTCCGCCCACGTCGTCCCCGACGCCGCCGGAGCGGGGACAGCGCCGGCCGTCGGAGCGGCGACAGCGCCGGCCGCCACCGGCGGGACAGCCACGCGATTCGCCGGGACGCTCGCGCCGGGAGAGCGACGAACCGTGCGGTACGCGACGACCACGGCGGCTGGGGCTCCCACCGGGTCCTACGGGCTCGACGTCACGGCCGCCTACGAGAACGTAGACGGGCGCCAGGCGACCCAGCGTGTCGGCGGCTTCGCCGTCACCCCGCGCCCCCAGCCGTCGTTCGTGCTGCGCAACCTTTCCGGTCGCCTCCGGGTCGGCGAGGAGGGGACGCTCGACGGGGCAATCCGGACGGCCGGCGACCGGCGGGTCCGGGGGGCGGTCGTCCGGCTCTCGACTGACGCGACCGGGGTAACCCTGCGCGAGCGTACCGTCCCGCTCGGGGCGCTGCCGGCCGAGGGGGGCGCCACTTTCTCGGTTCCCGCAGTCGTCGCACCCGCTGCCGATCCGGGCCCGCGGGGGTTCACGGCCACCGTCGAATACGTCGACGGCGACGGGGACGTACGCGAGAGCGATCCTCTCCGCTTCGTTCGCCGGATCGCTCCTGAACGCGACCGCCTGCGGGTCGCCCCCGTCAACGCGACCGTCGCGCCTGACGGCCGGACCCGGCTCGTTCTGCAGGTCACCAACGTCGGGGACGTCCCCCTATCGGACGTTCGGGCACGGCTTGCTGCCGCCCCGCCGTTTTCGAGCGACGCCCCGCGCGCCTACGCCGGTCGTCTCGCCCCGGACGAAACCGCCCGCCTCGCCTTCGACCTCGCGGCCGCCGAGGACGCCGTCGAGGGGACCGCAAGCGTCGGCGTCAATCTGACGGCCGAGATGCCCTCGTCAACGACCCTTCGGTCGGGCCCCCGTACCGTTCCGGTCACGATTGCTGAACCGACAGGTCCCGACTCCCAGCTGTCGACGCTGGTCGCCGGCCTGGTCGTCGTCCTGGCGCTGCTCGGTGCCGGCTGGTGGTGGCTCCGACGGTAAACTGATGTGTTTGTACGTGGTGGTGGCCCCTCTCACGACGACCGGTGTGCCCTGCTCCGTGGGATAGGATGGTTTCCCCCCCCGACTCGGGTCCCGTTTCAGGTCCGTTTCGCTCCGGCGTCACGGATCAGTTTTGACGATCACTGAAGATACTGACGGGCTCTCTCTCTCGGCAAACGGCCTGAGATCCTCCTCTCCCCGAGCATCGGACCGGCCACGCGCGTCTCTTCGATGGCTCGCCCTCCCGGGGGCGTCTCCAGTTGTCGATCCCGCTGTCAGAGGACGCGGGATCGCCGATAGAACGTCCAAATATAATTGTCTAATTTGGGCCGCGTTCCACCCGTCAGCCTTTACACGAGTATCTCTGTAAATCTCTCTTGCCGTCCGACGATCGCGTTCGCCAGTGGCAAACAGGTGTCGGTGATGCAGCAGTCCTGCGGTGGAAACTGCGTTTCGATTCGGTCAGCTATATACTTGCCCGCCCCTGAGAGTCGCTCATGACGGAGCAACCGTCGGGGACAGGGGGGGTGAAGTCGGATCGCACGCTGTTCTCCATCATCGAACTCCTGCAGGAGCGAAACGGGGCGGGCGTGACCGAACTCGCCGACCAACTCGGGTTGGCAAAGAGCAGCGTCCACAAACACCTTCAGACCATGGAGGAACACGGGTACGTCGTCAAGCGAAACGGCGTCTACCGGGTCGGGCTCCAGTTTTTCAACGTCGGCGAGTACGCGCGCAACGAGTACGATGTTTACCACGCCGCAAAGCCGAAGGTCAGACAGCTCGCGGCCGACACGGGCGAGATGTCCTGGGTCATGACCCACGAGAACGGGCAGGCGATGTATCTGTTCGGCGACGGGGGCGCCACGGAGATCAACGTCGACTCCGTGATCGGGACGTGGACCGACATGCACTGTAACTCCGGGGGGAAGGCGATGCTCGCACGCCTCCCCCGGACCGGGGTAGAGTCGATCCTCGACAGACACGGGCTCCCCGCCCACTCGGGGAACACGATCACCGACCGCGCGACGCTGTTCGAGGCCCTCGAACGGATCCGCGACCGGGGGTTCGCGCTGAACCTCGGGGAGGACCTGGACGGAATCCACGCGGTCGGCGTCCCGCTCGTCTTCGACGACGCGGTCGAGGGGGCCCTCACCATCGCCGGGCCTGCCCACCGACTCCCCGAGGAGCGCTGTGAATCCGAACTCGCCGAACGGCTGCAGGCGGCCGCCAACGACGTCGAACTCACGCTGGCGTACAACTGATCGCTCGTCGTCGGACGGGCTCGCGCCACCGCCGGCGGGGTCCGGCGCGACGACCGATGGGGGCCCCTCGAACACCCGGGCTGGGCCGCGGGCGTCGCGCGGCGGCGGCAGGTATCACAATGATTAATACATGCAACAATCATGCCATAACTACCTCACCCACTCTCAGAGCCATGAACTACCTGCAAGCTTTCGAGCGGTCCGTCCGCGTTTACGGCGACGACACGGCGATCGTCGCCGCCGATGGAGAGACCTACACTTACACCGACCTGGATCGTCGGAGCACGAACCTGGCCAACGCCCTCCACGAGCGAATCCCCGGCGAGCGGTGTGCGGTGCTCGCGCTCAACGGCCTGTCCTCGATCGAGTCGATGATCGCGGGACAGAAACGGGGGGAGGCCACGGTACAGCTCCCGTTCCGCGGCAAGGCCGGCGAGCTCGCGACGATGATGGAGAAAGCCGACACGGCGGCCGTCCTGTTCGACGACGAGAAAGCCGACACGGCGCTCGCGGCCCTCGATCGGCTCGACGTCAACGTGGCGATCCACGCCGGCGAGAAGGAGATCGACCGCGACGACGTCGAGTCCTACGAGGAGATCCTGGCTGACGCGGACGACGACCTCGCACCGGGGCTCCCGGACGGGAACGAGTACGGCGTCTTCTACACCAGCGGAACCACGAGCGCCCCCAAGGCCGTCCTCTTCGACCAGGAGCAGATGTGGCACGGCTCGACGCAGGTGATCATGGAGCTGTCGATCACCGAAGTCGACACCGCCGTCGTCTGTACGCCGTGGTATCACATGGTGACGACCGACGCCTGGATCCTCCCGCACCTCCAGGCCGGTGCGACGCTCGTCGTCCACCCCACCTTCGACCCCGAGGAGGTCCTCCAGTCCATCGAGGCCCACGACGCGACGGGGCTGCTCGCCGTCCCCACCCAACTCGACTCGATCAACGAGGTCCAGGCCGACGCCGGCTACGACACGGAGAGCCTCTCGTACATCCGGACCGGCGGGTCGATCGTGACCCAGGACCTCATCCGTCGCTCCTCGGACCTGCTGACCGAGAACGTGTTCAACACCTACGGGCTCACGGAGGGTGGCCCGAACCTCACCTTCGCCCACCCCTCGGTCCAGGAGGAGCACACTGGTACGCTCGGCAAGGAGTCCTACATGTGGAACATCCGGGTCGTCGAGGCCGCCCCCGCCGACGAGATGCCCGACCCCGAGGCCGAGGTCGAACCCGGCGGCCGCGGCGAGATTCTGGCAAAAGGCCCAGGCATGTCCGACGGCTACCTCGACAACCCCGAAGCTGAAGAAAAGCTGTTCGTCGACGGCTGGCTCCGCACGCGCGACGTCGCCGAGGTCGACGAGGATGGGTACATCTACATCACCGACCGCGTCGACAACATGATCGTCAGCGGCGGGGAGAACGTCTATCCCGAGGAGGTCCAGGGCACCCTCGCCGAACATCCGAACGTCGAGGAGTCGCTCGTCTTTGGCCTTCCGGACGACCACTGGGGCGAGGTCGTCTCGGCGGTGGTCGTGACCGACGGCGACGTCACCGCCGACGACTTAGACGAGTTCTGTCAGAACAGCGAGTACCTGGCCGACTTCAAGCGCCCCCGGAAGTGGGCGTTCCAGTCCGATCCCCTCCCCCGCTCCGACACCGGCACCGTCATGCGCGGGGACGTCATCGACCGTCACTTCGATCGGTAGACGTCCCCCTCGACTGCCCCCGCGGCGCCGGATGTGTCGGCCGCTTCGGCGGTCGCTGCTGGCGAACGACCGCCACCCGAAGGGTCGGTCCGGCCGACCGATCCCGTCGACGGACCACTTATGGGTCGACCGATCGCACCAGGGGACACGATGCCCGACGAGATCATGCCGGACGTCTACGACCTGACCGTCCGCGAGACCGACCGCGCCCGCTACCGCGTCTACCTGATCGACGGCGAGACGCCGACGCTCGTCGACGCCGGCTTCCCCGACACCGTCGACGCGATCCGGGACGCCTGTGACGAGGTCGGCGTGACCCCCGAACGGCTGGTCGTCACCCACGGCGACGGCGATCACGTCGGCGGCCTGCCGGGACTCTCGGAGGCGTTCGACCTGGTGACCTGGGTGCCCGAGGGGACCGACCTCGACGAGGGGGTCACCGCGGACCGTCGCTTCGGCGACGGCGACGCGGTCGGGACCTTCACCGCGGTCCACCTGCCGGGCCACAGAGCCGACATGCACGCACTCGTCGACGAAGACCGCAACCTCGCCGTCCTCGGCGACGCGGTGTTCGGATCGGACAGCCGGGGGTTGCCCGCGGGCTACTTCGTCCTTCCCACCGCCTACTACTCCGAGGACCTGAACCGGGCCGACGAGAGCCTCGAACGCCTCCTGGGGTTCGAGTTCTCCGCCGGCCTCGTCTTTCACGGGTCGAGCGTCTTCGAGGACGCCAGTGAGAAACTCCACTCGTTTGTTTACTTCTCGAACCGGGGGTAGCCCGCTCGACTTCGTCGACCCCTGCGTCGCGGTGGGAAACGCCTATGGTTCCGTTCCGGAAACAGATGGGGCGTGAACCTCAGCAACCTCTTTCGCCCGTCGTCGATCGCCGTGGTCGGCGCCTCGACGTCCCCGGAGAAGGTGGGCTACGAGGCGATGGCGAACGCGAGTTCGTTCGACGGCCCGGTGTACCCGGTCAACCCCTCGGCCGAGGGGAGCGTGTTCGACGCGCAGTTCGTCGAATCCGTCGTCGACATCGATGGCGGTGTCGACCTGGCGCTGCTCTGTGTCCCGGGGCCCGCCGTCCCCGAGGTGATCGAGGAGTGCGGCGAGGCCGGCGTCGGCGCCGCGGTCATCTACGCCGGCGGCTTCGCCGAGGCCGGCGGGCGGGGCGAGGACCTCCAGCGGGCCACCGTCGAGGCCGCCCGCGAGGGCGACGTGGCCCTCCTGGGGCCGAACACGAGCGGCTTCGTCATCCCCGCCGACGACCTGCTGTGTTCCTTCGCCGGCGGCATCGAGGGCATCCGCCCCGGAAACGTCGCCGTCGTCGCCCAGAGCGGCGGGGTCGCCCACGACGTCTCCTTCCGGTCGATCGCGGAGGGCCGCGGGCTCTCGGCGATGGTGGGCTTGGGCAACCGGGCCAACGTCGGCTTCGAGGAGGTCATCGAGTACTTCGACGGGGACGAGCGCACCGACGCCATCGTGCTCCACGTCGAGGGCACCGACGACGCCCGCGGCCTGCTCGACACGTGCCGCGCCGCCGACACCCCCGTCGTCGCCTACAAGGTCGGCAAGGCCGACGTCGGCGAGTTCGCCCAGTCTCACACCGGTGCGCTCACCGGCGACCACGAACTGTACGAGGCGGGCCTCCGGCAGTACGGCGTCCCGACGGTCGAGTCGACCGAGGAACTGCTCGACGCCGGCGTGGCGCTGGCCGACTCGCCGGTCCCCGACGGCCCGAACGTCGGCGTCGTCACGGCCCAGGCTGGGCCGGGGATCATCATCTCGGACGCCCTCCAGCAACTCGGCGCCGACCTGCCGACGCTGTCCTCGGACACCCAGGAGACCGTCGGCGAGATCCTGCCGGGAATCACTTACGCCGACAACCCCGTCGACACCGGCCGGCCGATGCCCGAGTTCGGCGAGGTGGTCCGCGCCGTCGCGGCCGACGACGCCGTCGACCTCGTCGTGGTGTACGAACTGTTCGAGGAGGCCCTGGGGTTCCCGGTCGAGGACGTCAGGGACCTCGCAAGCGAGGTAGAGAAGCCGGTGCTGTTTGCGACCCAGGGTCCCCCCGACGCCATGGCAGACCAGCTAGCGGCGATGCGGGAGGCCGGGGTCCCGGTGTTCTCGTCGCCCGAGCGCGTCGCCCGGGCCGCGGGGGCGCTGATCGGATACGCCGAGCGACGTGGGGAATCGGGGGACGACGCCGACGAAGCGGGGGTGAGCGCGGATGTCTGAGCGCGACCCCGTCGAGGCGGCGCTGGCCGACGGCCGGACGACGCTCACCGAGGCCGAGTCGAAGGACCTGCTCGCGGGTGCGGGCGTCGAGACGCTCGACTTCGCGGTCGCGTCCACGGCCGACGAAGCCGTCGCCGCCGCCGAGTCGATCGGCTACCCGGTCGTCCTCAAGGTGTCCTCGCCGGCCGTCGCGCACAAAAGCGAGTGGGGTGACGGCGCCGGCGTCGCGCTCGACCTCCGGGACGAGGCTGCCGTCCGCGACGCAGTCGCCGACATCGAGGCCGCGGCCGAGGCGGCGGGCATCGACGTCGACGTCCTCGTCGAGGCCGCCGCCGACGTCGACGCCGGCACCGAGGTGATCGTCGGGGGGCTCAGGGACCCCTCCTTCGGTCCCGTGGTCCTCGCGGGCCTGGGTGGCGTGTTCACCGAGGTGTACGAGGACACGGCCCACCGTCTCGCACCGATCGACCGCGCCGAGGCCGAGGACGCGCTCCGGGAACTCACCGCCGCGCGCCTGCTGGACGGCTACCGCGGCCGCCCCCCGGCCGATATCCACTCCCTCGCCGCCGTCGTCTCCCGCGTCGGGGACCTGGTCGACGACCGGCCCACAATCGCGGAGATCGACGTCAACCCCGTGCTCGCGACGGCCGACGGCGCCGTGGCGCTCGACGCGATGGTCGTCCTCGACGACGACGCGGCGTGACCCCGTCGGCCCGCCGTCTCCCGGCTTCGCTCCCGCCGTCGACGAACTGTTTATGGGAGTTCGTCCGCTACGGGACCCATGGCCGAGTTCGAGAACCCCTACGCCGAACACGACCCGTTCGTGAGAGCGCACTTCGACTGTCCGACCTGCGGCGGGAAGCTCTGGGAGTACGCCATCCAGGGCCAGATGGTGTGTGAGGACTGCCGCGACGTCTTCCGCACCGCCGACGTTCACGAGGCCCAAGTCGACGCCGGGGTCTGAGCCGGTCGCCCGTTTCGCGGCTTCGCCGCGTGGTCTCCCCGTTTGGCGCCTGTTCGAACGCGACGGGTGGCCAACACACTTATTGGGGTTTTCGCCCTACTCCCTGGTATGGCCCAGCAAGAACCCGAGGACCTACTGGAGCTGAGCTCCGACACGCGGAGCACCCTCGAACAGCACGGTCTGCGTCCCCTCTGGGAGGTCGAGGACGACATGGGGAACGTCTACGACGACCTCCAGGCGGACATCTGGAAGTGGGAGGACATCCAGGAGGCCATCGACGGCATCGAGCGCGACGTCCCCATCGCCGACCTCCCACCGGGGTTCCAGCGCCGGGTCGCGGTGCCGATCAACACGGGGATGAGTAACGCTATCTCGAACACCATCTACGTCGGCGTCCAGACGGTCTCGCCGGGCGAGACGGCTCCCTCTCACCGCCACGGGGCAAACGCCCTCCGCTTTACCATCGACGGCAGCGAGGACATGAAGACGGTCGTCGCGGGCGAGGAGTTCCCGATGAAAGACAACGACCTCGTCACCACCCCGCAGTGGGAGTGGCACGACCACGTCAACGACTCCGACGAGACCGCGGCCTGGCTCGACGTGCTCGATCTGCCCCTGGTTCTGGACTCGCTGAACGCCCGCAACGTCTTCGAGAACCACGAACTCGAACGCCAGCCGGTCACCAAGACCCAGGGGTACTGGGACTCCCAGTACGGCCGCGCCCGGGACCACGACAACGCGACGGCCGACAACATCCCCGGGCCGTTCGAGGGCAACCGCGAGGCGACGCCGCCGTTCCGCTTCAAGTGGGCCGACACCCTGGAGACGCTCCGCCAGCGCGCGGACAACGACGATCCGGACCCCCACGACGGCTTCAGCCTCTCCTACGTCAACCCCGCGACGGGCAAGCCGCCGCTGTTCCCGACGATGTCGTTCCGCGCCCAGTTGCTCCAGGAGACCACCGACCCACACTTCCACAACGCGACCGAGGTGTACTTCGTCATCGAGGGCGAGGGCGCCACCCACGTCGGCGACGAGGCCCTGGAGTGGGGCAAGTGGGACATCTTCGCGGTCCCGCCGGACGAGATCCACCACCACGAACCCGACGACGAGGCCATCCTGCTCGGGATCACCGACCGCCCCGTCTTCGAGGCGTTCAACTTCTACGCCGAATCCGAGCCCTCGTCGTAACGGCTCGCTCCGTCGGGCCTCGGGCTACCGATCGGAACGACGTGACGACGCGGGAGGCGTCGCCGTCATCCCCCGGTTTTCTCGGGCAGCGGACGGAGTACCCCGTACCGGAGGCGATAGAGGACCGTCCCGACTGCCCCGCCCAGGATGAGACTCTCACGTTCGGTCTCGGTCATCGACCGCATCGCGGTCAGGACCAGCGCCAGAAGCGTCGCCGAGAGGGAGAGCCGGCGCACGTTGCTCGTGCGGATCCTCCCGAGGTCCCGGTCGTGTGTCCATTCGCGGAGGACCTGGAACGTCACGCCGAGAGCGACGTATCGAGGGGCGAATCTCCGCTGTCCGGCCCCGCGGTCGCCGCGACCCCGCGCGAGCATGCGTGCGACCCTGTACAGACTGCCGAGAAATCCGATGCGGGCTCTGGTCCGGCGTGAAAGCATCGGGCGTCCCATCGGACCGATCGGTGATAGCTCTTCGGCGGCCTCTGCGTCGGGACGAGTTCGACGCGCTCGACGGGCGGCGTGACTGAAGAGGTCGCGTCCCCCGAGATCCGGCACCGTTCCCCCGGTGGCACCACGCGGTCTCCCCGTCGACCGCTTACGACCCGAGGATGTGTGCCGCGTCGTAGTGGGTGCGGAAGGCGAACCAGAGGCCGTGACGACCCGCGATCCGCGATTTCGTCTCGCCGGCGTCGCCCCCGGCCCGGAGTTCGTTCCTGGAGAGCGTCCACTCGACGCCCTCGCCGTCCCGCAGGCCCGAGTCGGTTCGCTCGACCGGCGTCGGCACGCCCTCGAAGACGGCGACGTCACCCGTGGCGTCGAGGACGGCGACGACGTCCCGACCGTCGACGCTGCCGGCGAGGACCCCCTCGTCTTCGAGGGTCGACTCCGGGACGACCCACACCTCTCTCCCGTCCCCGGAGACGAGGCCGTACACGCGTGCCGTCTCGGACAGTTCCGAGTCCTCGACGCGGACGCCGGGCTGGACTGCCTCCTCGCTCTCCCAGTAGTGCCGGAAGATCCCCAGGTCGCCGTCGTAGTGGCGGTAGTCGTAGTCGTAGCCCGTGTCGAGGTCGAGCGCAAGCGTGTCGGGGTACTCGGCGACCCAGTCGCCCCACTCGGTCTGTGTCACGGGGAACTGCTCCAGCAGCAGGTCGGGGTCCTCGGCGAGGTAGTGGCCGCCGATGGGCACGCCGACGTGCTGGTTCCACAGCGTCTCGGTCTCCTCGTCGTACATTACCTTGTTGCCGCCGAGCAACATGCCCGAGTTCCCGAAGGTCAGCGTCCGGTCGTCGACCCGCCGATCGTAGAGGATCGGGGCGTTACACAGCGTACAGTACGTCAGGCTGACCGGCACGCCCCCGAGTTCGGCGTTCAGCATCTCGTGGGGAAAGAGCACCCAGCGCGGGACCGCGTACGCGACGCCGTCGAGTTCGAAGCCGAACACGGTGTCGTCGTCCGCCAGATACCGCTCGGGGCCGTCGGTGTCGCCCGCGGCGCCTTGTGGCGCGCCGTCCGCCGGGCCGTCCCCTGCTCCGGCGACCGCGACCGCCTCGCCCGGCACGAAGTCGGGCGCGTTCAGCGCCGCCAGGAAGGATCGGTCGCAGTTCCCCCACCGGATCGCCGCCATGTCGAAGTCGCGGGGTTCGGTGTCGAGCAGCGATCCGACCGGCGGAAGGTACGACCGGTACAGCCGGAACTTCCACTCCTCGAACCCATCCAGGGGCTCGATCTCCTGCTGTGAGTACCACGTCTCCCATTCGACCCAGGCGTACTCGGAATCGAAGTCAGCGTCGGCCAGGTCGAGGAGAGCGTCGAGCACGCCCGGCCACCGGACCTCGGGGAGTTCGAGGTAGCGCGGCGGCGCCCGCTCGCGGAGCACTTCCGGGAACCCGAACTTCGCCCAGTCGTTGGCGATCGAGTCGACGACGAGCAGTTCGATCAGGTGGGGGACCACTCGCTCGTCGCCGCGGGCCGCCAGTTCCGACACCGCCTCGGCGTGGGCGTCGACGTCCCTGACGAGCAGGCGCTCGACGAGCGACTGGAGATCAGCTTCGTCTGCGGGCGCGTTTGTCGTCATGCCCGGGTCCTGCGCCGCCGACTCGCAAAAGTCTGCCGCCGGTGCAGCCCCGAACCCGGTCCGGACCTTACTCCTGGCCGCCCTTGCGGACGTTGACGTCCTCGAAGCGGACGTCGCGCTGGCTGACCTCGACGGTCATCTCCCCGACGTCCTCGATCTCGGCGTCGACGGTGTCGCCGCCCTCGATCGGGCTGACGCCCTCGGGCGTCCCCGTGGTGATCACGTCGCCGACTTCCAGGGTCGCCCCGATCGAGGCGTACTGGACGACGTCGGCGCAGGTGTACACCATGTCGCTGGTGTTGGCGTCCTGTTTGGTGTCGCCGTTGATCGCCAGGGTGAGATCCAGATCCTGGGGGTCGTCGATCTCGTCGGGCGTGACGACCGCCGGTCCGACCACGGTGAAGGAGTCGTAGGACTTGCGGTTCGAGCGGTCCTGGTCGCCCCGTACCGAGATGTCGAGCAGGATCGTGTAGCCGAAGATCTCGTCCCAGGCGTCCGCGGCGTCGACGTCTTTGACCTCCGAACCCATCACAAAGGCCAGTTCGACCTCGTGGTCGACCCGGCGGTCGGCGAAGGGCAGTTCGATCCCGTCGTCGGGGCCGACGACGCTGGAGGGCGCCTTGAGGAAGTAGCCCTTGTCCTCGATCGAGAACCACTCGTCGGTGGTGATGTCCCTGTCGGCGATGGCCTCCTCGATGTGGGCCTCGTAGTTCAGCGGCGCCGCGATCACCTTGCCGGGCCGCTCGACGGGGGCGCCGACGTGGACGTCCTCGATGTCGTGGTCCGGGTCGGCGTCGGCGTACTCGGCAGCGTCGTGGTCGCCCTCGATGTACTCGACCAGCGGGTCGGCCGACTCCAGTCCCAGCCGATCGGTCAGGTCGACGATGCCGCCGTCCTCGCCGAGCAGCCCGAGCCGATCTTCGTTGAACCTGATGAACTTCATCGTCACATCGTGGGCGCGGGCGACCCATATATGTAGTGGATGTGCGGCCGGTTCTCGCCCAATTTTCGCCCCGGCGTCTGCGTGGGTACCGTCAATCCCTTCTGCGGTCGCGGCCGGCCTGGTTCGATCCGTCATGCCCGCCGTTTCGCATCGACAAACGTTCCCGGCGGATGCGGGTCTCTTCCAGTCATCTGTGTTTGTTTTCGCCCATTCCCCGAACAATGTTCGTTTCCTGGGCGATCGAGCGACCGATCTCATCCGCCTGTCGTCGGTTTCACAATTATTATATGGCACGATTATGATCCTCCGAACGTGCGAGGCGCCAGCACGCGGCCCGGTCCGAACGAACACGGTTACGGTCGTTACGGCCGTAACAGTGGGCGCGAACCGAAACCCCGACCCACAATGCACGCGAGACTTCGACCGGCGGCGTCGCCGCCGGACCGGCAGACCGACGGCGGAGGGACCGACGCACGACCGACTGCGACGACGTCGAGGGGGGAGTGACCGTGAGCGACACCGCTGCCATCGTCGGCGGCGCGAACACCCGCTGGGGGAAACGGGCGGCGACCTGGAAAGACCTCGTCCAGGAGGCCGGCAAAGCCACCTTCGAGGACGTCGACGGCATCGACAAATCCGAGGTCGAGGGCCTGTTCGTCGGCGCGGTCCAGCCCGAACGCTTCGCCAACCAGAGCCACGTCGCGCCGCTCTCGGCCGAACTGCTCGGCGTGAACGTCACCGACATGATCGCCCGGACGGAACTCGCCTGCGCCAGCGGGCAGGCGGCGCTCCGATACGCGTGGCTCGCCATCGCCGCGGGGCAACTCGACGTCGCGCTCGTCGTCGGCGTCGAGAAGATGAACCTCGGCGACGAGTACATGAACGAGATGCAGTCGACGATGACGAACGTCGTCGACCGGGAGTTCGACGGCGTCAACGGCCTCAACGGCCCCTCCTTTTTCACCCTGCTCGCCCAGCGACACATGCACGAGTACGGGACCACCGAGGAGCAACTGGCGAAGGTGGCGGCGAAGAACAAGTCCCACGCCGCAAACACCGACTTCGCGCAGTTCCAGCAGTCCTGTACGGTCGACGACGTGCTCGACTCGTACCCCATCGCGCCGCCGCTGCGCCTGTTTGACTGCTCGGGTATCACCGACGGCGCCTCCGGCCTCCTGCTCGTCAGCGAGGAGAAAGCGGCGGAGCTGGACGGCCCCGCCACATACGTCGCCGGCAGCGGCCAGTCCTGTATGGCGAGCAACTCCGTCAACAACCTCCCCTCCTTTACGGGGTGGCCCCAGGCCACCCAGGCCTCACAGACGGCCTACGAGCAGGCCGGCATCGACGACCCCGTCGAGGAACTGGACGTCGCGGAGATCCACGACTGCTTCTCGATCAGCGAGATCATCGAGTACGAGGATCTGGGCTGGGTCGAGAAGGGCCAGGGAGGAGCCTTCATCGAGGAGGGTCGCAGCGAACTCGACGGCGACATCGCGGTGAACCCGCGGGGCGGCCTGCTCGGCTGTGGCCACCCGCTGGGTGCGACGGGCGTCTCCCAGGCCGTCGAGGTCCACAAGCAGTTCCACGGCGAGGTC
>Ga0207720_100382_pt1 | contig 32575 bp, 41 predicted proteins | sample A23P2SouthBayCA_2_FD_187751 | JGI IMG/M metagenome (GOLD analysis project Ga0207720, IMG submission 187751) | Aerobic enrichment media microbial communities from Eden Landing Ponds, California, USA - A23 E3 (2) (SPAdes) | ecosystem: Environmental > Aquatic > Marine > Unclassified | place...
TCAAGCGCGCGATCGACGGATTCCTCGGGGGAGCGCCCCTCCCGGAACGGGTACGGGAACGGCGCGTGGACCACGTCGGGGAGCAACGGCGCGTACGGCTTTTTAAACTTCTTGTTGGACGTAATGCTCATCGCACCGGTCGTCGCCCCGTGATACGAGTTCCGGAACGCGAGCAGCCCGTTGCCGCCCGTGTTGTACTTCGCGAGCTTGATCGACGCCTCGACGGCGTCGCTGCCGGTGGGGCCGCCGAAAACAAACCGACTGTTGCCGGCGAGGCTCCCGGGCGCGATCTCGTCGAGCTTATCGATGAGATCGAGACGTGGTTCGGTGGGGAAGTCGACGGAGTGGGTGAGCTTGTCGATCTGCTCGTGGACGCCCTCGTTGACGTAGGGGTTCGCGTGGCCGACGTTGTACACGCCGATACCGGCGAAGAAGTCGAGGAACACGTTGCCGTCCGCGTCTTTCAGCGTCGCGCCTTTTCCCTCCTCGAACGCGAGCGGGATGTTGTTCGGGTACGCGACCGCACTGCTGTCAATCTCTTCCTGTCTGTCGAGGAGGCGCCGCGAGTTCGGACCGGGGACGTGGTCGACGCTCGGCTCCTCCGCGAAGTGTAGTTCGTGGATCGGCGGTCCGGCCATACTCTATCCGATACAACACGGGCACATAGAATTGGTGCAACCAGCAATCCATGACTGTGTATACAGAATCCGTTTTCGGTGGGTCGATAAACGATACACTCCACTCGTTGCGCGCGACTTCTGGGGTTCAAATCCTCGCGGCGATGTGTCTCCTCGCGAATTGTCTCGGAGTCACATGCGCGGGACCGGATTCGAACCGGAGCGAGAAATGCTCGCTCACTACGTTCGCTGCGCCTTTCTCGCTGAGTTCAAATCGCAGTCCTGCTCTTCGCTCACTTCGTTCGCTCATGCGCGGGACCGGATTCGAACCGGCGGACCCCTACGGGATAGCGTCCTAAGCGCTACGCCTTTGGCCTGGCTCGGCAACCCGCGCTTGTCGCTTGCGGTCAGAGCACGCGTGGTCACCGCATCGCCAACCACAGGGCTCGTACCCGCTGTGTGCGCGTCTTTCGCGCTCGCCTATAGCCATTTCGAAACTCGTGGATTTGCTTGTGTCGCGGGCATCTCACCCCGTCTATTTAAAAGTAATCCGGGGCGTAGCGTTATGCGACACGGACATTCGTAGCGCTTAGGACTGCTATCCCGTAGGGGTCAGCCGGTTCGAATCCGCACTTGTCCCGCGGGCTACGCGTTCGCTACTCCTCGTCGGAACGCCCGTGTCGCCGTCGGAGTTCGACGTCGCTCTCTTCCATGTCACTGCCGTCGCCCTCATTATCCCTCCCAAAGTATTCGCTGGGTCGCAAGGAGTGCTCGATTAGTGCGTCTGTGCGTTCACGGAGCTCGGGGGAAAGGCTCTGGTAGTCGATCACCCCCGTCTCCTCGTCATAGACATCGTCACCCATGTCGTGTTCCGCGAGATTTTGGAGCTCTCTGCTCGCCGGTGTTCCCCGCTGGTGCTCTCCACGCACGATCGTGATGCGCATCATCGATGCCGATATTTGGTCGCCTAATCGGATGAATTTAATATGCGACTTCCGCAGTGCTTCTGCGTCGTCTTTGAAGCCACTCTGATCTTCTTCGTCGTCGTTTGGGTGCTCCATCGGCACTTGTCGACGTGTGATCTTGTCTATTAAACGATCGCAAAACTAATGATCACTAATAAAATGAAAACAACGATATTACTTATGTATACTTTATTGAAATCCTCAAAATTTGATGTTCCACATACTCGATCGCTCAGGACAGGATATTCGCAGACCGACGTAGAGCGATGACCTACCAATTTCGTGTTAGAAACCCCATACGAGACGCAGAAGTTGTAGTCAGCAAAATTTCCTATCGGGAGAAACAGAATGGAGGTGTTCAATCGTCAGGAAATGCGACCACATTGAATGCCGGCAAATATTCAAAAATAGGCCAGCCAGATTCAGAGGAATAGTTCATCTAGCAGAATAGAGAAGCGTTGCTTAACGCGCCTTACCTCAATCTCAGATACTTTGCCCTCTTTGTGATGAGCCATCCAAACACGCTCAGTATTCATTTGTCGCAACGCTTCAGAGGTGATTTGCTTGATCTGGCCGGTTTCTTCGATCTCGCTAATTAATTGTTTGAACCCTTTTCCGCGCCCATAGCCTTCTTCTTCCATTAAATCGCGGTTCTCCATCTCTGCGATATAGCAGATGATAGCCCACTCTATACCGTGGACGTACGCACTAATCGCTGGCCGAGTGAGTGAATACCGAAGGGCTTCGTCTGCATCGTCGGCGAACTGAGTAACATATGAGCCATATTTGTATTCTTGAAGTTGCCTACGGAGATGCTGTTCCAACGCCGGTTCGTGGTTCTCAGCATGAGTGAAAGGTTCTCGAAGAATACGAAATCCGACTTCTGTAGCTATATCTCGTAGCTCACTCTTACATGTCCTTACTACACTCTTGAGGTTTACATCCTCGAAATCCCCTTCTATCCGGTCTAGTTTATCTCGAAGAGCAGGGATACATTCGGCCTCCACGACATACCCTTCGTCGCCGTTTTCCCACGAGGTTGGGATGAATCTGAATTTGATGCGATATGGATGGTTATTGCGCATCTGTTTCAACGCCTCTATCGCTTGTTCAGCCGTCTTATCTGCTTCATTTGCTAACCCTATTTTCTGCTTCAATCGCCACCAGAATCCCGGTGAAGGCTGAGGATTTTGGAAAATATATTCCCAGACTCGTTGACCTTGATGTAGAATGCCGTATCCGCGTCTGGTCATTACCTCCGTGAGCTGTAGTTGAGCAGAACTGGGAGACAGATTATCGTTGTCCTGTATAAAATAGAACTCTGCCTCCACCTCTATTTCGTCCGGGTTGAGAGAGTGTTTCGGCATCAATTGAGTAAGCAAAGCAGACCTGTTCCCTTATTTTTACTCTCTGTTCTAGCGTGGTGTAGAGGGCTCTGTTGAAGTCCTATTCTTCAGATATATTCTCGTCTGAAACAGCCGGTCGGTGAAAACTGCATCTCGGCCAGAGCAGGGTTTGTCTTAGACGATCTCTTCAAGTACTGACACACCGCTGCCATCCTGTGACTCCCATTCCCACTCGTCTTCGATACGAACGCGACCGTCGTCAAGCAGTTCGACGGTGCCCACGGAGTGACCACTCGCCGTTTCATTATCCTTGTTGATCTGCGAATACCTGATGTCCCATTCATTTCCGTCAAACGTTCCGACGAGATGGCCATCGACGATACTTCCGCCTGTATAGTGTGCGTAAATCCGCTTGCCCTCCTGTTCAAACTCGAAGCGAGTATCTCCACTCACTTCCCCAGCATCGGTGTTTACAACGCCAACAAGTGTCCGACCATCGAGTGAGATATCTTCGTTCATATACTGTTGTGCTATCTATGAGGTCAAAAAACCCCGAACTGAGTTGCTGACTACCCCCTCTGTATTGACCGATCCGTACTTCAACTGTACTGACCGCGACTGGGCGAGAATATATCACTTGCTGAGGATTTCAACAGAGCCACTGGCAATAATATAATTCCTGTTTTGATCTTGAGTCTCGCACCCCTTCCAACTGATGAAATTCAGAATAAATCCTGTACTGAGCGATTGAGGGTGTTAAAATGTCAGTTGCTGAGGATTAGTACATCGTTCGAGACGTAGAGATGTGGGATAACCCGAGAGACATGTTGCCGGGGACCCGCGCGATGGCTGTGGACGTCTACCATGAGGACCTCGACGCCACCGATCTCGGGGACGACGACACAGTCACGACCTTCGACTGACTGCCCACCGTATCCGGTGGTGGGCGTGGCTGTTTTGAAGGGACTGAGCAGGAACATCGACCCACCGAAACGCCCGATGCCCCGGGAGAGGGCAGGTTACGGGCCGGTGGTGGAGACTGCCAGCACGACCGTATCGCCTGTGGATAGTCACGGAAAAGTGATATAAACCATGTAAATGGGGGTTCACCGTCCGCCGCGGTTCTCTACGCAGGGGGTTCGAACACACTCTACACAGATACACAGGAGTGTTGACCTCTCAGGGTGTCGAACAGCATCCGTCAGAATCCCTGTAAAACACCAGATTGCTGTACCCTACGTCCCCGTGTTTCGTTTGACCCCGTACGCGGCTTCATGGCCCTGTGTCAGTTTATTTAGTGGTGTGGTTGGTGGGGCGGAGTCGCCGCGGAGGTCACCGGTCGGTGGGGTGTGAGTGTGAGCGTTCAGCGAAGTACTCATCGAACCACCCTCTGAAGGTGCGCATGTCGGATTCGACGATGGCGGTGATCGTGTTGACCAGGCCGGCGGCGTCGCCGTAGGGCTCGTTTGGGTCCCTGCTACGCCAAATCTTCCGATTCACGGCCTGAGGGGACCAGTTGGAGTAGGGATGACTGAAGCGGCCACCGTCCATGTCGTAAACGCCGCGGTCGTGGAGGGCGTTAAAAAAGGAGCACATCGTGCTTCTATCCTCGAACACCCAGAACGTCCTTCGGTAGTCCTTCCGGAACGAATCCCACTTCGCCATCCACTGTTCCGTGTTGTTCGTGTTTGTAAGGACTTCTACGTTCCAACCGTGGATATGGTCAGGCGTCCGAAAAGCGATGTCGGCGCTCTCACTGTTCCCCACCTGTGGGTACCAGTTAACCGTCTTAGACCACGAGAGCGTCTGTATCCGCCGACCGACGGCTTCCACGCCTTTTCGGTGGAGTAGCAATTCGTTGGGGTCGCCGAAGATGGGGCCTGTAGCGTCCTCGCTGGCCCAATCTGGGCGGAGCCCGAGCTTATCCACCTGACCTTTGAATATGTCCCGGATGGCGCGGATCGCCTGCTCGGTCAGCAGCCAATCGACCTTCCTTCGGCCAAGCCAATCCTCGTCGAGGAAGCCTCTGTCAAGGAGGCGATCGTGGGCATCTTCGTAGTCGCTATATTCGCGGTTGTTCCATCCATCGAACATATCCCGCAGCGGGAGTTCCTGGTCCTGAGAGATGTGGAGTTCCTGCCCCCCGATGTGGTAGGGCTTGGAGTTGAACCACCTGGTGACTAGGTACAAGATATCCACCTCATCGTCTCTGAGGCCGTGGAAGCGCGCTCCGGACGTGTCTATCGAACTCATCGCTTCGGCCAACTGGGTTCAGTATAAAATACCTGTGTAAAGTGCCGACGCCCCGTCAGACTTCGAGTCTAACCAACACTGCTCAGAATGTTGGTTAAGAGGATCTGTTGAAATCCTCAACAACTGATATATCTGCCCCAGTTGCGGTCAATACAGGCGGCACATTTAGGTCGGGATTATTCAATTAGACGACTAATGACCGATTGGGAGCGAGTGAGACGAGAACTCGAAGAGGCGGGCTATTCCGGATTCGAGTACGATAGCGGCGATACGGCTGTGTCGGGGCTATCCGGTGAGTGGGTATCCGGTAAAATCCCGCGCGAGGGAAGATTGAAACACGGGAGCCAACCGCTGTTGATACGGATTCTCGACGCGCTATCGTGGAACGGTGGTGCCGTCGATGCTGCTCCGGAAAACGCCCCAGAGAGCATACGCAACATCGCCACTGAACACGGGTTGGAAGTCGTGATATTCACAGTCTCTATCGATGAGGTGCGTATCGCACTTTGTGACCCCTCAAAACATGATCTGTAACGGTGTGTTCGCAGTCCTCATCGACCAACTGTTTCAGGCGATAATATGTTTGAAGAATAGGATTTCAACAAAGCCTTAGTTCCCTATATCAGTCGTTACGTTCTGTGAGTAGATCTTGTGCTTTTTTCCGTTCCTTAGGTTCATCCACTGTCTCCGTTTCTAACAGCTTCTCAACTTTTCGCTCAAACTGTTCATCAGTGATTTCCCCACGGGCGTATCGGTTACGGAGAGCTTCTATAGACCCATCTGTATCAGTAGTTGTTCCTCTATTCGTTCTCTCAGAGCTATTTTGAGAGTCTCCAAACGCCTCATCCCACAGTTGATACTGGTTTGGATTATACTCGTCTGTATCCGGTGGGATTTCCTTGATCGCAAATTCAATCACACCAGAGACAATCATCCCGACGGTCAACGCCCAGTACCACGGCATAGAGAACACTCCATACGATACTGCGACAATGACAGAAGCAACTCCAAGAGTGAACCAGTGATCATCAGAACCTAGCAGTGAGGGCATTGGTGTTATCAACTCACCTCCTTTGTGGTACAGACATACATGTTCTACTGGTGATTGCTATCGAAGAGGAATAATCTCTTTGGGTCGTTGGATATGCGACTTGTATTGACCGATTCGTGAGTCCTCTGTGTTGACCGCAGGGGGACAAAACCTATCACTTTTTGAGGATTTCAACAGAGCCGGTTAAGAGAATCAATCGCCCCAGTCGATCCGAACCAGCCGCCGCAAAAACCGGGCCGTCGAGTGACTATCCAAGTGCTCTTTTAATTAGAGGATCATTCTGAACTGGTCTTACAACGGCCCCGGCGATGGAGCGCCGGAACCACGCTGCCACCAGCTATGACAGCAATACCACCTACTCTGTGGAGCAGGGATAACTCTGTTCGACTGACCGTCGAAGACGCCGTATCGGTTATCACAAACAGCCGCCGAAGGCACATCATCACACTCATCGAGGAACGGGATGAGAAGGTGAGTGTGGGAGAGCTGGCCGAGGCGATTGCGGCTATTGAGGCGGACAAGACGATCCCCGAAGTAACCTCGGAAGAGCGGAAGAACGTCTACATCTCTCTGACCCAGCTACACTTAGAGACGCTCGAAGAGAACGGCGCGGTTACGTATCACGAGAGAAGCAAGCATGTGTACACAGGCGACACCACTTCGGGGCTAGCGGAACTCATTCGCCACTTCGAATCGGTCTGTGAGACGGAGGCGGGCGACGAGTAAAACAAAGCCACCCATTCCTGTCCAACAGATCCGGCTACAGCACTACTCAGGGAAGACAAGGGGGATTAGCGACTCAGAAGGTGTCATAGAACTCTTATCGCGGTGTTTATTTCACTATCTCTCCGCCGAATCACCTGTGAGAACTCGCTTGCGAATTGATTACGGGAATTCCCGCCAGTTTCAGATGATACTCAGGATCTCGTGCAAGATACAGGGCGCAAGTCGGCCACTGAGCAATCGCCAATTAATGGAATCTCAGAAAGTAAATGAAATAATAAATATGATATTCATTGAGGAATAAATAACAGTGTATGCAACGAGAGCGCAAACAGAAGTTACTCACACTGATGATTATAGGTGGTTTTTTTCAGATAGCAGTCGGTATTTGGGGGGATGTTTTACCTGTGATTGGCGGTGGATTTGGGTTCGTTCTTATCGGCACTGTATGGATTTGGGCATTAAATTATAATTAATGCATCATTCCCAAATTGAAGACCCCTGCCTCTGTATCTTGCTTGCTGTTCCTGACACGATGTAGGTAAGTCGGCGTTCCACATCGGTATGCGAGTTCCCTGTATTGAGCGATCTGTGCTTCACCTGTACTGACCGTAGCAGAACTGAATGTATCAGATTCTAAGGGATTCAACAAAGCCTTGGACGCTTATCATTGTGGGACTAGTTGTCCCGGTAGATGACAGTGGTTCCAACAGAGTGGAGTGAGCCGGATTCTCGGCTGGGTGTCTACTATGAACTCCTTTGGATAGCGCTGGCGATTGTCGGTTTCGGTGCGCTCGCGTACTGGGAGCTGTTCTCCATCACGGTCTCGATCACGCCACAACGACTTTCCGGCGCGACAATCCTCGGAGTGACTCTCGGAATTGCTGTGACGTACGGCTCGTTCGTGAGCGAGCGGTTCCAACGGTTCTGGGAAAATTCCCGCACTCGGTTCGCTGGCCTCTTCATATTCATCATGGGTGTCCAACTCGGACTCAATGTTGCTCCAACGTGGACGGTACTTACGATGCTAGCGCTACTTCTCACACTCATACCGCTTCGCGTCGCCATCTACCTTCATACGCGGTAAGCATTACAGCTAATCGCCAAGTGGTTCGTCTGTATTGAGTGATCTTGATCTGGGTATGTGAACTATTCTATAACACCCTCGACTCAGACTACTCGTAGTAACTGACGCGCTCGACAACTTCCGCGAAGGCGACATTCTCGCGCACATCGGTAATCTCGATAGTGACACGCTCAGTCTGCTTGGTGTCGGGAACAATAACGACAAAGCCGCGCTCAACACGCGTGATACCGTCGCCTTGGTCACCAATGTCTTCGATTTCGACGGTACGTTGTTCGCCCTCCTCGACAGGGGGCGTCTGTGGCGCTTGCTCCGGTTGTGGATTGGCGTCTGTATTTTTGGCCTCATTGGTCGCGGGTGACGGCAGAACAGCGACACGGTACGTCTCGCCTGCCTGTAGTTCGCCAAGGCTGAGCTCTTGCTCTGGTACCTCAACAATATATGATCCATCACGCTCTTCGACCTTTCCCGAGAACAGACACCGAGGTTCCTTTGAAATCTCCATTTGAAGACCGTACACCGGATACGGGACAAAGAGGACTTTATTCTGCTGTCTGCGACTACTCCGGCGCTACAACGTCTTCACACACCGGACACTCGGCCCACACGCCCTCGGTGCCGTCGTTCTTTTCGTACTCAACAAGAGTCCACGCCTCCGATATGTCCTCACCACATTCGGGACAGCGACCGAGAAACGATTCGTCAGCGTTCATGGAAAGGGAAGGAGCATGTGACAGTATTCCTTCCAACCGAATCTCAATCGGCCTTGAACGTAAGCCTTTGGCGGCTTTGCGGGTCGAATACGCCTTATTTTCGGTAGATACAGACCACCAATAGCATTAATTCACGGCCACCAAAACATCCGATCCTATGGGTGTCCGCACAGTACTGACTCGGCTCCTGCCCAGTGATGAGACAGAGGTAGTCGTGGAGTGCCGCCAGTGCGGTGAGAATCTTGCCCCGGGCGCAGATGAGTGTCCGAAGTGTGGGTCAGATGAGATAGAGCGTTTTCAAATTTCAGAGTAGGCTGCCGCGTTCAGAATACCTCAGTGGCCCTGTTGAAATCCTCAACCGGTGATATGTTCTTGGAGCCAGACTGAATACAGAGCTCATATACAGCATCTATGGCCTGAAAGTGTTCTCCGAAATAATCGCGTTCGACGGAGTGTGGACAATGATCACTTCAAGTTGGTCAGCTTTTGGGTTATTTCCTTTCGGAGGATCACGAAAGTCAGCCCCGCTTACGCTTATTCGAAATTGAATTGTATCACCTGCCGTCCACATATTTGAGTCGGCAGGAACAATAATTTGATTCGGGGCCGAACTTCTGGTATCAATTATACTATCATCCCCCTGTATATTGCTTGAATCAATAGCAGTCGAAAAGAAGCTGTCAGTGGGTAAATCAACCAGCCGTGCTTCGGTGTCCAAACTGGGACCCGACACTCGGACAATAATTTCTAGGTCTTCTACAGCAATGTCCTCTCCGGCTATGTGTTTAATTCGGACAAGCTGCTGATCAAGCTCTCCACCAGCTTCAAATTCACCGGTTGTATCCCCGACAATTGGCGCAGGTTCGTTGATATTCTCTGTGAAGGTAAAAAAGGCTACAGAAGTTGTCGCAGCTAAAATAACGACAAGTGCGACCATGAGAATAGTCGAAACAACAGGAGTGACAGCACGGTCCTCCTGACTCATAATTATATTAATTCACGGCTAAGGAATAGCGTTACCGAATTTGCTGCTGACTTCATCCTCTGTATCTCGCACGCCGAGCCTATCAATTCTTAGGGATTTCAATAGAGCCACCTCAGTCAATATCGCCAATCAGGATAGCCTACGCAACCGCGAGGTTCTCGCTTCCCTCTTAGTCAGTCACGATCGTGTCGCCGTCCGATTTCAACATCGTTCTCACCCGTATCGAGGCCGTCCTCGGTCATCTCTTTGTATTCGCTAGGTCTCACCGAGTGCTCGATTAGTGCGTCTACTCGCTCTCGGAGCTCCGATGAGAGTGCTTGATAATCGATCTTCTCCTCCTCGGAATCGTACACGTCCTCGCCCATGTCGTGTTCTGTAAGATTGCGGAGCTCGACACTTGCTGCCGTTTCCCGCTGGTGATTGCCGCGTACGACATGGATTGATATAATCGATGCTGAGAGTCGATTCCCTAACCTGATGGATTTGATCTGCGAATTCTTCAGGGCTTGCGCGTCCTCTTCGAAGCCACTCGGGTCTTCTTCGTCGTCGTTTGGGTTCGACATTTCACTTGTCGACGTATGATCTCTCCTATTAAAACTTAGCAAAATGAGTGATCATAAATAGAATGCTCCTCTCAGTTAGTCACGCTCTCGCTCTCGCAGGAGCATCTCGCTGGCAGACGGCTCCTCATCCTCATCCTCGTCGCTGTCATCCGCCAGCTCCCCTCGGAGGTCGGACGGAGTCTTGTTGGACGCTCGGTCGCCGAACAACGACTCTTCTGAGTCCGTCGGCGTCGGCGCACCCTCGCCCCCGGAGGCCAGCTCAAGCGCTTCATCGTCACGATCGTTGTTGCTGTCGGTCATTGGCTATTGATCTGAGACGACAACTAATAATTTTGAGGGGTACTTCTGTTGAAATCCTCAACACACGGCATTGTTTTGTCGCGTCCTCCCGTATGGACAGGCATGCCCCCCCGCGACGCGGTCGGCCCTCGGCAGGCACTGATACTCTTAATCGGGCTCGCTATGATCTCGGTCGGACTCCTCGGACTCATTTGACCCAACAGACCCTCTGCGGAGTCCGTTGGTGTCGGCGCACCCTCGTCCCCGGAGACTGTTCGAGCGTTTCACACACGATCGTCATTGCTCTTGGTCATTAGCTATACCCGTCCGAACTACAACTGAAAATTTTGAGGGGGTCGTCAATCGGAGCGGTACTGAGCGCCTGATGCCGGGGGTGCTGCGGTCGTCACGTGTTGTTCCTCTTGCCGCTCACTCTCGCCGCCCAGCCATTCGAGTTTCGACCGTTCGCGGGCGAGCGCTGCGGGAGAGAACTCGCCTAAGTAGTGTTCTCTGAATGTCTCCCAATCATCCCATCCACCGTGCCACATGACGACAGAGGGGAGCACACCGCTCTCAAGCATTCTTGTCCCCCACGTGCGCCTGAGGTCGTGATAGGTGACGTACGTCCATGCCTCGTCGCCACTGTCGGCATAGAGCGTTTCGCAGGCTCGCTTGACCCACCGATTGATCGTCTTCCCGGAGACATCGAGGACCGCGTCATCGACCGCCTGGTCTTTGAACTCTGGGATCATTCGAATCTGGTCTGCGAGGTCTTGGGGGATGGGTGTTTCTCGATACTTGTCCCGCTTCGCCTGGTCCTCCCATACTCGCAACACACACTCACCGTGCGACTCGACGACATCTATCGGACGTGATTTGCTCGCCTCGTCGCGCCTGAGCCCGCAGTGTCCGCCCAACCGTCCGGCGATTCGGTGCGACGTCCCCCCCTTGTCGTACATCGTTTCGATGAGTCTTTCGAGCTCGTCGCCACTGAGCCACACCCTGTACCCGTCGCGTTCGTCGTACGGTTTCATTCTCATTATTTCAGTCTGGCTTCCTCGCGGAGCTCGTCGATTGCTTGTACGATCGTGTCGTCATCAGCGTCGCGTTCCTCCACTTCGAGGAGCGCGGCGTCGGCGATTGCCGCGGCAGTCTCTTCTTGGGTTGGTTCGTCGGCGTCATCGTCGAACATCTCGGGGAGTTCGTCCGTCATCACCATACTATGTGATATGTGATCAACGATCATAAAACGGGAGGGAGGTGTGTCCGCGTTCCTCACAGCGCGGTCAATAGATTCAACATTTACCCGAATTTTCCCCTCGGTCACGGTCGAATCACGCCGAAATTGTCCGTTAATAGGGGGTTATCGGACACCTCGATCTTGCTATTTTCATCTACATCTGTAGATTACTGATCAATACACATAAAATACAGCACCCGTGTACAGGTGTACACGGTCTAGTGTCCGCTTACGGGGTAAGTTGCTCGGTCAATGTATCTCGGCTCACAACGGTGAGTCGCCGGGTAATGATGCAGGTCGGATTTCAGTGTGTTATCCGTTCTCGACTTCGTCGGGCGGAACGGGCGTGTGGGTACAATTCGGCCTGCTCGGAATTGTCACGGGCGTGTTGTAGTTCTCGTTGTCGTACCGCTCCACTAACCGGTCGAGTAACGGGTCAATCTCCCAAGTACCTCCTGCAAGTGTTCTGGTGCAATCCGAATCCGCATATTCGTGAGAGGAATGCGGAATGTAACATTTCGAGTGCCCAAGATCCTTCAGGTAAAGGAACGCGCCGTGATTGTAGAACCTCACTGCCTGCATTCGAACTACTGCCTCATGCCAATCACTACTGAATACCTGTCTATTGCCAGCGTGTCGGGATTCATGTTTGGGGAGATCTTGTAGAACCCTCTCGTACGCGTCCGAGTAGTCGATTTGGCAGTCGAAAAAGTCGATCATAATGTCTCGCGCTGCCTGTTCTCGATTCCCGCCTTGGGTCCGCTTCCCGTGGATTGGACGGCCAGGTATGAGGCCGGCGATTTTCGATTGAAGCGCGTTGTTGTTGCGTATTGCTTCGGGTATTTCGAGGTAGTGACGGGCCCATTGGGTCATTCGGTATTCACAGTTTAGGCGACATTTCCACTCCCCTTAGTGATTTGGTGTAGGGTGATTGTAGTGGCGCTGCACCAGCTTGGTCGGATGCTGGGTCTGCGTTGATAACAATCGAATTCCAATATATCGTCTGCTGTGGATTTCAACAGAGCCGGAAAACTGACCCATTCGGCTCAGTGGCGAAGAACCATCGCCGGTAACACAGTCATATTGCGAGTATGAAGAAGCGGCTCAGGTCACGACTATATCGCTGTCAGAATCAAATCTAGATCCACACTTAGTGTGTGGAAAAAAAACTTGCCGTGACTCAACGCGTCAGTGCGTGCGGTTCGGGTGCGAGAAACGACACTTGCGCGTGCTGTCGAAAGATATCTGCTATCGGTTCATTTTCTTGTGGCGAGGGGTGCACTTCTTCCGTTTTGACGTGTGCCTGCTCGAATATCTCGCGGCAGAGTGGTTCAATCTCGTGGAGCACACCTGCTAACCACATATTCCCTGCATACTCTTTGCGATCTTTTGCACTTGTCTTCAAATGATTGCCAGTTATCGGGTGGCAACCTGTGCTGAGTCGAAGATCTCTATCATCGATAGGTATCCAATCGTGGCGCTGAATCTTGCGATGAGATGTATTTTCTACCGTTCGAATCCCATCGTACTGCAATTCATGTTCATCGACAAGATTTTCGAACGATGAGACATCAGGGAAGTGGACCAAATCTAATTCCACTAGCAGTCGAGTTGGGGCTGTACTAGCGACAAGCAGCGATAGCGGTTGATTATGGTCCATTCCGAGTTCGTTGACTGCATGTGATTGGTGCGCGTCTTTAAGCAAGTAATGCGCTTCATCAACGGCGTCGTTATCGTATGTAGACGAATCAAATGTGAGTCCGAGATGAGGAAAAATTTCGTCTTCCCAATGTGCGTTCGTGTACGTGGCAATTGAATCTTCACCCTCGACTAATGCGTCGAATGGAGTGGCACCTGCGATTGTTTCAATCTGGTTCTCTGATGTGAAGAGTGAGATCTGTTCAAGCCAACAGTGGATGTCAGCTTTCGAGAGTTCTGAATGAGACGGTGTTGAAACGTACTGTTCGTTTATTGGATGGTTCCATGTAGTGTCTCGTGTCATATTTGATGGTGGTGTTCTATCCTGATCGTCAGCGGTTGAATCACAGTCTGTCATTTGGTTATTGTTTGAGATTTGGTCGCTACGCTGTTCACGAGTGCTGGCGGGAGCCGGGAACTCCCAGTACTACGGATGCAGGGATTACGCATCCAAGATGTTGTGATGTCCCGGTGGTGGTTTTCAATTGTATCTAGTAACCATTCACTTATAAAGGATTGCCATATTTTGAAAAAAGAGGAGGTTTGTCAGACAAAACCCGACAGCTCTGTCATTTCGATAAAAATCGAGGACCGCATTTTAGTCATATAAGAGCTGAAAGCCATTGTACTCCTAGATGTCGAAGCAGTGTATTGCTGATATTGGCTCAACGTTCCTAAAGAAACAGTAGCTGAAGATTGCCCGTATAATCTTCGACGCAACGCACTGGTCTTGGAAGTCCCGCTTCGACCTGGCCACGATGCAACGCCTTCCCGACATCAGAGTTAGATAGGGCTTGCCTGTTTGAGACGGATTTTATATACCCTCGACTGTACCTATCTGAAAATGGGTAATTCGTCGGACGACACGTACACGCTTGAGCAGGCTAAAGAAGAGATCAACATCCTTCGCCGTGTTGAGGACGATGTCGTTGAAGCGATCGAGAACGCCGAGAATGAGAAAGTCCTCCTGTACCTCATCGAGGAGCAAGAACTCGACAAAGCCCATGATGGGAAGCGCGGTCTCGGAAATATTCGACAGGCAGTCCTAGAGTCACGTCTCGCATCAGATCGACTAAAACGTCTCGTGAGCCTCCGTGGAGACGAAACCCCTGAAGACATTCTCGTTCCCGAGGATGTCTTGCGAAACGCCAAGGTCGCCCTCGAAGCCGGAAAGCCCGTCGTGCTCTACGGACCGACGGGGACCGGAAAGACGACCTTTGCGAAGCAATTGGCCCGGGAAACGGGAATCGGATACTCACTCCACACCGCGACGCCCTCGTGGACACCTTCGGACATTATCGGCGGAATTAGTCCCGACTACACAGGTGAATCGCTTAGCTACCGGACCAAGCTCGGCTGTGTCTCGGAGGGGGTTCAGCGAGCTCGCCGGTTCGACGTCGAATACGGAGTCATCCTCGACGAGATCACCAGGGCCGACATCTCGAAGATATTCGGGCCGCTCTACACTGCAATCGAAAACCCGCACCAGACGATTTTCGAGACTGATGAGGGAGAGACCATTGAACTCGACGAGCGGGTGAACATCATCTGTACGATGAACATGTCGGACCGGACGGTGAACGAACTCGACAATGCGATTACCCGTCGGTTCGCCATGATCGAATTGGACGAGTACGAGGAAGACAAGCGACGCCAACTGTTCAAAGATTGGCTCGACACGCACGTTTCGGGACAGACCGACATCGACGACGCCGAGTTACTCCGTCTCTTTGAGCGAGACTACGAAGGGATCAACCACGGCAACGAGTCCACGGCACAGGGTTCGATCATGCGGTTCGGCCCGATGCACTACCGCGACGTCGCCGTGTTCGTGGGTGTTGCCTGCCGAGAAGGAGGGGAGTACGAATACGACCAAACCGATTCGATCGGACAGGCCTTCCGCACCTACATCGTTCCCCGGCTATTGAACTCCGCAGCGTTCCCGCAGGTGGAACGAATTGCGGAACACTACCGAGCGATGAATGACGAGTTCGAGGAATTCGACCTCTCTCCGGCGGCCGAACTCGCCGAACGTGAACTTGAACAGGAGCGACGCCAGATGGGTTCCTACGAGTAATGAGTAGCGTCGACGAAGTCTATCAGTACGGGCGGGATACGTTCGATGTCCCCGAGCGGGGAGAGATCCGGATCGAAGACTGTCCGTCGTCCATCACTGATCAACTTCGTCGCGCGTCATTCACACAGGAGAGCCCCGGTGTGTTCACGAAGCATCAGGAGGCTCTCGACTCCGACAAACAGTACGACGTCATCACGGTGACTGTGGAGGGCGACGACGGCGACGTCATCCACGTCTCCGCAACGGATATCATCGGGGCGGTCAGCCTGACACCGTCATCGAAAATAACGATTTCCCCCAAGATAGACTGGGAACCGATTTTCGATATGCTCCTGGCGGTGTACGATCAGAACCGGTCGATCGACTACCACGGCATTCCGCTTCAAGACTTCCTCTCTGACGATATCGAACTCGAAGACGTGCTCGTCGTCATGGCGATCAACTACTTGGAGGGACTTGAGACCATCCAACGGAACGGATACATTCGGGACCTGATCCTGCGCCGGACCAATAGCCTCGAAGGGCGGGGAGAAATCGACGTCGAACAAACCCTGCTGAATCACGCCCGCGGGACTGTCGAGCCGAATTGGATCCGAAACGAAACGGAGTACGACAACGCCGCGAACTCGCTGCTCCACTACGCAGGAAAAACGCTGCTCCGGCTGTTTCGCAAAAACGCCTCAAAGTATGACCATCCCGGGTACGATCGCATCTTCTCAGAGGTCCATCGAGAAGTCGAGCGATTGGAGGGGATGGGTGTTGACAGCGGACTAGGCCGCATTGACGAGTATCGCCGCATCACGCTCGGTGACCTGCCGAAACAACGCCAGTACTACCGGAAGGCGTTCGATGTCGCAAAGGCGGTATTGTCGTCGTCGCTCGGCCAGCAGATCAAAGACGGGCCTCGGGAGCTCGTCGTAGACTACGTCCTGAACATGGAGTCACTGTTCGAGCAGTACTCTCAAGTGGTGATCGAGCGCGAGCTCTCCTACATCAAGTCGTACGACCACTTCGATTCGGTCGCCAACGTCAAGCCCGCGTCGTCGCCGTCAGTCAATCCGTTCGAGGGAGAGAATCAGATATACCACGAACCAGACCACGCGCTTCAAGAGGGCGAAGAGACGATCGCCGTCCTCGACTCGAAGTACTACGCGGAAGGGCACGACCCGGTCAAAGAGTCCCCGTCACGGTCACGACTGTTCAGCTACGCCTATCTCCTCCATGCCGACAGACTCGCGTTCCTGTGTCCGTTGCTCGAACCCCGACGTCGTCGAGTCACACAGACTGGCGCAGAGTTGGAGATAATCTCCCCAACGGGCGACTTCTCGCTCGACAAATACGACGAAGTCGTACACGAATACCTCCAAAAAGTTCTCGCAGAAATCCACCCGGAACTCGAACCGTTCCACGCCATCGCAGAGAAAAAGCTGTGTTTAGATGGGGTAGACGAGAGCGACCTCAGCAAGGCTGCCGATATGAATGGGCCCTTCACGTTCCAAGACCTCCGAGACTTCTCGCTTCGGGTGGTCAAGGCGGCTGCTGACGAGCACTCGTACAACGTTCGGAACCGATATGACCTAGAGCACGACGGGGATTGGACACGAGACCAGATTGAGGCCCGGTGTGAACGTCGGAACGAGTACACGTGGACCTGTCTCCCTGTCTTCTACGAGGAAGATCGTGAAGATTGGATCGACCTCTACTTCCTCAAGCGAGATACAGGAGAAGTCGAGAAGGAAAGACCACTAAAACTTCTCTAAGCGGGAGACTCAGAAGGGCGTAACGAGCCAGTCTCCATCTCCCTCTCGTTCGAGTTGCGCCCCAAACACGTCCTGTAGGGAGTGGAGCTGATCATCGTAGCGGAGGTCGTACGTTTTCCCTTGGCGATGGAAGGACCCTTCGAGGACGAACTGAACCGTCGGATTCTGGTACTCTAAATCGTTTGCTCGTCGATCCAACGCCTTCTTGAGGTCGGTTCGTAGCTCGTCGTTCGAGAGAGCCTCTTCGAGTCCGATTACAGAGACCTCGTCCGGGACGTCGTCATTCTGTAACCGATTGATGAACTCCTTTACCGGCATTCGGTGATCGAAGGTGTCGTACGTGCCTTTGATGACGAGATTGTAGCGTCCGGGGATCCGTCCGGGTCCTGCCATTAGTTGATTTACAGTTCCACAGGATAAAAAACGGGATGCTGTCGCTTGGCCTGACAAATTCTCCTGTTCATATGGTTGTATATCTACCCTTCACACAGACTATTATCGGAAAGAGTCATCCAACAAGAGCTGTGAAGATACACCATACTACTCTCAGATGGAGCATCAGACTCTGTGCGACGAGTTTGGACAATCAATCAGGAAAGCAGTATAAATATGTTTTCCATAGTATGCTGAATACTGCTGTCAGCAATCGGCAAACTATCCATCATGCTCTATTAGAACACTCCTCCTAGTGGTATCACATGGGACTAGACGAACTCATCAATAATTCGGATCGATCGCTTACGGACGAACAAGCAGAGGCAACCGACGAAATCTTCGACCGGTTTGCGCCAGCCAGTGATTACAGAGACCAGGTTGTTGCCGAATTCCTCGATCTTGACCCGGTTCCGCTCCACGCCCAGAGAAGAACAGAGAAACTTCCCGTAGAAGTTGACCGTGCACGGCGGGCAATTCGAAATGTTGCTAACGTGTCAAATCGCACAGAATCCAACATTGAGCAGCGAGTAAAGCAGGTTTACGATGGCCCTGGTGAGAAGGAGACCGAAATCGCTCGCTTCGCAGAGGACCTCAAACAAATCGAGTCTAAGCTGTAGGTCTCGTTGATTCAATTCCTAGGTTCAACGAGCGGATAGTTCAGCGCCATTGAGGGTCAACCAATCTATCTAACCGAAAGCCGGTCAGGCAACGGCATAGATGGTTTCTGGCCGGAAGAATAGTACTCCACCAACCCCCATCACCATAATCGATTTCGGGTCTGCGTAGCGGAAATTGTCTATCGAGGCATTGAACGCGATCATGCCAGCGATCAAAATCAGGCCTACCCGTTGACCAGCTACAAAACTCTGAGTGAGGGCTGTAATTTCTGCACCGATCATCCCCTCCCCGTACTTGATGAACAGCCCGAGAAAGAACGTGGTAAGGAAGAACGGGAGCGCTTCGATCTTGCCCGCAAATTCGTTTCCTGACCACGCGGTCTTTGTATAGCTGTCTCCGCTCTCGAAAATGAAACCACTAATTGATGCAGCAATCAAACCATAAATGAACGCTTCCATCAGGTTTGCGGTGAGTTGCTCGACCATCTTATCAGTGGTCACATGAGAGACGCAAAAGAATAGGGTTGCTGATGAGTGGGGAGGTTGCGAAAGAAACAACCCACCCGGTCATGGCCGATGTCTACTGCCTCATCATCGCTAATAGCCGAACTCCGATTACTGTGACACCGACGAGAATCAACAACCAGCCCCATCCACTAATCGAGATACCCGTCAATTCGACTACCGTGGGATGTGCCAGATTCAACACTATCCCAGATATCAGGAGGCCAGCGCCGATCGCTAGTGGCTCTTCACTCATCAGCTACACGACCTCCACATTCATGCTACTGTCCGCCTGTCCTTCCTCAATTTTGGCCAAGCACATGGCGATTACATCCCGGACTGCCAGGAAATTATAAAGGCTCGTAGATTTCTCTACTTGGACGTGGACACACTCGGATTGGGCGAAGATATGACCATGTCCGAACAAGGACACCATGGATAATTTGACTTCAGAGAGTGGACCGGAGTGCTGTGTTGAATAGGTGCTGAGTCACGGTTACAGCGGTTCACACAGCGGTTCTATGTTGCTGATGGCGAACATCAGAACAATTTCACGGAACTGACGATACCAGCCAAGCGCTCGCACGGCATCGTCGAGCGAGCGCTTTGTTGTCGAGTAGGATGTTTCGGCCATCCACCGCTGAGCGTAGCCATTTGCTCGATTGAGCGCGTTGTTCGCGGTTGCTTTCGCTGACGAACCGCGATAGTGAACAAGATACTCAACGCCGTGTGCGGCGATCTCGTACTCAGTATGCCAGTCTTGGAAGCCATTATCGGCGGCGACGGACTGCAGGTCGTCCGCGTTTCGGCGGACGACCTGCGGTCCGGTCTTCGTATCGTGCTTCCACCGTGCGTTGATGTGAACGTCGAGAACAGCCAGCGATTCCACATCAGTCAATGTCGTCACTTTCAGTGTCTGTATCGTCCGTCCTGCCCGCTGGCGGAAGTACGATGACGCACGGCGGCGGTCGAAAAACGTGCTGTCGAGCGCTGCGTGACCGGACTGCGGGTGCTTCTGCGCGGAAACGCGCAGTAGCGCCCGCCACACCCACATTTTCAGCCGATCAAACGACTTGTAGATCGTCGTGTAATCGGGGAGGTCGTCCCGATCTAAGCCGAGAGCGTCACGAACTTCGGCCATGTACTTCAGCCGATTCGGCGTTTCACGGTAGCTGTGGGTCTCTTCGACCCGGAAACAGTGAAGAACAACGTGGACCCAGCGGGCGAACCCGCCGCTGGCAGGCTCGCCCGCGTGCTTCCCCAACGCTTGTTTAGCTAGGTGACGACACTGCTCGATGAAGTCGAGGATATCGATTTCCATGGCAGGTTCGATTTCCTCGGCTTCACCCTTCTAAACCCGTGATATCGGTAGATAAGATCGCTATTCAACACAGCAGAGAATTTCGGAGCAGAACGCGTACACAGGCGTACAGGCGCTGGTGACCGATTTGACGGCGCGCTCGCGACGGGGTTGGCTGCCGGCCTCTCTTGGGAGGAGTGTCTTGCACTCGGCAACGCATGTGCGACCTATTTCGTTGAGCAGGGCGAGACGGCGACCCGCGAGGATATCCTCAGGCTGCTCGCACGGCGGAGCGTCTGATGAGCCGTCTCAGCCATCAGTATCACCTGTCGTCGGCGCGGGAGACGATCACGAGGGGCGCCGCCCTGCAGAGAAATGTTTCGGCGGCGTTTCCCAGTTTTTCAGAGGAACGCGCGTGAGCTTCGGTATGGCCGTAGCCGTTCATAACGGTCTGTTCGTCGTCCCGTTCCGAGACGGTGTCAAAGACAGTCGAATTCTCGTTAGGCTCTCGAATTATGTTGGCGTAAGGGAAATCTTGGGTCGATCGAAGTATGTTCGAGGATAAGACATCCGCGGGAAGGCGTCTCGCCGAACGGTTCGTCGATCACGATCTCCGTCCCGACACCGTATTTGCCGTCCCAACCGGGGGTGTGGCTGTGGCCGAACCGATTGCAGAACGGTTCAACGCCGACCTCGGGCTCCTCGTGGCAGAACCAGTCCGACCGCCATCGAAAAATATCCCCTTGGGCGCTGTCACCGATACCGGGTCGACTTGGATCGACGGTCGGTTGGTCGAGGCGTTCAACATCGATAAGGAGAAACTGGAAGCCGAAAAGCAGCGAGCGTTCCGAGAGGCACGGAGCAAACACGAGACTTTCGACGAGATCGGAGACGACCCAACTCCTGAAGGAGTTGTCGCCATCGTCGACGATGGGATCGTCACCGGGACAACGATGAAGGCCTGCACGACGGCGATGGCCGAGGTCGACGGTACCTTTACCATCGCAGCCGCCCCGGTGGGCGCTCCGGACTCCGTCGCCGAACTACACGCCATCGCCGATGAGGTCTTGGTTGAAGAAGATCCACCGTCGTTCAAACTCCTCGAACAGTTCTACGAGACCTTCGATCCAGCGGTGGTCCCCCAGTGGTCGGAGTAGGCGGCAGTGGAAGTCAGTCGGCGGCGCAGACGAGCCGGCGAGTGAGGACCCCGTGAGTGCGAGGCGGAACGTCCAATATCACCTTTATCAAAGCGCTGCCTTCAATCGGCCAGCCAAGCCATCCGGTCTGATATCCGCGAGTTAGGGCGGTGTTTTAGCACTTAGTGATGTCACTGTCAGACAGGGACTCTAATTTTGTGCTGGAAACAACCACCTCAATCGACGGGATGTTCATTGCGTGATGCTCTGGCACTTCGTCGGGGTGGGCGTCGACCTTGCGCTTCTCATTTACGGGGGCGAACGAGCGGTGAAGGCCGACATCGCCATCGGGACGCTGTTCGGCAGCAACGTGACTGATCCACTGTTTTCGCTTGGTGTAAGTGCTCTCGTCGGTGGAGTCGCCATCAACCGCGTCGGTCCGACAATTGCTTCCGCCGGCTATGCGATCGCGGTATCCGTCGTCGTCGCACTTTTCTACCTAAATGGCGAGATCAGCAGACGGGCAGCTGTGGGATGTATCGCAATGTACGCCCCAACTTCCTGCTGTGATTGGGAAACGCGTAGCCTCACTCCTCGCGCTGCAGTCGCTCATCTTCGGGGAACTTCCCGGTCTCGTCGAAGAATGTCTCAATCAGTTCTTTCTGTGCTCCCCGAAGGTGCTCATGGAGTGTGGGCGGCGCTAGGTCGATTGAATTTGCGATCTCCTTGGCCGTCGATTCTCGTGGCCAGTCGAAGTAGCCCGCGGAGTAAACGGCCTCAAGGACGGAATACTGACGCTCAGTGAGGCGATTTTCCAGCGATTGACGGAAGTCCCCGACTGACTGGACATCGCGTTCGGTCTCACGCTTTGCAACGAGATCAACGTCGTCAAACCTCGTCTCGATCGCTTCGACGACCGTCCGGACATCAACCTCGGGCGCGACTGCTGCTGTGAGGTGGCCGCGCCCCTCTTCGGCATACATCGACTCAACGTCGGCGCCGGCCTCAATAAGCGAGAGGATGATTGTTGATTCCGCAACCCGAAGTTCGCAGAGATGCTCATCGGTTGAGTCACCGATCCCGCGGACGATCTGGACCTCGGGCATCTCTGTGGCGGCGCCGATGAACGCTTCTGTGGTCGTCCCGGTGACTTCGACGTAAGAGGTGAGTTCACCGTCAGAGGCCGGGACGAACCCCTTCAGTTCGACACGGGAATCGGTCTCTTGTGAGAGTGCAACGAAGACATCGGCGGGGTCATCGATGTCGAACTCCAGTTCGACGACGGTGTCGGAGAGTATCAGTTTCTTCGTCTCAACCGAGTGGATCGCGTGCGCGATGCTGTCTCCGAGTTCCGATAGCACCGAGACTTCTCGATCATCGAAGAGGCCTTGCCGATCGGTGTAGACGTTCAGGACGCCGTAGACGGTGTCTTGATACCGGAGGGGGATGATCGCGCCAGCTGAGATCTGGTGCTCGTCGGTCGAGAGCCCGAGTGAGTTGAGCATCTGCGCCGTGTCATCGGTGCTGAAATCGTCCACCACCTGCACCTCGTTGGTGTCGACGGCGACAGAAATCGAGCCTTCGCCGCCGTCGGCCACGGTTTTTTCCTCGATATTTAGATCGTCCGCTCCGGCGAGGCACCGAGGCGTCGTCTGCTGGAAGCTGACGGTGTAATCGCCGACCCACGCCAGCCCGTAGGGATCGGACTCAACCAGCCGCTCGCAGACGGTCCGTTCGATCTCCTCTCGCTCGGAGGCAACGACGAGTTCTTTTTCGATTTCGCGGATGATAGATGTGAGCCGCTGGAGCCGCTGCAACTGTGATTTCAGCTCCTGCACCCGATCTGATTCCGTGGCACGTTCGGCCTCGTCTTGGAGTTCGGCCGCGGCTTCAGAGTCACGGAGGTTTTCTTCATCCCGCGATGCCAGCGCTGCCGCCTTAGACTCCATCGCAAAGTAATCCTGAGCGTCCGGCTCGAATCCCCGGCGAAGGAGAAGTTCATCGACAGTTTCTCGGAGTTTCTTCTGCGTAATCGGTTTGACGAGATACTCGTCGAACTCGAGGTTGATGATGTCGGTATCGGGCTCAACAGCGGTGAGCATCGCTACCAAGCAGTCGATACCACGCTCTCTGATGTCTTCTAAGATTTTGTCGCCCGGAATTCCTGGCATCCTGCGGTCAAGCAGAACGAGATCGAGGTCGTCGCCGATGCGCTTGCGCGCCTGGACGCCACTGTATTTGATCTCGACCTCGTAGTCGTCGGGCAACCACATCGCGTAGGTGTCTGCGAGATCCTTGTCATCGTCAACAATCAGCACAGTCGGAGCCTCTGCGGTATCAGCCGTTGACCCCGCCGCGATCGACTCACTCATTCTGGCCCCACCTCCGACGGTCATCAGATGCACTATAGTTATTATTTTGACAACAATGTTGTCGGCGAACCGGGTGCTTATTCATGACTCCGATCACTCCTTGTCAGAGAGACGAATATTATAATATAAAACCCTTGGCCTAATCGGGGAGAGAGCGGTGGTAGGGTTCGGTCGGCGTGGCCACCATGTTGTCGTAACGCGTAGGGTTACTCTTGTTACCGTGTCAAACCACGATAAATCGGTGCTTACTCACTCAGCGGCGCTGCCAAGATCGGAATGTCACTTTCCCGGAGCGTGCGGTCCGTCACACTTCCAAGGAGGAGCCGTTTGACACCCTCTCTACCGTGGGTTCCCATCGCGACCAGGTCCGCACCGACTCGATCAACGTGAGCCTTGATCTCTTTGTAGACCCCCCCGACTCGACCGCAGTATGACAGTTGACGCCCGCTTTTTCAGCAGCTGCCGTCGCTCTGTCGAGCGCCTGCCGCCACTGACTGTCGAGGTCCTCGCGCCCGGGATCAACCGGCACCGACCCGTCGGCCGAGCGATACGCCGTCTCTCACACCGCGAGCATCGAGAGATCGGCGTCGAAAGTGTCTGCCAACTGTACAGCCGCTTCAGCAGCGACTTGCCCCGGGCCGCTACCATCAACTGGAACGACAATCATATCGTACATCTCTTCAGCCGCCACTCTCAGTTGGTCCGTTCGAAAAGGGCTAACCTATCGTCCTTCGTTCAATTACTGAGCTTCGGCGACGGTGGCAATCCACCTACGTAGAGGGTTACGGACAATCCGATCGTCACCGGCGCGATTTGGCTCGGTCAAACTGCAGCTGAAAAACGGCTCCCTTAGACTCGTTGTCGTCGATTTCGATGTCACCGCCGTAGGAGTCGATGATCTCCTTGACAAGGTTGAGGCCGAAGCCGGAACCGGGATCCTCAAAGTCCTTCGTCGTCCGGTCGAACACAGTCGACTTGCGCTCATCGGGGATTCCCGGTCCGTCATCGGCGACGGACACCACGACCGACTCGGCGTCGACCATCGCGTCGACCCACACCGTCGGGTTGGGGCCGGGGTTGTGCTGAACCGCGTTGATCAGGAGGTTGTCGAGAACCTCGCCGAGTAAGTCGTCGGCCACGACATCGACCGAGGGGACCGATTCGAGGTGATAAGTCGCCTCTGGATAGGTCTGTTGGGCGCGGGCGACGCGGCGTTCAAGCACCGAACCAATGTCTCGGGGCCTGAGCTCCTGATCCTCTCCACGGCCAATGACATCTGTTACCCGCCGCACAGTCTCGACGAAGTCGATCATTTCCTGGGCCCGTTGGCTCGCGGTCTGGAGGTCCGAAGAGACCTCGTAATCGACTCGACCGTCGAGCAGATCCAGGCGTGCCTTCACTACATTCAGGCTGTTGAGCAGGTTATGACGAAGCAAGCGGTTGATGAACTCAAGGCGGTTCCGCTCCTGCTGAAGTTCACGGTCCCGCTCTACCGACTCCAGAGCATAAGCGATGATCGAACCGAGACGCTGTAACGCCTCCTGCTCCTCATTGTCGAAGGCGTTCATTCGGCGAGAGTAGAGGTTGAGCACCCCGTAGAGCTCGTCGTTGACGATGGGCACTGCGGCCGAGGAGCGGTAGTCGTGCTCCCGAGCATGGGACCGCCAAGGCTCATATCGATCCTCTCCCAAGACATCTTGGACGACCTGTACCTCTCCCGTCAGGACGGCCTGTGCGGTTGGGCCCATGGATGTCTGCCCCTCATCGAGCCGGAGCGTGGTATCGTCAAGATACCCCTCGACACCGGCCTCTGCACTCACCCGCACCTCGTCGTCTTCGGCAGTTCCGATCCAGGCAAATTCGTAGGAATCGGATGAGGCGAGCCGTTCGCAGACCAGGTTCTCGATGTCTGTGCGGGAAGATAGCCTGAACACCGACTCCGCGAGGTTGTGCACGAGTAAGTTCAAGTCGTTGAATGCGGACAGCTGCTCGTGCTGACTTCGAAGCATCTGCTCGCGATCGACCCGATTAAACGCCGCCGCGACGGCGGTTGACACAATCTCAAGCAGTTGCAGCATTTCTTCGTCAAACCCGTCGATTTCCGGGGAGCCGGCTATGAGGACACCGCGGTCGCTGACCGGCGAGAGGATGGCTGATCGAAGGTCGATGTCTTGATCGGTGTCGTCGTACTTGGGAACAGTCCGGATATCGTCGATGTATCGGCCCTCTCCTTCGGTGAACGCAGAACCGACGGTGGTCTCCGGCTGGAGCGTGAGTTCGGGGAGGTCGAAGTCCAAGAGGTCATCGCTGTCAGCGACCGACCGGGGTAAGAAAACCTCCTCGTCTGCGTCGTAATCGTAGTACAACGCTGCGGGCGCGTCCAAGACGCCACGAACGGCATTTATCGCAATTTCAGCGACCTCTTCTTCGGAGTCGCCCCGGAACAGTTCGTTTGTCACCCCGTGAAGCGAAACCAGCCGCTCTTCGAACTGCTTGCGCTGAGTGATCTCCCTGACGACGCCGCACCGGCCGATCCCCTCTTCGAACCCCAGTGGCTCCAATCGCGCCTCGACAGGAAGGTCATCTCCCGACTTCGTATGCAGTTTGAGTTCGACCTTGGCCTCCTGGCGGTCGCCGTTGATGATCTCTTCCGCGAGCCGTTCGGCCTCCGAGGAGACTGCTTCGTCTTTGAGGACCGTTACGGGCTGTCCGAGGAGGTCCGTGCGGTCGTAGCCGGTCAGTTCACAGAACGCGTCGTTAATCATGATGAACCGATTCCTTTCGTCGACAGCGTAGACACCATCGTTGATCGTTTCGACGACGCGCTCGTACAGTTCGCGCTCGCGCTCGCGCTCCTTGCGTTCGGTGATGTCTTGGGCGGCGCCTCGGACTTTCGTGACCTCGCCGTCGTCGTCAACCACGGGCACGCCTTGCACGTGGAGCCACCGGATCTCTCCGCCGTCGGCTGTGAACCGAGCTTCGATATCGAAGGGTTCTGCCGACTCGATCGCATTCGAAACGGCGTCTTCGGCAATCGCCCGGTCGTCTTTGTGGTAGACATTGACACAGTCATGCAACGCTGGCTCCTCTTCACGGTCAAGGCCGAGGATGTCGAAGAGGTGGGCCGACCAGAACACGTCCCCCGTCTCAACATCGATCTCCCAGCCGGCGACATCGGCGATCTGCTCGGACTGTTCGAGCAGTTCCCGTGCTCGGGCCAGTTCCCGCTCTCGCTCTCGCTGTTCTGTGACATCGCGGACCACTCCGACTCGGTCGCCGCTTGGAAGCAATGAGAACGTCGCAAGGGCGGAGAATGTCTCGCCGTCGGATCGTTCTATCGTCGTCTCGAGACTTGCCGACGAGCGCGCTCCTGCTCGTAGTTCCTCTTCGAACATCGACGCGGCGGTAGCGGTCTCCTCGTCGACGACCATCGAGACATCGCTTCCGAGCAGTTCCGCTTCCGAGTAACCGAGCATCTCGGTGTAGGAGCTATTGACCATCTGAAATATACCCTCCTCGTCGACGACGTAGATCCCCTCCTGAACAGTCTCGACGATTCCCTCATAGCGTTCGAGTTCCTGGTTGCGCTCGACCCGATCTGTCACGTCTTGGAAGTATACAGACAGTCCACTCTCCGAGGGGTAGGCGTTGACCTCGAACCACCTGTCCAGCGGCGGATAATACTCCTCGAAAGAGACGGACTCCTGATCGTCCATCGCGTGTTCGTACTCGCGCTGGAAGGCCGTCCCAGTGGCCTCGCTGAACTCGTCCCAGACCACCGCGCCGACGACGGCATCGCGGTCTACCTTGAGCACTTCAGCCGCACGGGCGTTGAGATACGTGAACCTCCACTCGTCGTCGAGCGCGAAGAACGCGTCTTCGATCCGCTCTAATACCTCTTCCGGGTCGGCGGCGACGGAAGGCATGGAATATCTCTTGTGTCTCAAACCGGTGATTTAGTAATTACGCCTAGAGAGACTGTGTCCGCCGACTGTCTCCACCGGCTACTGCTTCTGGGGGCGGGCGGAGGAGAGAGTGCACCGGATATCTCGTGATGGATTAGGCCCGGCTCTTATCAGTGGCATCTTAAAATATCCCAATATAATGAGCCCACCTTCGGGGGTGAGCATCCGCCGGTGGCTTGCTGGCGGGAGCATCAGTCTTCTCGGAGCGGTTCTGCTCCTCATTCCGCTGTACGATGTCTGGGACGACATTACCGATCTGTCATGGAGCACCGCGTCAACGATGATCGAGAATACGCTGTTCTTTCTGCTCGCAGGTTGGCTCGTACTTGGCGGAATCTGGCTGATCCGGACTGACTGGAAGACAGATCAGGTCACGACGGTTGCACGCCGCACCCTGCTCATGGCTTTCGGCGTGACGTTCGCTCTCGGGTGGACGATGGCGATCCAGTGGTACATGCTCGATCGGCTCAAACCCGTCGTGATAGCGCTCGACGGTGTTCTCATTGGGGCTGCAGCGTCGTTCGCTCTCAGCATCTCGACCGTCCAGCGGAATGTTTTTAAGGATCGAATTGACCACGAGCGGGAACTGAATGAACGGCTGGAACTGCTCTACGAAGCCGCCAGTAGACTCGCGTGGGCGACATCACACGAGGAGAGCTACGAGATTCTCGAAGACGCGATTGCGAGTGCCGTCTCCAACACTCCGTTTCGGATCATCGTCGACGGCGATGTCGTCATTGAGCACCATCCCTCGGCAGATCCGCTCGATCACTCTCGGGCCGCCGAAACGGCTGCGATCGGCGAGCGTGGAACGATCGAACTCTACTCGGAGAGCCTTGAGAGCCATGAGCTCTCAACCGTGGAACTGTTCGGCTCCTACGTCGGCGACACGATCCAGCGAATCGAGCGCGAGGGGCGACTCCGGAAGGAACGGAATGTCTTAGAGTTCGTCAATCGGACCCTCCGACACGACCTGATCGGTGACATTGCGCTTGTCGAGGCTCGGCTCGGGATGCTCGATCGGAACGTCGACTTCCACGAAGATGCTCACGAGGAGCACCTCGAGATCGCGTTGGATCGGACTGAAGAGATGGAGGAGTTCGTCCGGACGATGCGGACGTACATGCAGTCGATGCTGAACGAGGAGCATGACCTGACAACCGTCGCCCTCGAGCCAGTCATCGACGACCAGATCAAGTCGATTGAAGAGGCGTATCCAGCTGCTGAGATCGACAAACGGGGGAGCACGGATGTCTCCGTCCGGGCCGACGATCTACTCGATCAGGTGCTGGCGAACCTGTTTGAGAACGCCGTTGAACACAACGACTCTTCGCCACCCCGCATCGTCATCGACGGAGAGAGAGTGGGAGATGCCTACCGGCTCCGCATCGCTGACAACGGACCCGGCATCTCCGCGTCTCGTCGGGAGTCGATCTTCGCCCAGGAAGAGCGCGGAACTAACAGCGACGGGACTGGATTCGGACTCTATCTCGTCAAAGATATCGTCGAAAGCTATGGCGGTACCGTGAGCGTTCGCGATAATGACCCGCGCGGTGCTGTGTTCGAACTGGAGTTACCGGTCACCGACTGCGAGTAAAGCCCCCGGACCGCAGGAGGTCCGGGGACCGACTCAGCACAACGACGCCGGAAGTCGACTGGTGAGCGACTTCAGCGGGCAGGGGGTGGGGTGGGTAAGGCGTCGGTCACGTCTCAGTCCCCTCAGCAGTTCACAACCGTGGGGGACGTCCGGGACAGACAGTAGGGGGGTGTGCCTTGACACAGAGTTTCCAGGGCTGCCAGATCGCAAGCACCTCTGCGACCGGCATTACCGATATCGACTCAAACGCGAATCCTAAGTGTGTAGCCAGTCGTCGAGGTCCCGACAGCGTCAACGAACGTGAAATCGAAACAGTCACCAGATAAACCGACTGTTAGGGGTGGATCTGGGTTCCAGACCCACCCTCCACGGCCGCAACGAGAGCATCGGGAGCCGTGATGACTGCCCGGTCCCCGCCCGCATCAAGGAACTGCAGACACGACTCGATTTTCGGCCGCATGCTTCCGGCGGCGAACTCGCCCTCCTCAAGCGCCGTTCGAAGCGTCGCCGCGTCCGTTTCCCGAATTGGCCGCTCGTCGTCGGTTCCAAAGTTCTGGTACGCGTACTCAACGCGAGTTACCATAACGAGGCAATCAGCCCCGACGGCCGACGCTACGAGTTGGGACGTGTGATCCTTGTCTACCACCGCCTCGACACCTTCGCATTCACGCTCTCCGACAACCGGAATACCGCCACCGCCACCACAGACGACTGTTACCCCACCTGCGACGAGTTTTCGTATCTCACCGATCTCGAGAACTGCCGTCGGAGCCGGCGAGGGGACCAGGCGTCGATACGCACGTTCACCGGTCGGCCTCCTGACGGGGCCGGTCTCGAACGGTTTCTCCGCAGCTTCGGCTTCGGTATAGTACGGACCAATCGGTTTCGTTGGGTCCTCGAACGCCTGATCGGAAGGGTCGACGCAGACTCGGGTCACAACGGTTGTCACTCGTCCATCGACCCCCGACTCGAGCTGGTCGGCGATCAGATAGCCGATCTGTGCCTGCGTCTCGGCGACAAGCACGTCAAGCGGACGCTCGGGGGCGTCTGCTGCCGACTGCTGTAACAGCAACTGGCCGATCTGCGGACCGTTGCCGTGGGTGAACAGGAGTTCGTGTCCTCGTTCGGTGAGCCTACCGACAGCATCGGCTAGCTCTCCGATCCTCGCTTTCTGCCGGGGGATCGTGACATCATCATCACTAGCAATGGCGTTCCCACCGAGCGCGATCACCGTTCGCATACCCGATCGTCAAGGGCAACACGGTAAAACGACAGGCCAAACCGAACTGAGTCTCTCCACCTACACTGCCAGAAGTCGATATATCGCGCCGCCCTCTGGGGATTCAGCAGCGTACATCAGTCCAAATCGTATCCCCACTCTCGAAGCGTCGCAGCGATCTCGTCGCCGTGTCGAAGTCCGACGAGTAACGCGGCTTCGCGGAGATCGGCCTTTTTGACAGGCTCTCCGAGCGCTGACTCAAGCGTTCGCATCGTCTCACGCTGTGTGTCGACAGTCGACTGTTGGAGGTGTAGTTGTACAGTCTGTTCACGACCGTCAGTAATACTCCCGCGCGTGAGGACCCACGGCAGATCTCGCTGAGGCGTTTGGCTCACGCGTTCTGTCTGACGAGTTCCCGTCTTCGATTGTATCGCGGTATCCGGTTTATCTACGGTATCCGATTTATTGCCGGATGTCGATTCAGTCGTCCCCTCAGCGTCTATATCGTCCTCTGCGGTGGATTCAGTCTCGTCGTTCGCCTCCGGACTTCCCCAATCGTCGTCGGCGGCTCCACTTTTGAAGCCACCCATCACGCCGTCACCTCCTGTTCGTCCTCATCGAGCGCTCCGGGCTCCGGAGGAGTGGGGGCTTCGATTCCGCCCTGTGCTTCGATGAACCGGGCGATGCGATCGAACTGGGCGAGCGTCTCCACTTCGTAGTCACGGCGGCGATCACGGTGAGTCCGGACATACTCGAACGCGGAACATTGCTGACGCCAACACCCCTCCATCAGCGATGTCCGGTCTCCGATGACTTCGGGGACCTCATACGGGATTGTTTCGAGCATCTCTTCTTGATCGCGTGTGCCCTTGAACCCGATCGGAACCGCGCCTAATACGCCGACGTCGATGTTGAGCTGGTCCGCAAAGTTCGTCGCAAGCTCTTCGAGTCCTTCGACGGCGGCTTGGCCCTTTGCCGACGGTTCGATCGGGAGCAGTAGGTTTCGCGTCGCGTAAATCGCGTTGTAGAGGTGCGATCCTTCGGTGGCCGGCGGATCGCAAATAAGAATGTCGTACGTGTCCGGGACACCCGCTTCACCCAGTACTCGGCGCAACTGGGCGTGGACGTTGTACGCGTCACCAAAGTCTTCGGCTTTCTGCTGTTCCCTATCGAGGTGCTGGGTGAGATCGGACAGGGAGTTGTGTTCCGGGATAATGTCGATTCCCTCGGCAGTCTCGATGAGGTCCTCGAACGGCCCCCGCGGACTCCCGACCATGTGGCGGACTAAGCTATCTGCATCGGCGTCTGCGCGATCCGTGTCGACTCCGAGCAGGCGGCTTAAGTCACCGTCCTGTGGATCCAGCGGCACGACGAGCACGTCGAGACCGGCTCGCTGATGGGCGACAGCCGCATTCGCTGCGAGCGAGGTCTTGCCGACGCCACCCGCTTCACTGTATACCGTGTACGCAAGCATGCACGTACGATCTGGTCCTTGGATAATGAATGTATGTCAGACACTCATCTATGTGTCTCTGGTAAGTGCCTTAGATATGATTCTTATATGTGTGTCTTAGACAGACGTCTTAGAAACATGTCTTAGATATGTGTCTGGCATTAGTGTCTTAGGTATGTGTCTTAGGTATCTAAGATGTCTGTGGTTCTTATCTCAGATAGATTCTGTCCGAATCTATCTGTGTTGTCTTAGAAATCGCCCTCTGTCATCTGTCTTCGTGACTCGTGTGAGATAGCGACGAACGGTATCGAAGCTACGACCAGGAGGCTGCGTCGTAACTCATACTCTCATCGCTCCTCATCGAACACGGCAGCCAGTCGCTCGCGCATGGCATCTCGGCGGGCGCGGCGAGCCTGTTCCTCACTCAGATACTTGTCGACGACGACAGCGGCCGATGAACTGCCCTGATCTTCGGCCATCGGGGCGACTTGGTCTTCGAGGCCCTGCATAGCGTCCTGATACGCGTTGTACCAAAACCGCCGACAGGCGTGTGGCGTCGGGCGCTCACCCTGGAGCGTCACCCCGGCGTCGTCGACGAGTCGTTCGAACCGATTGTTCACCGT
>Ga0207720_100384_pt1 | contig 32551 bp, 32 predicted proteins | sample A23P2SouthBayCA_2_FD_187751 | JGI IMG/M metagenome (GOLD analysis project Ga0207720, IMG submission 187751) | Aerobic enrichment media microbial communities from Eden Landing Ponds, California, USA - A23 E3 (2) (SPAdes) | ecosystem: Environmental > Aquatic > Marine > Unclassified | place...
CCGCCGATATCGACCCTGTGCAGTTTCGCATCGCCACCGACGCCGTCTCGGTCGTCGTCAACCCCGACGCCGACTGGGTCGATTGCCTCACGCTCTCCGAACTCGCCGCGATATGGCGCGTGGGCGGGGCCTCGTCGTGGAGCGACGTGCGCCCCGAGTGGCCCGACGAGCCGATTCGCCTCGCCGGGCCGACGACCGCCTCGGGCACGTTCGACTACTTTTCGGACGCCGTCCTCCCGAGCGCGGTCCAGCGGACGGACCACCTCACGACCGAACAGGACACGGTCATCGCCAAGACCGTCGGCGACTCGATGCACGCGATGGGCTACTTCGGCCTCGCGTACTACCTCCAGAACCGCGATACCGTCCGCGCAGTCCCGATTTCCGAGCCCGACGGATGCGTTCTCCCGTCGCCCGCGAACGCGAAGAACGGGCGCTACGACACCCTCTCGCGGCCCCTGTACGTCTACGTCGCCCGCGAGGCGCTGTCGCGCCCGGAAGTCGCCGCGTTCGTCCGCTACTACCTCGAACGGTCCACGTCGGAGCCGGCGGTCGTCGGCTACGTGCCCGTCACGGAGGAGACGGCCGCCGACAACCTCGACCGACTGGACGCGCTCCTCGCGGACGGCTGACCGGCATCACGCCATTTTTATCCGCCGCTCGGCTACCTCGAACCATGGCGAAGGTCAGCGTCGGACTCCGCGGATGGCGGTTCGAGGAGGCCGAGATATTCACCGACGAGGGCGAGTTCAAACCGCTCGACGAGATTCCTGAGGACCCGCGGGAGCGACTCGTGCGCCTCGTCTCGCTCGTCGAGGAGCCGTGCGACGCCTGCTATCTCGTCCACGGCGACGAGGAGATACAGCAGTGCCGACAGGCGTCCATCGTCTACGGCGAGCCCCGCGAGGAGGTGCTCCTCTGCGAACACCACGAGCCGGACTTCCTCTACTGGTTCCGCGAGGAGGACGGCCGCGAGCTCGTCGGCGACGCGGTGTTCGCCGACGCCTTCCACGAGTGGTTCGCGGACGGCGGCCGCGCGCCCGACGGCTACGGCGGACTGGAGTACGTCGACACCGAACCCGACGAACTGCCGTCGCCCCCGGACGCCAACGAGATACAGCGCCGGCTGGAGGAGAACTTCGTCGAGGGCGAGCGCATCGACCTCCGCGACTACGGCCCCGACGCGGACGACGAGGACGCGACGCCCCTGACCGAAGCCGACCTCGACGGCGTCGACCTCGACACGGACTACCCGACGAAATGAGCGGCGACCGAGACGCCGACGCCGACGGGGGCCGCGAGTTCGCCGTCGTCGTCGTCGAACCCGAGACGCCCGGGAACGTCGGGACCATCGCGCGGGCGATGAAGAATTTCGGCATCTACGACCTTCGCCTCGTCAACCCGCCGCCGCTCGACCCCGACGGCGAGGCGTACGGCTTCGCCGGCCACGCCCGCGAGGACGTGCTCCCGAACGCCACCGAGACGACCTTAGAGGAGGTCGTCGAGGAGTTCCACACCGTCGGGACGACCGCGGTCTCCCACGAGGACTCAACCCGGCATATCCGCTACCCGTTCAAGACGCCGGTCGAAGTCGCCGACTCGCTTGCGTCGGTGGAGACGAAGACCGCGCTCGTCTTCGGCCGCGAGGGCACCGGCCTCGACAACGAGGAGTTGGCGATGCTCGACGAGGTCTGTTGTATCCCCGCCGACGACCGCTACCCCGTGCTCAACCTCGGGCAGGCGGCGACGATTCTCATGTACGAGCTTCGCCGCTTCACCGTCGAGGAGACACAGCTCCCCGACGTGGAGCGCGAGCGCGCCTCCGAGGCCGAAATCGAGGTCGTCTACCGCTTTTTCGACGAACTGCTCGACGCCGTGGACTACCGCGAGCACAAGCGGACCAAGACCTCGCGGATGATGCGCCGACTGCTCGGCCGCGCCCACCCGACCGAGCGCGAGGCCGCGACGCTGACGGGCGTGTTTCGCCGGGCCGCCGAGGCCGTTCGCGACCCCGACCGCTTCCGCGACGACGATGGCGACCGCGGCGACCGCGACGCGGACCGCGACGCCGAACCCTGACGCCCTACGGGCTTCCCCACGTCCCGTTCCGCCGGGCGAACATCACGTCGCTCACGAACGAACAGACCAGTTCGACCTCGCCCGACTCGCGCTCCGCGAAGGTCCGCGTCCGAATCTCGACGAGCCCGCGGTCGTCGGTCTCGACGGTCGTCTCCAGCACCTCGCTTTCGCCGACGAGCGTGTCGCCCGGATACACCGGCTTCCACCACCGAAGCTCCTCGACGCCCTTCGCGCCGAGCGAGGCGGCGTCGCTGAGGACGCCGTCGACGAACAGGCGCATCGTCATCGCCGCGGTGTGCCAGCCGCTGGCGATGACGCCGCCGTACATGGACTCGGCTTCCGCCCGCTCCGGGTCGGTGTGGAACCACTGGGGGTCGTACCGCTCGGCGAATTCGAGAACCTCCGACAGCGTCACGTCGTACTCGCCGAACTCGTCGGTGTCGCCGACCGCGAAATCCTCGAAAAACTGCATGTACCCCCTTTGCCCAGCCCCGTTGAGAATGTAGCGATGCCGGCGGCCCGGGCGACGCGCTCGCCCGGTCGCGTTCGCCCGTGTTCGTTCCCCCGACGCGCCAGACAGCTTTTGCGACCTGACGCCCTATCGTCACGCGAGATGGCAACGTCCCCGCGCCGCTCTCGCCTCCCGATGGTCGCCGTCGGCGTCGTCGTCCTCGCGTTCTACCTCTCGCTCAGCGCGCTCAGCGCGTTCGCGGTGGTGACGCTCTGGCGACTTCGCCCAGACCCCCTAACCGCCGCCGTCGGCGGCGTCGCTGTCGCCGTCGTCCTCGGCTATCTGAGCTTCCGCTTCGGCACGGTGCGCCTGCTCAGCCAACTCGACGCGCGGGACATGTCGCCCGCGGAGTCGCCGTCGGTCCACCGCCTGCGGGACCGCCTCGCCGAGCGGATGGAGCTCGACCCGCCCACGCTGAAACTCGCGCGTTTCGCCGCGCCGAACGCGATGGCGCTCGACCCGATGGGCCGCGACGTGGTCGTCCTCGACGCCGCGCTGTTCCGCCTCCTCGACGCCGACGAGTTCGAGGCGCTGTTGGCGCACGAACTCGCGCACCTCGAACGGAAAGACGGGCTGGTCCAGTCGCTCGTGGCGAGCGTCCTCCAGACGGTCGTCGGCGTCGGCTACCTGTTCGTCTCGCCGGTGACGTTCCTGACGACGGGGCTCGCCCTCGGCTCGGCGTGGATGCGCGGCCGGCCGGGCTCGTGGCCCGAGACGCTCGCCGGACGGATTCGCCTTCGACTGGACGAGTTCGTCGGCCTGTTCGGCTTCGGGCTCACCGTGTTCGTCCGGTCGCAGTCGCGAAAGCGGGAGTTCGCGGCCGACGCGCGGGCCGCCGAGGTGACGGGTAAGCCGATTGCGCTCGGGTCGGCCCTGCGGAAGTTAGAGCGCGCCGCCCGGCCGCAACTCGGGCTGTCGCCGCTGTGGGTGTACGGCGAGGTCGAGGTCGAAGACTCGGTGTCGGACCTGCTTTCGACCCACCCCTCGACCGACGAGCGCGTCGAGCGGCTGGCCGCGATGGCCGACGACTCGATGACGCGAATCGAGGTGCGGTGAGATGCCCGGCTCGCCCGACCCGGTGCTCGGCGACTGGCTTCTCACCCACGCCGTCGCCGTCGCCGCCGCGGTTGCCACCGTCGGCGTCGTCTACGCGACCCGCGCTCGGAGCGCCCGCGGCTCTCTGACGCCCGCGCTCCTCGGCGGCGGCTACGCCCTCGCCACGCTCGCCGTCTGGACCGTCGCGCGACTCGTCACCGACGCGTTCCCCTCGGAATTGGTCGCGGACCCGCTGACCGCGGCGGGCCTCCTCGGGTTCTCGTTCCTCCTGCTCGCCGGGTTCGTCGTCGTCGCGGCCCTGCTGTTCGCTCGTCGCGGGCTGGTCGCGCCGCTCGTCGGCCTGTTCGGCGTCACCGAACTCGTCTGGTGGGCGTTCCTCCACGTTCGCGGGGAGACGGACCCGCTCGGGATGTTCCTCCTCGTCGGGCCGGCGCTGTTGGTGCTCCTCCTCGTCGCGGCCGGCGTCGAGTACGCGGGTCGGTGGGTCCGACGGCGGTTCGTCCGCGACGGCGGGCGCTCGGCGTCGTGAGAAGGAGAGAAACCCGGGTTCGGTTCGAACGCTCGGGTTTCAGGCGCGCTTTTGAATCTCCTCGCGGAGCACGTCGCTGACGACGCCGCCGTCGGCCTTGCCGCGGAGCGCGCCCATCGCCTCGCCCATGAGCGCCGAGAACGCGCCCATGCCCTGCTGTTCGACCTGGTCGACGTTGCGCTCGACGACCTCGGCGATGGCCTCGCGGACCTCGTCCTCGGAGACGCCGGAGAGGCCGGCCTCCTCGACGGCCGCCTCGGCCGTGAGGCTCGGGTCCTCGGCGATGGTGGCGAGCACGTCGTTGACGCCCTCCTTGGCGAGGTCGCCGTCCTCGACGAGGTGCATGACCGCGAGCAGGTGGTCGTCGGTGAGTTCCGAGACGGCCACGTCGTCGCGGCGGAGTTCGGTCAGCGTCGATTCCAGCAGGCCCGCCGCGAAGGTGGCGTCGATGCCCGCGTCCACGGCCTCCTCGAACAGCGGCATCGTCCGGCCGTAGGCGACCTGTTCTGCGAGGCCGGCGTCGAGGCCGAACTCGGCCTGATAGCGGTCGACCTTCTCGGTCAGGAGTTCGGGCGTCTCCACGTCGCTCGGGTCGAGGTCGACCGGGAGCACGTCCGTCTCGGGGTACATCCGTGCCGCGCCGGGGAGCGGGCGGAGGTAGCGCGTCGTGCCGTCGTCGTTGGCACCGCGGGTCTCCTCGGGGACCTCCTCGATGGCGACTGCGGCGCGCTCTGCGACCGCGTCGATGGCGAGGTCGGCGGTCTCGGGGTCGTCGGCGACGATAGCGACCGCGTCCTCGGGGCCGGCGTCGACGGCGGCGCGGAGCGCCTCCACCTCGGCCTCGGTGACGCCGTAGGCCGGCAGTTCGTCGGTGTGGAAGATGCCGCCCGCGCCGTGGCGCTTGGCGTGGTCGGACAGCTCCGTGCCGAGGCGGCGGTCGGGCTGGAGTTCGCGGCCGACGAGGCCGTCGAACCCGTACAGCGGGACGGCCGTGACCTTCCCGCCGGCGTCCAGCGCGCCCCGGATGACGCCGGAGTCAGAGTCCTCGAACACGCCGGTCACGTCGGCCACGTCGCCGACCGAAGCGTCGCGCGCCCGGAGTTCGTCGCGAATCTCGACCAGTTCGGCCTGCCGACCGACCTCGAAGCGGACGATTTCGTCGATCTGGTCGAGCGCCTGCACGCCCTTGATTTCGACGCGCGCGCCGTCGGCGATGGAGACGTTCACGTCCTGCCGGATGGTGCCGAGGCCGCGTTTGACCTTCCCGGTCGAGCGCAGGAGCATACCGATGGTCTGGGCCGCCTCGCGCGCCTGCTCGGGCGAGGAGATGTCCGGGCCGGTGCCGATTTCGACGAGCGGGATGCCGAGGCGGTCGAGGCTGTAGAGGACGCCGTCGTCGCGCTCTTCGACCCGCTGGGCGGACTCCTCTTCGAGCATGAGGTCGACGACGGAGACCGGGCCGTTTTCGGTCTGTATCTCGCCTTCCTGCGCGATGAGCGACGAGCGCTGGAAGCCCGAGGTGTTCGAGCCGTCGATGACGAGTTTGCGCATGACGTGCGCCTCGTCGACGACGTTCATGTCGAGCAGTTCGGCGATCTGCATGGCGACCGTGCGCGCCTCGTGGTCGAGTTCGTGCGGCGGCTCGTCGTCCTCTTCGACCAGGCAGGTCGAGTCGTAGGCGAGGTACTCGAACTCGCGTTCGACGCGGCTCTCTTCGAGCGCGGCGTCGTCGAGTTCGCCCAGTTCGCTCTTGGTCGGATGGAGGAACCGCGAGAACGTGCGCGCGGCCTCGTCTGGCTCGCGGAGGTCGGTCGGACACCCGCAGAACAGCTTCGTCTCGGTGTCGAGTTGCTGGTGAATCTCCAGCCCCGCCACGAGGCCGAGGTCCTCGTAGTCGTAGTCGTAGTCGGTCATTGCTACTCCCTGCGTTCGGGGGGAGTAAAAAAGGATTCAGTCTGCCGTCAGAGACGGCGCAGACCCTCGCCGATACCTTCGACCTGTTCACACTCGGGACAGACGTACGTCCACCCGTCGTTCGTCGCTCGTCCCTCCGGGAATACGGCCCCACAACCTCGACACTCCAACATGTCTCGCCCGCGGGCCCGCTGCTGTTGCAGTCCGGCCATACTGGTATAATCGTCAAAATCAGGCTTCAAAATACCGATTTTCGAGATTTCGTGACAGTTCTTCACTCGAGAGTGACTATCACGGCGACGCGGGAATGCGATTGCTATCGCGAGCCGAGTAAATATAACCGTCTCCGCGGCTGAACTGACCGAAATCGACGCGAACGCGACCCGAACCGAGCGGTTCGCCCGCTCGACCCGACGTATCAAAAACTGGACCGTTATTCGGCCTGCTCAGTCGTCGCCGAGGATGCCGCGATGCGTCATCTTCTCGGGGTCGAGCACCTCGTCGGCTTCCGCCTCGGTGAGGTAGCCTTCGTCGACGGCGACCTGCCGGACGCTCTTGTCCTCTGCGAGCGCCTTCTTAGCGACCTTCGAGGCCTTGTCGTAGCCGATTGCGGGATTGAGCGCCGTCGCCAGCGCCATCGACTGCTCGACACGCGTCTCGCAGTGGTCCTCGTTGGCTTCGAGCTTGGCGACGAACCGCTCGGCGAACACCTCGGAGGAGTTCGCCAGCAGTTTCGCCGATTCGAGGACGTTGTGGGCGAGCACGGGCTTGTAGAGGTTGAGGTCGATTTGGCCCTCGGCCGCGCCGGCGGAGACGGCGGCGTCGTTGCCGACGACCTGCTTGTGGACCTGATTGACCGCCTCGGCGACGACCGGGTTGATTTTCCCGGGCATGATGGAGGAGCCGGGCTGGTTCTCGGGCTGTTCGAGCTCGCCGAGGCCGTTGCGCGGGCCGGACGCCAAGAGGCGGAGGTCGTTGGCGATTTTGTTGAGGGAGCCGGCGACCGTGCGGAGCGCGCCGTGGGCCTCGTTCATCGCGTCGTGGGCCGCCTGCGCCTCGAAGTGGTTGTCGGCCTCGCGGAACTCGACGCCGGTCTCCTCGGTCATATACTCGGCGGCCTTCGCCGGGAACTCGGGATGTGTGTTGAGCCCCGTGCCGACCGCGGTGCCGCCGAGCGCGAGTTCGCCGAGGTGCTCGCGGACGTTCTCGACGCGGCGGATGCCCTTTTCGACCTGCGTGCGGTAGCCGCCGAACTCCTGTCCGAGGCGGACGGGCGTGGCGTCCTGCAGGTGGGTGCGGCCGGTCTTGACGACGCCGTCGAACTCGGCTTCCTTGTCGCCGAGCGCCTCGGCGAGCGTCTCCAGCGCGGGAAGCAGGTCCTTCTCGACGGCTTCGAGGGAGGCGACGTGCATGGCCGTCGGAATCACGTCGTTCGAGGACTGGCCGAAGTTGACGTGGTCGTTCGGGTGGACGACGCGGTCGCCGATACCCTCGCCCATAATCTCTGCGGCGCGGTTGGCGATGACCTCGTTGGCGTTCATGTTCGAGGACGTGCCCGAGCCGGTCTGGAACACGTCGACGGGGAACTGCTCGTCGAGGTCGCCGGCGATGACCTCGTCGGCGGCCTCGACGATGGCGGCCGCGACGTCCGCGTCTATCATGCCGAGGTCGCGGTTGGCCTGCGCGGCGGCCTTCTTCACCACGCCGAGCGCGCGGACGAACCGCCGCCCGAAGGTGATACCGGAGATGGGGAAGTTCTCGACCGCCCGCTGGGTCTGTGCGCCCCAGTAGGCGTCGACAGGCACTTCCATCTCGCCGAGGCTGTCCCGCTCGATTCGATAATCATCGTCGCCCATGATTCGGGGGTCGTTTTGGCAGGCGGTAAAATCCATTGGTCCGTGCGCCTCACTGACAGCCGCGACCGCCGGCGCTCGTCGGCATCTGTCGGCGTCCGTCAATGCGTCGCCGCGACGGCGCAGTTACTCCTCTCGCGCCGCGTACTCCTCGGGCGTGTACGTCTTCAGCTCCATCGCGTGGATGTCGGTCGTCATGTGGTCGCCGAGGGCGTCGTAGACGAGTTGGTGCTGTTGGACGAGCGACTTCCCCTCGAAGGCGGGCGAGACGACGACGGCGGCGTAGTGGTCGTCCTCGTGGTCTTGGTCGACCGTCCGCGGCCGCGAGACCGTCGCGTCGGCGTCCTCGATGTGCGATTCGATGAGGTCCTCGATTGCGGCGAGTTCCATGTCCCAACTGGCGGCCCGCGCCGGGAAAAAGCGTCCGGGAAGTGGCGAACGCGCTCGCGGAGGTTTTTATCGGGGGACGACCCACCTCGTGTCGTGACTGACGCGACACCCACCACCGGGACGGCCGAGGAGGCCGTCCGTGTGCTCCGCGACGACCACGAGCGACTGCTGACCGTCGTCGGCCAGTGCGCCACTGCCGTCGCCGCGAAGTGGGACGGCGACTCGGTGACCGACCGCGAGCGCGTCGTGCTCCCGCTCAGGCGCGCGCTCGACGGCTCCGGCGCGCTGTCTCGCCTGCCGCGGGCGCTCGCCGACGCGGTGACGGCCACCGGCCGGCCGATGGCCGCGCCGCCGGTCGCCGCACCGCCCTACGTGGTCGTCACCGGCGAGGGCGTCGTCCTCCGCGCCAACCTCGGCGACGGCCGACTGGTGGTGCTCCTCCGGACGTTCGAGGTCGACCGCGACGGCGACGGGGACCACCGCTACCGCCGCATCGACGGCGTCGAAATCGAAGCCGAAATCGTCTGAATACCCCGTCTCGACCGCGGTTACATCTGATAGCGGCGCACGTCGTCCCGCGGCGGGGCCTGCGACTGCCCGGTCATCTCCTCGTAGGTCATCCCCGCGAGGTACTCGTCGTAGGTCACGTCGTAGCCCTGCCGGAGGTGGAAGTCGAGCTGGCCGCGGTCGAGTTCCGACTGGAACAGCGCGTGGACCGCTCGGCGGACGAGTTCGTCCGCGTCGTCGGGGTCGAACAGGGCGACGAGCATGGCGAGTTCGTGCCGCGTCTCGCGGTCGAGCGACACGTCGAGGCCGTCGCCGAGGTCTCCGTAGGCCGCGTCAACGTCGTCTGTGAGTTCGTCGAGCGTCATCGCCCGGCGATGGGGCCGTCACGGGGATACGCGTTTCGACCGCGAGGGAGAGACCGCGCGTCGCTCATCGCCACGGCTAAACGCGGGCCGTCCCAAGCCGGGGCGATGAGCGACGCGTCGTCCGACCTTCCCGCCGACCTCGACCGCGAAGCAGTCCAGTCCGCGCTCACCGAGTGGTACGAGGCCGACCACCGGGAGTTCCCGTGGCGGCGCACCGACGACCCCTACGAGATTCTCGTCTCCGAGGTGATGAGCCAGCAGACCCAACTCGGCCGCGTGGTCGAGGCGTGGGAGGCGTTCCTCGACGAGTGGCCGACGACGGCCGACCTCGCGGCGGCCGACCGCGCCGACGTGGTCGGCTTCTGGACGGACCACCGACTGGGGTACAACAACCGCGCGAAGTACCTCCACGAGGCCGCCCGGCAGGTCGAAGAAGACCACGCCGGCGAGTTCCCCCGGACGCCCGACGGCCTCTCGGAACTGATGGGCGTCGGTCCCTACACCGCTAACGCGGTCGCCTCCTTCGCGTTCAACAACGGCGACGCGGTGGTCGACACCAACGTCAAGCGGGTGCTCCACCGCGCCTTCGCCGTCCCCGACGACGACGCGGCGTTCGAGGCCGCCGCCTCGGAACTCATGCCCGACGGCGAGTCCCGCGTCTGGAACAACGCCATCATGGAACTGGGGGGCGTGGCCTGCGGGAAGACGCCCACCTGCGACGACTCCGGCTGTCCGTGGCGGCGGTTCTGTCACGCCTACGAGACTGGCGACTTCACCGCGCCCGACGTGCCGACCCAGCCGAGTTTCGAGGGGAGCAGGCGGCAGTTCCGCGGCCGTGTCGTCCGGGTTCTCGGCGAGTACGACGAACTCGGCCTCTCGGAGTTGGGACCGCGAGTCCGCGTCGATTACGGCGGCGACACGGGGACGGAGTGGCTCCGCGGCCTCGTGGACGACCTCGAATCAGACGGCCTCGTCGACGTCGCGGAGGGCGACGACGGCGTCCGCGTCTCGCTGGCGAAGTAGTCCGCGCTCCACCGGTGGTTCTCGCCGCGGTTGTCTCGCCGCCCGTATTTATCCCACCGCACTAGTCCGGCACCAGTCGCACCCTTCGGTTCCGACTACGTACACTCGATGGCAACACGCGACGCGTCGCCGTCCGACCCTCGCGAAGCCGCCGAGTCCGCCGAAGTGAAGACCCTCGCGCTGGACGGTGGGAGGCGACTCGCATACGCCGAGTACGGCGATTCCGACGGCATCCCGGTCGTGTTTCTCCACGGTGCGCCGGGGTCGCGTCTGATCGGGTCGCTGTTCGACGCGCCGGCCGAGAAGCGCGGAATCAGAGTGCTCGCCCCCGACAGACCCGGATACGGCCGCTCGTCACCGCGCCCGATACCGGCGGAATCGAGCGAGCCGAGCCAGCGACCCGCGGCACCTGCACCCGCGGACTTCTTCGACGCGCTTCTGGACGACATCGGCGCGCGGTCGGCGGGGCTGGTCGCGTTCTCCGGCGGGAGTCACGACGCGCTGGTTGCCGCGGCGACGCGGCCGGACAGGGTTCGGCACGTGAGCGTCATCGCGGGGGCGGTCCCGCCGGGTGCGCGCGAGGAGACGCCCCAAACGCAACGGCTCCTGTCGTGGCTGGCGACGAACGCGCCGGCGCTCCTCGGCGGTTTCCTCCGCGCGCAGGCGTTGCTCGCCGGGAAGCTCGACCCCTCGCTCGTCGTCGCGCAGTACACGGCCGACGACGCGACCGGAGCGGTTCCGGACGGGGTCGCCGCGGTGGTTCGAGACGACTTCGTGGCGGCGGTCGGTCGCTCGCGGCGGGGCGCTGTCCACGACTTCCGAACCGCGGCCGCACCGTGGAGAGTCTCCTTCGACGACATCGAGACCGGCGTGTCCCTGTGGCACGGCGACGCCGACACGAACGTTCCGATAGCCGGTGCGAGACGCCTCGAATCGAACATCCCCGCCGCGCGGCTTCGAGCGGTGCGCGGCGCAGACCACCTCCGGACGCTCCTCCGGAGCGCCCCCGACGCGCTGGACGAACAGCGCCGGGCCGCACGGTCGCTCGCACCGGACGTTTCGGACGGCTCATCGGAATCGGCCGCCGCCGAATCGCACCACTGCGTTTGATATATCGGACGGAAAAACGGTCGACCGAAACGGAATGAAACACGCTCAGTTCTCGGTCGACTACCCGGACCGACTGGTCCACCCGCTCCAGCGCGGGATGATGCGCGACTCGCCGGTCGACCGGGCGGAGCTGTTGATGTGGAGTCCGACGGCCGACGCGACGACGCTGTTTTGGTTCGACGGCGACCGAGACGCGGCCGACGCACTCGTTTCGGGCGTCGGTTCGCTCGTTCGGGCGCACTTCGTCGAGGGCGCGGCGGGGACCTACGGCTTCCTCCACCAGCGCGACTACGAGTTCGCGGACCCGCTTCTCGAGGTCATCGCCGACTCCCGAGTGATATTCCTCCCGCCGGTGGTGTTCCACGCCACCGGCTCCGTCCGGTTCGAGGCTGTCGGCGAGGTGTCGGCGCTCAGCGCGTTTTACGACGATATCGCGGCGCTCGGCGACCTCACGGTCGAGCGCGTGCGGCCCTTCGACCGGCGGCGGTCCTCCTCGCAACTCACCGACCGACAGCGGGCCGCGCTGGAGACCGCGGTGGCGACCGGCTACTACGAAATCCCCCGCGAAGGGTCGGTCGCGGACGTGGCTGACGCGCTCGACTGCTCGACGAGTACGGCCGGCGAGCTACTCCGAAAATCCGAGGCGACGGTGCTCCGGGAGTTCGTCGATTCGGGGTGACGCGCGCCGACGCCTACGGCACCTTCAGATAGGCGTCGCCCGCCGCCTGTCGCGTCACGAGTTCGCCGACGCCCGAGGGGACGACCTCGACGCCGTCGGCCAGTCGGTCGGCATCGACGCCGCGGCCGTCGAGCGAGTTCCGGCAGGCGCAACACCGGACGCCGGCCTCGAAAAGCGGGTCGAGACGGTCGCGGACGGGCGAGTCGGCGAGGAACAGGAGCGCCGCGTCGCCGTTGGCGAGCAGGGTGACCTCACCCGTCTCGACCGTCTCGTCGCCGAGCAGGTTTCGGACGTTGCGGATGGCGTGTCGCCAGTCGCCGAGGTCGGCGCTGGAGACGTGGAAGACGACGTTCACGGTCGGTGTTCGCGGCCCGGCGTGGTGTGTGTTGTGCCCAGCCGGTGCACCCGACTGCGGCCGACGGGGTTTTCAGGGTGTCGCGGAGATACTGGATATGACACAGCCCCACGTGGTCGCCGTCTGCGGCAGTCTCCGCGACCACAGCTACACCCGATTGGCGCTCGAACACGCCCTCACAGGCGCGTCGGCCGCCGGCGGCACGACGGAGCTCGTGGACCTCCGCGAGTACGACCTCCCGCCGCTCGACGCCGACTTCGACGAGCAGGGTGACTCGGCCGAACTCGTCCGCGTCGTCGACGGCGCGGACGCGGTCATCCTCGGCACGCCGGTCTACCACGGCTCGTACTCCGGCGTCCTCAAAAACGCACTCGACTACTGTGGCTTCGACGAGTTCGGCGAGAAGACCGTCGGCCTGCTCGCCGTCGCCGGCGGCTCGTTCCCCGTGACCGCTCTGGAACACCTGCGCACCATCTGCCGGTCGCTGAACTCGTGGGTGCTCCCCCATCAGGTCGCCATGCCTCGCGTCTCCTCGTCGTTCGACGGCGACGACATCGCGAGCGATGACCTGCGCGAGCGGGTCGAACGACTCGGCCGCGACGCGGTCGTCTACGCCAACATCGAGCCGGAACCGCCGACGTTCGAAAGCGTCGAAAACGTCGGCGCAGACGACTGAATCGCCGCGACGGGTCGCCCATTCACCCCGACCCGCCCGCGGCGTCGGCCCGCGGGGGCGACCGGTCGCGACTCCGACGGTCGCGGCAGATGAACAACCGTTTTGACCCTCCTCGTCCCCCAGTCAGGATATGCACGCCATCACGCAGAGCGGGTGGATCGAGGTCATCTCCGGGTCGATGTTCTCGGGGAAGACCGAGGAACTCCTCCGACGACTCCGCCGGGCCGAAATCGCCGGCCAAGATATTTCGGTGTTCAAGCCCCAGCTCGACGACCGCTACGGCGAGACGACCGTCGGCTCGCACGCGGGGCGCTCGTGGGAGGCGAGCGTCGTCCCCTCCGAGGGCGAGGGAATCTGGCAGATCGCCGAGGAACTCAACGGCGAGGACGTGGTCGCCATCGACGAGGCGAACTTCTTTTCGGCCGAGCTGGTCGACGTGTGCGAGGCGCTGGCCGCCGACGGCAAGCGCGTCGTCGTCTCCGGGACCGACCAGACGTTCCGCGCCGAGCCGTTCGACCCGCTCCCCCAGCTGATGGCGCTCGCCGAGTACGTCGACAAGCTACAGGCCATCTGCACCGTCTGCGGCGAGCCGGCGACCCGGAACCAGCGGCTCATCGACGGCGAGCCCGCGCACGTCGACGACCCCACCATCCTCGTCGGCGCGGAGGAGTCCTACGAGGCACGGTGCCGGAACTGTCATACCCTCCGGCGGGACTAGAGGCTAGCGTGACTACTTGGGTCGAAACCCGACGAGAGGGCCGCGACCGCGGGCTGACCGGCCTCCTCCGCGCGTGGGTCGCCGTGGTCGTTCGCCCCCGCCAGTTCTTCCGTGACGGTGTCGCCCCCGGCGACCAAGCCCCCGGGCTCGTGTTCGCCATCGCGGTCGCGCTCGTCTATCAGGGCCTCGGGTTCGCCCTCGCGCCGGCGACGATTCCGGCCATCGAGGGCGGCCCGCTCGTGTCGGCGCTCGTCGCCCTGCTCGTCGTCGCGCTGTTCGTCGCCCCGGCGTTGCTCCACCTGACGGCGGCCATCCAGACGGCGCTTCTCATCCCGCTTCTGTCCCGCCGCGCGGGGGTGAGCGAGACCGTGCAGGTCATCGCCTACGCCGCCGCCCCGTGCGCCTTCGCCAGCCTCCCGATTCCCGGCGTCCGCGCGCTGTGTGCGGGCTACGGGGCGGTGCTCCTCGTCGTCGGTATCAGCGAGGTCCACCAGACGACGGTGCCGAAGGCCGCGGTCGCGGCGGCCGTCCCCGCCGGCGTGGTCTTCGGCTACGCCTTCGGCGGCTTCCGCGCCGTCTCGGAACTCGCCGCCGCGCTCGCGCTCGTCTGAGGCGAACGCGTTCCGAATTTCCGCCGTTTCGACCGACTGAGCCCCGATTTCTCGCCCGGGAGCCCGAGAATCTCGCCTGAGCGTTTTTCGACAATCGTTTTAGTCAGGGGTTGTTTGCTCAACGCAATGGATTGGATTACGCACGAGGAGGACGTCTGGTTCGAATTCCGGGGCAATAGCCCCCACCAGCTCGTCCCCGGCCGATTTTACAAAGGCACCGTCGACGGCTACGCCGACTTCGGTGTCTTCGTCGACCTCGCTTCGAACGTGACTGGATTACTGCACCGTAGCGAACTCGACCGCCGCCTCGAATCCCTCGACTGGGAGCCGGGCGACCAGGTGTTCGTCCAGGTCAAGAACGTCCGCGACAACGGCAACATCGACCTCGGCTGGTCGATTCGCCAGTCCGACTCGGAGTTCCGCGGCGCTCGCATCCACGACCCCGACGGCGACGCCGACGGCGACCCCGTCGAAAAGCGGTCCGAAAGTAGCGGTCCGTCGACCATCAAGACGCGACCGAAGACGGGCAAGACGACGAAGCCCGCCGGCGCGAGCACGTCGTCCGAGACCGCCGACTCCGAGTCCGAAGCCAACTCCGATTCCGAAGCCGGCTCGCAGTCGGAGGGAGAAGCCGAACCCGAACCGGAACCCGAGCAGGACGTCGCGTCCGAGTCCGAGTCCGCCGCCGGAGACGAGGACCGCGCGCCGACCGCCGGCGACGTCGTCGACGACATCGCCGCCAACGGCGAGTCCGAGCAGGACGTCGAAGCGGAACCGGAGAGCGAGGCCGAGCCCGAATCGGAGCCCGAACAGGACGCCGACGCCGAGGTCGAGCAGGAACCCGAGGCCGGGGCTGACGCCGAGGACGCAGAGGACGCCGAGGTCGAGCGCGCGACGCTCGCCAGCATCGACGACCGCGTCGGCGACGTGATTCGCGTCGAGGGCGAAATCGCCAGCGTCCGGCAGACGGGCGGCCCGACGGTGTTCGAACTCCGCGACGAGACGGCCATCGCCGACTGCGCGGCCTTCGTCGAGGCCGGCGTCCGCGCGTACCCCGAAGTCGAAGTGGGCGACTACGTCCGCATCGACGGCGAGGTCGAGCGCCGCCGCGGCGAACTCCAGATAGAGACCGAGGAGCTGACGATGCTCGACGGCGACGAGGCCGACACCGTGGCCCAGCGCCTCGCGGACGCCCTCTCGGACGAGGCTCGCCCGGACGCCGTCGCGCCCCTCGCGGCCCACGAGCCGGTCGCCGCCGTCGGCAAGTCGCTTCTCGACGCCGCGGAGGCCATCCGCCGCGCCGTCCTCGAATCGCACCCCATCGTCGTCCGCCATACGGCCACCGCCGACGGCTACGTCGCCGGTGCCGCCGTCGAGCGCGCCGTGCTCCCGCTCATCCGCGAGGAGCACTCCCGCGACGACGCCGAGTACCACTACTTCACCCGCCGACCGCTCGAAGAGGCCGTCTACGGCATGGACGCCGCCACGAACGACGTGACGCGGATGCTCGAAGACCGCGACCGCCACGACGAGAAGCTCCCGCTCGTGCTCCTCCTCGGCGCCGGCTCGACCGCCGAGTCCCTCGACGGCCTCGGTCTGCTCGGCGTCTACGGCTCCGAGCGCGTCGTCGTCGACGCCGCGCCCGCCGACGACGAGGTCGCCGAGGAAGTCGACGTGCTCGTCAACCCCGCCCGCGAGGGGGCCGACGCCCGCGACCTCTCGGTCGGCGCGCTCGCCTCGACGCTCTCTGTCGCCGTCAACGACGACGTGCGCGACGACGTGTCGCACCTCCCCGCCGTCAGCTACTGGGAGAACTGCCCACAGCAGTACCTCGACCTCGCCGAGTCGCACGGCTTCGACGCCGACCGCGTCCGCGAACTCCGCGAGGCAGTCGCGCTGGAGGCCTACTACCAGTCGTATCAGGACAAGCGCGAACTCATCGCCGACCTGCTGTTCGACGCCGACGAGGGCCTCGCTGGCCACGTCTCCGAGCAGTTCCGCATCAAGCTCGAAGACGAGATCGAGACGGCGCAGGCGAACCTCGAACGCCGCGAGGTCGGTGCCATCTCCGCGGCCGTCCTCGACTCCGACGCCTACAGTCACCGCTTCGACTTCCCGCCGACGGGCCTGCTCGTGGACGAACTCCACCGCCGCACCCGCGAGGGCGACGCCTTCGTGACCGTCGCGCTCGGCATGGACGAGCTCTACCTGCGCGCCACGGGCGACCTCGACCTCCGCGCTGTCGTCGAGTCGGCCGCCGAGAACGCGCCCGCCGCCGGGCTCGCCGCCGCGGGCATCCGCGAAGGTCGCATCGAGTTCCTGACCGGCGCGCGCGACGAGGCGCTCGAAGCCGTCCTCGACGCCGCCGCCGAGCAGTTCTAAACAACCAGCAAGGGCGAGTTCCCCGGCCCACCGGGGTCGGGGGTGAAGCCCGACACTAGGCTTAGTGTTCCGTTTCCTCGATATACCGTTCAACCACTTCTTCCGACACCGCACCCGTCGTCCCCACGTAGTACCCAACCTTCCAGAATCCACCGCCCCAGAAATACGACTCCCGAATCGCGGGATGTCGTTCCAGCAAGTGCTTGCCAGAATACGACTTGAACTGTCGAGCGATGTCGGCTGGACTGTACTTCGGGTCGGACTGGACGAACAGATGTACGTGGTCGTCTGCTATCTCCAACGCCAGAACTTCATGCCCGAAGTGGTCGGCAGTCTCCGCGAACAACTCTCGTACATCTTTTTCAACCACGTTGAGAATAGGGTGTCGATACTTCGGACACCAAACGAAGTGATACTTGCAGGAACTAACCGAATATGCATGACTGCGGTACTCCTCCATCCCTAACCCCTATATTTATGATAATATGAAACGATTGTCAATGTATGGGTGAAGAAGCCACGAAGACGATTCAGACGCGCCTTCACATAGCGTCTGGTGAACGGTCGTGGCTTCACGACGCCCGCCTCGCCTCACGCGAGATATTCAACCAAACCATCCGCCTCAAACAGCGAGGGTACAATCGCACCGAGATACAGCGAGAGGTTGACCGCGACGACTTTTTGCGGAACAACAAGTGCGCAGTCGTCGGCAAAGCCCTCCAAACGTGGGACTCCTACCAATCGCTCAAAGACTGGTGGGAGAATCAAGACGACCCTGACGGAGGGAAACCGACTCCGCCGAGTACGGACAAATCTGGTGCGTACCCGCTCGTGATGGCGCACACGGAAGGCTACCGCCTCACCGTGGACGACACGAACCGCGTTCACGTCCGCATCAGCCCGAAACCCTACAAGACGGTGAACGGACACCTGCGAGGTGAGTCGGACGCTATGGACGAACTCAGAGACGCTCTCACATCGGATGAGGTGGATGTTGGGCAGGCCGAACTCCTGTACCGCGATGGCGTGTACTACCTACACGTCACGGTCACACATGGGTTCGACGTGCCCGAACCCGACACCAGCGACACGCTCGTCGGTGTGGACATCAACGAGCGCAACGTCGCTCTCACCGCCCTCGACCGCGACACAATGCGAACAAAAGGCACGCTCGTCCTCGACTACGGACGAGTCAAGCAGGAACGTCAACGCTATCACACCATCACCACTCGCTGTCAAGAACACGGCAAGACGAGTGTCCACCGGACACTCGGTGACAAGGAGGAACGATTCACCGAGTGGGTGTTGCACCGACTCTCCCGTGCTGTCGTGGAGTTCGCAGAGCAGTTCCCGAACCCAGTTATCGTGTTCGAGGATATGAGCGGCATCCGCGACGAAATCAAGTACGGGTCGTATATGAACCGTCGATTGCACAAACTGCCGTTCCACAAGTTCGAGAAGTTCGTCTCGTACAAGGCGACGTGGCGGGAGATTCTCACGGACACGGTGGATGCGTACTACAACTCGAAGACGTGTTCGTGCTGTGGTGAGCGTGGGAGTCGGCAGGGACGGCGGTTCCGATGTACGAACGACGAGTGTGACGTGATGCAAGACCACGCCGACCGGAATGCGTCAGTGAATATCGCGTGGCGCGAGAAGGCGAAACTAGACGGTAGCACGACGAATTACCGGACTCACAAAACCCAACCACAAGTTCGGTTGGTGCGTCTGTCCGGGTCGGGGCGCGTAAGCCGCCCAATCTCATCCCGTTCCCTCGCGGAACAGGGAGTGCTAGCACACGGCTGAGGGAATTACAAAAGCCTCGGGCCACCGCGCCCGAGGCTGTTTACGCCGCACTCCAGACTCCTCCTCGCGCGGTTCGACGGAGGGCCCTATTCCAGCCTCCCGAGCGACACGCTTATCCACGAAACGACCCGATTCGCGCCCATGAACCGCCACCACGTCGCCGAACGGAAGGTGTGTCCGTGAGCGCCGAGACCGAGACGGAGTCCGAGGCGTTCGAGCGGACCTGCGAGGCGCTCGTCGAGCGCATCCTCGCGGGCGACGTCGACCGCGACGACCTCGAATCCGCAAAGCTCGACGCCTGTTCGGAACACTCCTCGCCGAAGGTGCCGAAGAACGCCGAGATTCTACAGTACGCACCGGAAGACCGCCGCGAGGAGGTCAAAGAGGTCGTCCAGCGTAAGCCCGTCCGCACCGCCTCCGGCGTCTCGCCGGTCGCCATCATGACCTCGCCGCACATGTGCCCCCACGGGAAGTGCCTCTACTGTCCCGGCGGGCCCGCCAGCGAGTTCTCCTCGTCGCAGTCGTACACGGGCCACGAACCCGCGGCCGCCCGCGGCGTCCAGAACGACTACGACCCCTACGGGCAGGTGACGCTCCGCCTCGAACAGCTTCGACACATCGGCCACCCCGTGGACAAGGTCGAACTCATCTTGATGGGCGGGACGATGACCGCCCGGAGCCACGACTACCAAGAGTGGTTCGTCAAGCGGGCGCTCGAAGCCATGAACGACTACGACCTCGACAAGGAGCCGGAACCCGCGGAAGACCGGTCGTTCAAGCCCGACCCCGAGGCTGTCGAGTTCGAGTATCTCGAGGACGTCATCGCCGAGAACGAGACGAACGACATCCGCAACATCGGGACGACGTTCGAGACGAAGCCGGATTGGTGCGACCCCGAGCAGATAGACCGGATGCTCGATTTGGGCGCGACGAAGGTCGAAGTCGGCGTCCAGACGACCTACGAGCGCATCAACCGCGAGATGCACCGCGGCCACGGCGTGCAGGCCTCCATCGACGCCAACCGCCGCCTCCGCGACTCGGCGTTCAAGGTCGGCTTCCACATGATGCCCGGCCAGCCGGGCATGACCGAGGAGATGTGTCTGGAGGACTTCCGTCAGCTGTTCGAAAACAGCGACTGGCGGCCCGACTACCTCAAAATCTACCCGACGCTCATCGTCCGCGACACCGTCACCTACGACATGTGGCGGCGCGACGAGTACGAGCCGCTGAACAACGAGGAGGCCGCCGACATCGTCGCGGAAGTCATGGGCATGATTCCGAAGTACACCCGCCTCCAGCGCGTCCAGCGCGACATCCCCGCGGACTTCATCGACGCCGGCGTCTGGAAGTCCAACCTCCGGCAACTGGCCGCCCAGCGCGCCGAGGAACGGGGCATCGTCCAGCGGGACATCCGCGCCCGCGAGGTCGGCATGAACGAGGCTGACCCGGACCCCGACCGCATCGAACTCGACGTGATGACCTACGAGGTCGCCGGCGGGACCGAGCAGTTCATCTCGTTCGAGGACCCCGTCGAGGACCTGCTGGTCGGCTTCTGTCGGCTCCGGTTCCCCGGTAACCCCGTCCGCCGCGAGCTTCAGGACGCGGCGCTCGTCCGCGAACTCCACGTCTACGGCTCCGAAGCGGGCATCGGTGCCGACGGCGACTGGCAACACAAGGGCTACGGGAAGAAGCTCCTCGCCCACGCCGAGGAACTCTCCCGCGACGCCGGCTACGACAAGATTTCGGTCATCTCGGGTATCGGCGTCCGGCAGTACTACAAGGAGAAACTCGGCTACCACCAAGACGGGCCGTACGTGTCGAAGCGGTTGTAGACTGTGCACCAGTTTTTTGGTCCACCGTGAGGCTGAGCCTCACGAGCCTTCGGTCGCAGTCGCTCCCGAAGACAGATTTTTGCGAGACGAGCGAAGTGAGTCTCGGAAACAGGTGGGACTGGGCCGTACGTGTCGAAGCGGCTGTAGCCGACGACGCACACCTCCGATTCTCACTCCTGCGTGTCGCTCCGTCACGCTTTTACCGTCTGACCCACCGCACTCGGTCGCATGGCACCACAGGGGGGTGCGGCGGGTTCGGGGCAGGCGGCGACGTGGCTTCAGGACCTCCGCTCGACGCTCGCACAGTTCGTTTCGACGGAAGAACGACTCGGCATCTCGGCGGCGCTCGTTGCGCTCGCGCTCGGCATCGCGGTCTTTCTCGCGCCGCGGCTCGTCTCGCGGGCGACCGCCGAACTCCGAACGCGGGTGTTGGCCCACCCGCGGGTACCGGACGCCGTTGCCGACGCCGCGTGGCTGTTTCCCGCGACGGTCGTCGTTCGGACGCTCCAGCTCGCGGTGTTCGTCGGCGCGGCGCTGTCGCTGTTTCTCCTCTGGGGGTACACCGGTGTCGCCGCGGACCTCGCCGAAGTGCTCGCCGTCGCGGTGCCGAACGCCGCCAAACTCGGTGCGACGGTCGCGCTGTTCGCCGGGGCGCTCGTCGGGACGAACGTCCTCGAAGCGGAACTGGACTCGTACGCGACGGCCTCCGACAACATCAACGCCCACCAGCAGGGCATCGTCTTCCGCGTCCTCCAACTGGTCGTCCTCCTCGCGGTCGGGATGGCGGCGCTCACGGTCTGGCAGGTCAGAATCGGCGGCCTGCTCGTCGGGGCGGGCTTCCTCGGCATCGTGGTCGGGATGGCCGCGAGACAGACCCTCGGCTCGCTCATCGCGGGCTTCGTGTTGATGTTCTCCCGGCCGTTCGAACTCGGCGACTGGGTCGAAATCGACGACGCCGAGGGCATCGTCACCGACATCACCATCATCAACACCCGCCTGAGCAACGCCGACGGCGAGACGGTCGTCTTCCCCAACGACCGCGTGACGAACGCGAAGATAACGAACCGGACGAAGCGCAACCGACTCCGGCTCCGCCTCGACGTGGGAATCGACTACGAGGCGGACATCGAACACGCCGAGTCGGTGGCCGAGGGGGCGCTTTCCGACCTCAAGTTCGTCGAGGGGGTGCCGAAGCCGCAGGTGATGCCGACGACGTTCGGCGACTCCGCTATCGGGCTCCAACTGCGCTTTTGGATTACGAACCCCTCGGCCCCGCGCCGGGCGCAGGCGAAAGCCGAGGTGCTTCGGAGCGTGAAACTCGCGTTCGACCGCGAGGGCATCAAGATACCCTACCCCCAGCGCGAACTGCTCGCCCGCGAGGAGGCCGACGGCTTCCAGCTCCGGGAGGACCGCCGGAGTCGGCCGGTCGAGACGTCGGTCTCGGAGGATTAGGCGTCCGCGTCGGCTACAGCGACTTCCGCATCTCGACGTGTGGGATGCCGGCCTCGTCGAACTCGTCGCTCGTCGTCTCGTAGCCGAGGCCGTGGTAGAACCCCTCGGCGGTCGTCTGGCCGTGGAGGACGAGCGAGTCGAATCCGCGCTCGCGCGCTTCGGCTTCGAGCGCCTCCATGAGTCGCCGCCCCCAGCCCTCGCCGCGGGCTGATTCGAGGACGGCGACGCGCTCGACTTTGCCGACGCCGGGTTCGTACTCGCGCAGGCGGGCCGCGCCGACCGGGTCGCCGCCGCGGTAAGCGACGAAGTGGACGGCCTCGGCGTCGGGGTCGTCGTGTTCGTCCCACTCCAGTTCCTCGTCGACGCCCTGTTCGTCCACGAAGACGGCCTTGCGGACGGCGAAGGCGTCGTCGCGCTCGCCCTCGGTGACCGCGACGCGGACATCGGGTTCGCTCATGGGGGCAGTTCCGTGGGGGTCTACCTGACGATTGCGGAGCGAGGTTTATCATGTCGTTCCGATGACTAACATGCGTGAGCGCGCTCGACAGGTTCTTCGTCGGCCACGAGGATGCGCCCGTCCGACAGCATCGACTGGGCGGCATCGCCCTCTTCGCGCTCGTCTTCGTCACGCACCTCCCACCGGACGCGGTCGGTCCGCTGTCGTATCCGTTCGGGCTTCGACTGTGGCCCGTCGCGGTCCTCGGGCTCGGTGGCGGCGCGGTCGGCGCGCTTCGCGGCGACGGCGTCTTCGGGGCGCTCCCGCTCGGCGCTGGTCCGGTGCTCGGCTTCTTCGCGGCGCTCGGCGCGGCCGAGTTGACGACGCCGAGCATGGGGCTCTGGCAGGGGGTCGCGACCGGCCTCGTCGCCGGCGGACTCCTCGCGAGTATCGGGTTCGCGCTCGGCTTCGGGGGGCGCTACGTCGCCGGTCGCGTGCTGTCGTCGGCCTGACCCCGAGTCGACTCGCCGCCGAGCGCCCAGCCGAGTCGGTAGACGAGCGACCCGGTTGCCAGCGTCACCACCACCCAGACGACGAGCAGAAGTCCGACGAACAGGACGCCGTAGCCGCCGAAGGGGACCAGCGGAACCGCGAAGACCGCGGGCGCGGCGACGATGGCGAGCGACAGTGGGCGCGTGTGCCCGTCGCGGCGGGCCGCGTAGCCGAGGGGTAGAAACAGCAGGACGGCGGTCTCCAACGCGAGCGCGCTGACCGAGACCCACGGGCTCGGTCCCGAAAGGAGGGCGGTGGCGACCGCGACCGCGACCTGCGGCCCGACGGTCGCGGCGACGAGGCCGCGGAAGCCGAGCGCCTCGGGGCGGACCGTCGAGACGACGCCGAGCGCGACGAGTTGGACGGCGAGGAGCCACGCCATCGCGGCGACGCTCCCGGAGAACGCGCTGACGACGAGGAGGCAGAGCCCCCACAGGACGCCGAGTCCCGCAACGACGGGGCCGAAGCGGCCCGCGCCGCGTTCGTCGTCGAACCGGCGGTCGACGTGCCGGACGAGGAGCACGCCGATTATGAGCGCGAGCGTCGGGACGAACGCGACCCACGCGAGGTTCGTGAGGATGCCGGGCCCCGAGTCGGCGGCGAGGCTGGCGTAGGCCGCGGCCGTGGTCGCTAGCCCCGCGTCGGGGCCGAACGTGAGGTACGTCTGGCTCCCGATGCTCGACGCGCCCTCATCGGCGGCGCTCCAGACGGCGGTCGTCGAGTTGGTCCGAGCCTCGGAGGGCGCGGTGAGGAGCGACGACCCCTCGGGACCGGTCATAGCGAAGCGGTCGGCGTCGACGTAGACGGTGCCCCTGACCCCGTCGTCGTGGAAGTAATCCACGACCAGCACGTCCCCGTAGCCGCGGGACGCCATGTCGGGTACCTCGAAGGTCACGACCGCGGTGTCGCCGTCCATCCGGGTTTCGAGGCGTCGGCGGTCGTCGGTGAACACGTGGTAGTCCTCGAAGGTCCGGCGGACGACGCGGTCGAGTTGTTCGGGGCTCTCGCGGAACGTCGCGGCCGACCCGTCGTCGAGGTCGATGCGGGCGGTCCACGTGCCGCTCCCGTTGTCGTTGACGCGGACCCGGAGCGTGCTCGATTCGACGGTGAGCGGGATGCCGGCGTCGCTCCCCGCCTCTTGGAACGTCTCGCCGCAGACGCCGCAGACGGCCTCGGGCGGGGGTCGCGCTTCGGCGGGGACGCTCCCCATGGGGAGCGCGGCCAGCGCGACGAGGAGGGCGAGGGCGGCGAGCGCGAGGGTACGAGGACGCATTCACCGGACACATTCGGACTGATTGACAAGAGTCTTCTCCCCGATTCGGACGGGCGTCGTATCCGCGGAAACGACACCCCTTTTCGTTCGCCGCCGAAAGGCGAGTCCATGGACCCGAAGCGGGAACTCACGAGCGTCGACCTCGCGGCTCTCGTCACCGAGTTGAACCGGTACGAGGGCGCGAAGGTCGACAAGGCGTACCTCTACGGCGACGACCTGCTTCGCCTCAAGATGCGGGACTTCGACCGCGGTCGGCTCGAACTCCTCCTCGAAGTGGGCGAGATAAAGCGCGCGCACCTCGCCGCACAGGAGCACGTTCCGGACGCCCCCGGTCGGCCGCCGAACTTCGCGATGATGCTCAGAAACCGGCTCAGCGGGGCCGACTTCGCGGGCGTCGAGCAGTACGAGTTCGACCGAATCCTCACGTTCACGTTCGAGCGGGGCGACGAGAACACGAAAATCGTCGTCGAGCTGTTCGGTCAGGGCAACATCGCGGTGCTCGACGAGACGGGCGAAGTCGTCCGCAGTCTGGAGACGGTGCGGCTCAAGTCGCGGACGGTCGCGCCGGGGTCGCAGTACGAGTACCCCGCTTCGCGGCTCGACCCCCTCACCGTCAGCCGCGACGCCCTCGGCCGGAACATGGAGCAGTCCGACACCGACGTGGTGCGGACGCTCGCGACCCAGTTGAACCTCGGCGGCCTCTACGCCGAGGAGCTGTGTACCCGCGCCGGCGTGGCGAAGACCCTCGACATCGCCGACGCCACCGACGACGACTACGACGACATCTACGACGCCATCGTCGACCTCCGCCAGCAGGTGCGGTCCGGGGAGTTCGACCCGCGACTCTACCTCGACGACGGCGACGTCGTGGACGTGACGCCCTTCCCCCTGCGCGAACACCAGAACGCCGGACTCGACGAGGAGGCCTACGACACGTTCAACGACGCGCTCGACGAGTACTTCTTCCGGCTCGACCTGACCGCCGACGAGCAGGAGGCGACCTCCGACCGCCCGAACTTCGCGGAGCAAATCGCCAAACAACAGCGCATCATCGACCAGCAGGAGGGCGCGATAGAGGGCTTCGAACAGCAGGCCCAAGACGAGCGCGAGCGCGCCGAACTGCTGTACGCCAACTACGACTTCGTCGACGACGTGCTGTCGACCGTCCGCGGCGCGCGCGAGGAGGGCGTCCCGTGGGACGACATCGGCGAGACGCTTGCGGAGGGTGCCGAACAGGGTATCCCCGAGGCCGAGGCCGTCACGAACGTCGACGGCGCGAACGGCACGGTCACCGTCGACCTCGACGACGCGACGGTCACCCTCGACGTGTCGATGGGCGTCGAGAAGAACGCCGACCGCCTCTACACCGAGGCCAAGCGCATCGAGGAGAAAAAAGAGGGCGCGTTGGCCGCCATCGAGGACACTCGCGAGGAGCTCGCGGCCGTGAAGAAGCGCCGCGACGAGTGGGAGGCCGACGACGACGACGAGGACGAAGCAGACGAGGACGAAGAGCCGGAGGAGACGGACTGGCTCGCGCTCGATTCGGTCCCGGTCAAGTCCACAGAACAGTGGTTTGAGCGGTTCCGCTGGTTCCACACCTCCAGCGGCTACCTCGTCGTCGGCGGCCGCAACGCCGACCAAAACGAGGAGTTGGTGAAGAAGTACATGAGCAAGCACGACCGCTTTTTCCACACGCAGGCCCACGGCGGGCCGGTCACGCTCCTGAAGGCGACGGGGCCGAGCGAGCCCGCGCAGGCGGTCGACTTCTCCGAGGAGACGCTCCGCGAGGCCGCGCAGTTCGCCGTCTCGTACTCATCCATCTGGAAGGAGGGCCGCTTCGCCGACGACGCCTACATGGTCGAGCCCTCGCAGGTGTCGAAGACGCCCGAATCCGGCGAGTACATCGAAAAGGGGAGCTTCGTCGTCCGCGGCGACCGCGAGTACTTCGAGGACGTGCCCGCGAAGGTCGCGGTCGGCATCCAGTGCGAAGACGAGACGCGCGTCATCGGCGGCCCGCCGTCGGCAATCGAACCGCGCGCGGAGACGACACTGACGCTTACGCCGGGGCAGTACGCCCAGAACGACGCCGCGAAGCTGTGCTATCGCCGGCTCCGCGAGCGGTTCGCCGACAAGTCGTTCGTCAGAAAAATCGCGTCTCCCGACCAGATTCAGGAGTTCCTCCCGCCGGGCGGGAGCGATATCGTCGACGAGTGAACACCACCGTCGCCTTCCGGTAATCAGACGATAGACGGCTTAATATTCAATTATTCGGACGCGTCGGGTACAAGATTATATACTTTCTCGTCGTAATGTTGCATCGAGCGTGTGTGTCAACCCGCGGTTCGCATCCGGTCGAACGGCCGGTGGGCGGGTGGTGGCGCTCGGTGAAACATCATGATTTCAGAATCACTCAATTACCTTCGAAACGGTGACGACTGGGTAAAGACGGTCCTCATCGGCGGCGTCCTCGGCCTGCTGAGCATCCTCATCGTCCCGACGTTCCTCGTCATCGGCTATCTCCTTCGCGTCGTCCGCGCGACGATGAAGGGGGACGAGCAACCGCCGGTGTTCGACGACTGGGGCGACATGGCGATAGACGGCGTGAAAGGCTTCGCCATCGCGTTCGTCTACGCGCTCGTCCCGGCAATCATCGCGGGCGTGTTCGGCTTCGCCGGCATCGTCGGCGCGGCGGCCGGTGGCTCCGACGCCGCGGGGGCGGTCGGCGGTATCGTGGCGCTCGTGGGCCTCCTGCTCGCGTTCGTCCTCGGCCTGCTCGCCGCGTACCTCATCCCGGCGGCGCTGTCGAACTACGCCGAGACCGACCGCATGGGCGCGGCGTTCGACTTCGGCACGCTCCGGCCCATCCTGACCTCGGGCAAGTACGCCACCGCGTGGCTCATGTCCTTCGCGGTGCTGTTCGCGTCGTCCATCGTGGTCGGCGTCCTGAACGTCATCCCGCTTCTCGGCTTCGTCGTCGGGGCGTTCGTGACGTTCTACGCGGCCGTCGCCGCCTACTACATCATCGGCAGGGCGTGGGGCGAACTCCACGACATCGAGATGATGGACGAAGGCGAGACGCCGGGCGAACAGCCCGCGGTCTGAACTGTCAGCGAGAATTCGATTTTTCGACGGAATATCTAAGCCGATAGCGACGCGACACCACGGCATGCTCTCCGACGCGCTGTGGTTTCTCAAGCGAAGCGACGACTGGTTCGCAACGACGATTATCGGCGGGGTTCTCTCGTTGCTCTCTGTGCTGATACTTCCGGGGATTATCCTGCAGGGCTACTTCGTCAGGGCGATGCAGGCGGCCGCGAACGGCGAGCCGGCCGCCCCCTCGTTCACGGACTGGGGCGGGCTGTTCGTCGACGGCCTGAAGCTGTTCGTGGTAACGTTCGTCTGGGCGTTAGTGGCTATCGTCCCGGCGATACTCCTCTCGATCATCGTCGGCATCGGCACGTTCACCGTCTCCGAGGCGGCGACCGGGAGCGCGGCGGCGTCCTCCGCGGGCGGCCTCGGGCTCGGTATCGCCTCGCTCGTCCTCGGCCTCCTCGTGTTCGTGCTCGGTCTCCTCGCGGCCTACCTCGGACCGGCCGCCGGGGCGAACTTCGCAATCGAGGGGAACCTCGGTGCCGGCTTCGACGTGCGCACCATCGTTTCGGGCGCGCTCACCGGCGAGTACGCCGTCGCGTGGTTGCTCGCGCTCGTCGTCGCGGTCGTGCTCGGCTCCATCGGGGGTGTCCTCTCGGCCGTCGTCGTCGGTTTCTTCGTCCTGTTCTACGTGCAGGTGATGACGTACTACCTGTGGGCGCGCGGCTTCGCCGACGCCACCGGCAAGGGCCGGCAGTCGAGCGGGTGGTGAGCGAGGCGAGACGCCGGGCGACGGCCGCGTTGCCACCGGCGACGCCGACCGCCGCCGGGTGACCGCGATAGCAGGACTCTTTTCCGTTCCCCGACGACCGGACGTGTATGCGCATTTCGAGCCGCGGTCGCGGCGAGGAGGGGCGCGAGCGAATCACGCTCGTCCCCGAGAACGTCGACGACCTCTGGCACCTCTCGTACGTCCTCGAACTGGGTGACCTCGTCTCCGGCGACACCACCCGTCGCATCCAGCGCGACGACGAGCAGATGCGGGACACCGGCGGCGAGCGCGAGCATCTCAACGTCACCATCGAGGTCGACGACGTGGAGTTCGCCCGCTTCGCCAACCGCCTCCGCATCGGCGGAGTCATCGTCTCCTGTTCCCGCGAGGACCAACTCGGCCACCACCACACGCTCAACGTCGAGGAGCGCGCCGAGATAACCATCGAGAAGCAGTTCAAGGCCGACCAGATAGACCGCATCGAGACGGCCGAACAGGCCGCCGAGAACCCCGACGTGGCCATCGCGACCGTCGAGGAGGGCGCGGCCTACATCCACACCGTCGCCCAGTACGGCACCGACGAGTACGCCTCGCTCACGAAGCCGACGGGGAAAGGCGAGTACGCCCGCCCGCGCTCGGAACTGTTCGACGAACTCGGCTCCGCGCTGTCGCACCTCGACGTGGACGCCATCATCCTCGCCGGGCCGGGCTTCACGAAGAACGACGCGATGGACTACTTCGAGGACAACTTCCCCGCCGTCGCCGAAACCATCGTCACGACCGTCGACACCGCCGGCGTCGGTGACCGCGGCGTCCACGAGGTGCTGAAGCGCGGCGCGGTCGACGACGTGCAGAAACAGACCCGCATCGCCGAGGAGGCTAACCTCATCGACGAGCTGATGGAGAACATCTCGACGGGCGCGAAGGCGGCCTACGGCGTCGAACAGGTCGCGGAGGCCACGGAGTTCGGCGCGGTCGAACACCTGCTTCTCCTCGACTCGCGGCTCCGCGCGGAGCGACAGGGCGACGGCGACTGGGACGTGGACGTCAACGACATCATCGACTCGGTCGAACAGAAGGGCGGCGAGGTCACCGTGTTCTCGGCGGAGTTCCAGCCCGGCGAGCAGTTGAAGAACCTCGGCGGCATCGCGGCGGTCCTCCGGTACCGACTGCAGTAGACCGCCTTCGCCGCCACCGCCGGAGAAACCGTTTACTCGCCCGAAACCTACGTCTAGTCGTGATGCGGAGGGCGCTCTCGGAGGCGACAAAGCGGGTCGACCGCTGGCTCGACCAGGTGTTTTTCGCCGCGTGGGAGGTGTCGGTACTGGCGATTCCGACCCTCTGGTTCCTGCTTTTCGCGACGCCCAGAGCCGCGGTGTCGCTGTCCGGCCTCACCGCCCTCGCGGTGAGCGCCGTCGCCGTCGGCACCTTCCGCGGCGGCTACGTCCGGACCGGGTCGTGGCCGCGGCCCGGCCACCTGCCGACGCTCCCGATTCGGTCGGCCTATTACAGCCTCGTCGTCGGTGGGACGGCGCTCCTCGGCGCGTTCGCACAGACCGAGCTGGGCGCGTTCTGGCCGGGCGTCGTCGTCCCGGCGGTCGTCGGCGTCGGGGCGCTGGCTTTCGTCCCGGTCGTCCTCGCCGGGGCCGAGCGGGTGGCGCGGCTGACGATTTGAGGGCCTACTGACCGGTGAGCGACTCGCTCGCCGGCGAGAAGTCGATGGTCGTCCCGAGTCCCTCCTCGCGCGCCTTCTCGTAGAGCATGTGCCCCGCGGCGACCGTCTCGATGCCCGTGCCGCCGCTGTCGAAGACGGTTATCTCCTCGTCGTCCTCGCGGCCGGCGGTGACGCCCGCGACGACCTCGCCGAGTTCGGCGTGGATGTGGTCTTCGTCCACGACGCCGGCCTCGACGGCGGCGAGGAACGACCCGGCGTCCATCGTGGCGCGCTCGCGGAGGTCGGGGACGTACGTCGCGCGCTCGATGGTCGTCTCGTCGAGTTCGCGCTTTTCGGGGTGATACTGACCCATCGCGGTGACGTGCGTGCCGGGTTCGAGCAGGTCGCCGTCGAACACCGGCTCCGTGGCGGTCGTGGCCGTGACGACGATGTCCGCGCTCTCGACGGCCGCGGCGCTGGAGGCGACGGCGGCGACGCTGGCGTCGAGCGTGCGGTCCATCTCGCCCGCGAACGACTCGCGGCTCTCCTTCGTCGGCGAGTAGACCCAGACGGTGTCGAGGTCGCGGACGGTCGCGGCGGCCCGAAGCTGGCCGCGGGCCTGCGCGCCGCTCCCGATGAGCGCGAGCGTCGAGGCGTCGTCGCGGGCGAGGGCGTCGATGGCGACGCCGCCGGCCGCGCCGGTCTTGAAGGGGTTCATGCTCGCGCCGTCGAGGAGCGCCAGCGGCTCGCCGCTCTCGGCGTCGAAAAGCGGCGTCATGAACCACGCGTCCTCCGCGCCGAAGCCGGCGGAGTACATGTAGCCGCCCATCGCGCCCGTCTCCGGGAGCACGGCCGCATAAGAGGTGAGCATGCCCGGCGGCTCGCGGTTGAACAGCTTCGTCCGCGGTTCCGCCGGCGCACCCTCGCCGCGCTGTCTGTAGCCCTCGCGGACGGCCTCGACGTACTCGGTCGGCGTCGCCAGTCCACTAACCTCGTCGCTCGTGAGGAACAACGTCGCTGTCATGGTCGAAAAAACGAGACCTGCGGTCAAAACCCTGCGGGCCGGCGAACCGGTCGGGTGGGCGCGGGTTGGGGATTAGTCTGCGTCGAGGACCGACGGAGAAGGCGCGTCAGCGGCGTTGGGACCGGCGTGTTCGTCGAGGCGGGACGGGGACGGCGACGAGGGCCCGTTCACGAAGAGCGCGTGGCCGGTGAGGAGCGCGGACACGCCCGCGGCCATCGGCACTGCCGTGGTCAACTGCAACCCGGCGACGGTAAGCGTGCCGGTGATGCCGAGGAGTGCGAGCGGGATGAGCCCAAGAATGTAGTCGTAATATCCGGTCATAATATATACAATACTACGGACGTAAGTGGTATAATTCTTTCCCATAGATGACTGATATTCTCTTTGTGGCCTTCTGATAACGTTCTCATAACTTATAGAACGATAATCGCAAGACAACGGCGGGGTTGTAGTCCCGAGAGAACATCACAAATCCGATACTGTGGATTGTGCCTCTCGTTCGAACAGTCGGGCCGGCGCTCGCGTCGTCTGCCGGAACTCCACACGGTTATGGGAGTCGGTACCGTGGCCGGAGACGTGAACCGCAATGACCGCTCCATCGTCGCGCTGGTGATGCTCGCCCACGGAATGGTCCACACGTACGAACTGTCCATCCCCATCTTCGTGGCCATCTGGCTCGGCGAGTTCGCCAGCATCGACCTCGGTCTGGCGACGGTTCCCGTCACGACCGCCTCGCTGGGCGTGATGGCCGGTCTCGGCTTTTCGCTGTTCGGGCTCGGAGCGCTCCCCGGCGGCATCCTCGTCGACCGCGTCGGCTCGAAGCGCCTCATCGTGGCCTGTCTGGTCGGGATGGCCGGGTCGTTCGTCCTGCTCGCGCTGTCGCCGAACCTCGTCGTGGTCGCCCTCGCGCTCGTCGTCTGGGGTGCCGCGGCCAGCGTCTACCACCCCGCCGGACTCCGCCTCATCAGCACCGGCGTCGAGGAACGCGGGACGGGCTTTGCCTACCACGGCATCGCCGGGAACCTCGGCATCGGCTTCGGCCCCTTCCTCACCGCGCTCCTCTTGCTGTTTTTCGACTGGCACCTCGTCGCCGGCGTGCTCGCGCTCCCGGCGCTCGCGGCCGCCGCGCTCGCCACCCGCGCCAACTTCGAAGAGCAGGCCGCAGTCGCCGCGGCTGACGGCGGTGAGGGGGGCGTCACCGGCGACGGCGGCGACACCGGGGGCGACGACAAGGCCGGCGCGGGCGTCTCCTCGCTCGCCGAACTGGTCTCGCAGTCGAAGCATCTCTTCGCCGGCGGGTTCGCGCTCGTCTTCGCGCTCGTGATGTTCTCGGGGCTGTACTACCGCGGCGTCACGACGTTCCTCCCGGACCTCCTCGGCTCCGTCATCGGCATCGAGCCGATTCCGGTCTCCGAACTCCTCCCCGTCGCCCCCGCGTCCGGGTCGGCCGGGGGCGCGCCGACGCTCGACGTGGAACTGTTCGTCTACGCCGGCCTCCTGACGGTCGGCGTCTTCGGGCAGTACGTCGGCGGCAAACTCACCGACCGCATCAGAACCGAACGCGGCATCGTCGCCGGCTTCGGCGCGCTCGCCGTCATCGCCGTCGCCTTTCTCCCCGTGGCGAGTCTCGGCGTCGGCCCGCTCCTCGCCATCTGTGCGCTCCTCGGCTTCTTCCTGTTCATGGTTCAGCCGTTCTACCAAGCCACCGTCGCGGAGTACACGCCCGCCGGTCTGCGGGGGCTCTCGTACGGCTTTACCTACCTCGGCGTGTTCGGCGTCGGCGCGCTCGGCGGCGCTATCGCCGGCTACATCCTCACGGTCGCCGACTCGACGGCGCTGTTCTTGGTCCTCGCGGGGTTCGCGGCGGCCGCGACGCTCCTCGGCGTGACGCTGTTGCGGCGG
>Ga0207720_100385_pt1 | contig 32541 bp, 34 predicted proteins | sample A23P2SouthBayCA_2_FD_187751 | JGI IMG/M metagenome (GOLD analysis project Ga0207720, IMG submission 187751) | Aerobic enrichment media microbial communities from Eden Landing Ponds, California, USA - A23 E3 (2) (SPAdes) | ecosystem: Environmental > Aquatic > Marine > Unclassified | place...
CGCTCGCTCACTCCGTTCGCTCGCGTGGATCCCGTCGCGCCGCGCCCGTTCGTTCTAATTGCGTGATAGCGGCGGGGTAGACACCGTAATACTGCGAGGAGTGCGCTTTCGTTCGATTGGTGGCCGTCCACGGTGTGTCGGTGGGGACCGTGTCCGTCCAAACTGGACGCGGTAGAGGCAAGCGATCGCTGATTTCTCCAACCCGAATCGGCTGTTGGAGCGCGCCTGCATACGTGGGTGGGGGGGTAACTCTGGCAGGGAGATCGGTCAGTCACCAGTAAACGCTTCGAGTGTCTTTTCAGTGACTCCAGACCGGGAATGAATGGTGACGAAATCGTTCTCCTGCATCAACGTCTCTCCGGTTGGCGTAATCGTTTCCTCGTTGCGGTTGATCCGGACGACCAACACATCAGAGGGTATGAGTCCCTCCTCGTTCGCTTCTTGGAGCGTCTTCCCGGCGATGGGCGCTTGTTCTCTGACGATAACTTCGATGACATCGGCGTCGCCAGCGAGACCTGCGACACCGGTGACTGGTGAGGCTACCTCTTCGTCTCGTGGTCCGAACGGGGCATAGGGGCGGAAATACTTCCGATGGACCAGGTCCTCGTCGTCGATCTCGATCCCGAGCGAAACGATTCCTTGAGCGATTCGCGTGAGATCATCGGTATCTGTTCCGACGACCGTAATTCGGAGATCACCTTTCCCGGACATGATCTCTCGGACGTTGATCACGCCCGAAACGTCGAGGACGCGCTGTGCCATCTCTTTTCGGTCACGGTCTCCCGTGCTGCAGACGTAGTGATTGGTCAGCCGTCCGCCGACTTTCTGATAATTAACGTCGGCATGGTATCCTCGGATAACCCCTTCCTCTTCGAGTCGCCGAATCCGGTTTCGGACTGTCGGAGCCGAAACGTCGACTTTCTCTGCGATATCTGGAGCAGACGTGTGTCGGGCTTCCTCGGTCAGATAATACAGGATCTGTTCGTCTATCGTATCGATCTGAAGAACCATATTTATAAGATAAAATTGGCTCCGTAGAGACTTTTAAATTATCGTTTGGTATTTGTTCCATTCTCGGGTTGCTGTCTCCGGAAATCGATGGGTGATTCGCTAATAACGCCGCTCAATTGGCGAGAGACGCTCTGAAACCCTATATAAACGATAGAAAAAGAAACTAGACAGATATTACGGGATCGTTGATTAATACGGTAGATATTTATCATGTCCTAATGTCCGTTTCGACACGATGTTCACTCACCGTGCAACGGCGACAAATACGGGTCGCGTCTCGAACGGGTCATCCCGCGAACCGGATGGGTCTGCTGTCCTTGTGACGGAGGTGAGACGATGAGTGGCGCTAATGAAGATCCGACGCCACCGGACGACCTCCCACAGAAGCTGATTCAACGGATCGATGCGTTGGAACTCCCCGAGTTGAAGTCGCTCCTTTCGTACATCGAGCGGCGCATCGAATCACTTCGAACACCGATCGAAACAGAAATCGAAGCGGACGCCGCCGGTGAAGTCCTCGAAATCGAGGACCACGGGGCGTACGCGATCGTGCGACAACACCCACCGGATCCGGACGGTCCCAGCGTGAATACGGATATTACGTCCCTGTACCACGTTCGACGTGAACCGCAGTACGACGGGACGGAATCGCTGCACTGGGCGTACCTCGGGGATCTTCATAACTCGGCGGAGGCACGGTGTGAAAACTGTGGACGGACGTTCGATCGCGGGGTAAAGGTCTGTCCGAATTGCGGGAGTGACGACGTCGATACCGAGGCGGGGGAATAAATCATGCCTGAGTCGCTGACTGACCATCTCGTCGTTCCGGTTGCAAACGAGGAGGGCGCGCGAGCGACAGCACGCATCCTCAGCGCCGACGAGTCGTCGCCGATGTTGCTCAACGTCCAGCCTCCGGAGACGGATCGTGACGAGGACAGTTCTCCCGCCGAGCGTGGTGAAGCAGTGGTCGAGGAGTTAGCCGAACGCGTTAGAATCAAACACATGACAGACGATACCGAGATCAGAGTTGCTGAGGATGCCGAACAGACGATCATCGACCGCGCTGAAGAATACGATCCGCTCCGTGTCGGCGCCACCCTATCCGGGGCGATCTCTCAGGCGGTATTCGGGTCACTCCCAGAGACGGTCGGTACAGAAGTGGATCGGACCGTCGTGATGGCTCGTGGCCCGGAGGAATCGGCGATGTCAGCTCGTGAAGCGCTGCTGCGGCGAGCGGAGGTGTGACCAGCATGTACATTATCATCATCGGGGCGGGCGATATCGGGACGCCGCTCATCGAAATCGCGACGAAGACCGGATACGAAGTCGTCGTCATCGAAAGAGACGCCGAGAGAGCAGAGCAGGTCGCCAGCGAGTTCGACTGTATGGTCATCAACGCGGACGCGACGGTCAAGGAGACGTTGGAAGACGCCGGGGCCGACCGCGCAGACGCCATTATCTCGACGACGGATCAGGACGCGACCAACATTATGATCTGCTTGCTCGCAAAGGAACTCGATATTCCCGCGATCGTCTCGGTGGTCCACAACCCGGAGCATATGTCTGTCTTTAGTCAAATCGGCGTCAACACGATGCAGAACCCACAGCGGCTTATTGCGGAATCGCTGTTCCGATCTGTGGATCGCCCGTCGATCGTCGATTACATGCGGGTCGGCGATGTCGCCGAAGTGTTCGAGATCACAGTCGGAGACGATGCCCCGATCGACGGTCTGACCCTCATCGAAGCGGACGAAGAAGGGCTGCTCGACGAAGACACGCTCGTTGTAGCGGTTGAACGGGACGGAGCGGAGTCACCCATCACCCCGCGGGGTCAAACCCGCATCGAAGAAGGAGACCTGTTGACGGTGTACTCCGGAACTGGAGCGACACCGGAAGTGACCGACATTTTCGGTCATTACGAAGATCACGAGACGAACAACTCGAATGGATTCAGTTTGTGAGCGATCCGTTGGTCGCGTACTAGACTGGGTAGTATCCATGACAGCACTCATGCTTGAACGACAGCCACTCCACACTCACCTAACCCATCAGACAGCCGATCGATTATCATGAGCCGGATCGTTAACAGACGAACTGTCGGACGTGACGTCGGCCGCATCGCGCAAGCCATCTCGTTGATGACGGTGATCTCTATCGTCGTAGCAGCGGCAAACGGCGAGTTCTTTGCAATTCCGGCTTTCGTCGCCTCGACGTTCATCATGGCCGGTATCGGGAGCGCGCTCGTCTGGCGATATCAGGACGCTGAGCCGCCGGAGAAGCGCGAAGCGATGGTCACTGCAGCCACGGCCTGGGCACTCATCGGTGTTCTCGGGAGTCTTCCATTCCTCTTTATCGCGTGGACGATCCAGTTCGATCCGTTGCCGGTGTGGATGAACACACCGGCGATGGACGAGACGACTGCGGTGTTTCTGAACCCGCTCGATGCAGTCTTCGAGAGCATGAGCGGGTTCACTGGAACCGGTCTGACGGTGGCTGCCGTCGAAGAAAAACTGCCCCGGTCGCTGCACTGGTGGCGGTCGTTCATCGAGTGGGTCGGCGGTGTCGGCGTCATTGTCTTGACCGTAGCTATTCTTCATCGGGGTGGCAGTAGTGGCTCATATACCCTCTACGAGAGCGAAGCCCGTTCAAAGAAGATCCATCCGAGCATCGTGACCACCGTTCAGGAGATCTGGAAAATCTTTGTCGGGCTGACCCTCGGCTCGATCGCTCTGTTCCTGCTGGCTGGTATGCCGTTGTGGGGCGCCATCAATCACGGGATGACCGGAATCGCCACGGGCGGGTTCTCCGTTCACGCTGCGTCGATCGGATTCTACGACAGTCCGGTGATCGAGTACGCGACTGTGCCTATCATGGTCGCGGGAAGTATCGCGTTCCCCATCCATTATCTGATATTCAAAGGCGAGGTTCGAAATCTGTACACCGACCTGCAGACGCGGTGGGTGTTCATCTGGTTCGGCGTCGGTTCACTCGTTCTCACGGGAATTCTACACGCAAACGGTCAGTACGCGACGCTCGAAGAGACGTTCAGGATTGCGCTTTTCCAGTTCGTCTCCGGCACCTCGAATACCGGCTTTGGCAGCGCGGCAGTCGGTGGCGGAACTGAGCAGGTCTGGAGTGCTGGTGCGACGCTGTGGGTCTGTCTCGGAATGCTCACCGGCGCTGCAGCGGGTTCGACGGTCAGCGGTCTCAAACTCATTCGCGTGATAACGTTGGTCAAGGGAACTATCTGGCAGATTCAGGACGTGTTTCGTCCGCAATCCGCGATCAGGTACCTCCAAATCGGTGAGCGACGACTCAGTGAAGACCAAGCCGAACGTGAGTACACCGAAGCGACCGTCGTGTTCATCCTCTGGATTACCTTCCTGGTAATTGGTGTTGCGGTACTTCTTCGTGTGCTCTCACCGGCTCACCCGCTGGAGTACGTCATTTTCGACGTGATGAGCGCGCAGAGCAACGTTGGCCTCAGCAGCGGTATCACCGGACCGAACATGCCGGATACCGCAAAAGCGATGTTGATACTCAACATGTGGGTCGGGCGGCTTGAGATCATACCCATAGCGGTGCTCATTGGATCTGTCCTGCAGCGACTCAATCTATACCGCTAAGATGGACCAATGATAGAAGTAGTCGCGATTCTCAACTTCAGTTTGGTATGGTTTCTCGCGTGAGAAGAACGTAAGAAATTTTTGTTGATTTGAGTTTTGAATCTGCCGAATTCGACCGTCTCACGCCTGAAAGCTCTGTTCGGCAGACAGTCGAACTAGCGCCGTCGCGCCCGCCCTCGCACCGCTACTACTCGCCTTCACTCAGTCGCCGAAACGACCGGCTTGCGAGCCACACTGCCCCGACGCCGATCGCGAGCGTCGCCCCCGCCAGCAGGGGGCCGGGCTCGTACAGGAGCGGCGGGTGGTAGCCGATCGCATAGTCGAAGACGACGTTACCGACGACGAGCGCCAGCGCCAGCGCCAGCGCGCCGCGGGTGGTCCGGCCGAACGCCGGAAACAGGAGTGCGAGTCCGACGAAACAGAGGTGCGTGCCGAGCACGCCCCAGTAGTAGATCCACGCGTCGGGAGCCGCGACGTACTCGCCGAACGCGAGGTTCAGGGAGACGAGCGGCCAGAGTCCGAACTGGACCAGCCACACGAACGCGACGGTCTGGAGGTAGGCGAGCCCGCGCGAGACGGGAGCGTCGATCACGCGGTCGCCGCGGCGAACCGTCGGAACGAGACTTAAAAGGGCGATCGTGCCGAGCGCGACCGCGACAGCGGAATCCGCGTACAGCGGCCACAGGGGGACCGGCACCGTGCCCGCGGTCGGCGCGTAGTACCCGATCCCGACCGCGAGCATGAACGCGGAGAACCCGAGCACGACGGCGAGGCTTCGCGGGGTACCGAGTAGCTCCTCGGCGATCGCGTCGCGAACGCGCCGCCGGACGGGCGCGCGCCGGAGCCGACCGAGCGACCGGAGCCGACCGGAAGCGTCAGAGCGTGTCACACCGCTCGGTTCGACCGGGACGACCTAAAAGCCGCCCACTCGGGTCGATGATTATCAGTTACGGTGTTTTGCGAGACACCTTTTTCAACGGGCGCGGTGTTCCCCTACCCATGCCAACCGAGGACGCCGAGCGTTCGCCCCTCTCGGCCGACGAGACGGCGGACTCGGCAGCGCCCGATCCACCGGTGTCGGTGGGGCGGTACTCGTGGCGCTCGTTCCTCCGCGACCGCGGCCGCGACGACGCCGCGGCCGAGCTGTACGCCGACATCGGCGAGGAGCCGGTCGTCCCGGCGACCGCCGTCGACGCCCACTTCGAGGACCGCGTCGACCGAGTGATCCGCGCCGCCGGCGTCGACGAGCCGTATACGACCGACGGCGACACCGCCGTTCCGGGACACGAGACGCCCGAGGCGGGCACCGTCGTGATCGGGACGGACCACGTCGTCCTCAGCGGTGCCGCCGTCGTCCCCGCCGAGACCTCGACCGCGGCGGTGGCTCCCGAGTCCGATATCGGGCCGGTCGGCGAAGCCGGGGACCGAGACGGCGAAGACGACGGCGACGGGCCCGACAGCGATGAAGACACAGACCGCGACGAGGACGACCGCGACGAAGCAGCCGATGATGAGGATGGAGGCGGCGAGGACAACCGCGACGAGGCCGACGAGGCCGACGACTCGGCGGAAACGAGCGGCGACCTGACCGAAGCGCCTGACGACCTGACCGAAGCGCCTGCCGAGCCGACCGAAGCGCCCGACGACCTGACCGAAGCGCCCGACGACCTGACCGAAGCGCCCGACGACCTGACCGAAGCGCCTGCCGAGCCGACCGAAGCGCCCGAGGATCCGGTCGAGAGCGACAACTCGGAACCCGACGAGTCGACGGAGCGCCCCGGAATCGCGGTCGACGGCGCCGGCGTCTCGGGAGTCGTGGTCGCTACGGGCTCCGACGTGGAGCCGGTTCCGCGCCGCGCGCCGACGACCGAAGAGTGGGACCGGATCGACGCCGACCCGAGCGAGTACCTCGGGTTCGATCCGTCGGAGACGGAGTACCGTTTCGGGGCGGCCGCGGCCGTCGGAGACGTCCTCTGGGATCTCTGCTCGGCTCGGTACAACCTCTACGAGGTGCCGGTGCTCAAGGGGTACTACACGTGGGACGACTACCGCGACGAGTACTTCCTCGACGAGGAGGGGAACCCGCCGACCGAGGAGGACGAAGAGGGGGAGGCGGTACCGCTGGATTTCACGCACAACGACAAGGTCGAGGCACTGGGGTTCGACCCCGACCGGACCGAGGAACTGCTCGGAGCGGGAGAGAGCGCCGCGGACGAACTCTCGGCGCTGATCGACGAGCGCACGGTCGACGTGAACCCGGACGTCGACGAGGACGCGTTCTTCTCGACGGACGAGGGCGACACCACCCTCGCGAACCGGTACGACCTGGAGAAGGCGGTACCGATGCCGAAGAAGCAGCACTTCCGCGAGATCGAACGGTACTGGGTGAACAAGCCGTACGCGTTCGTGATCGTGTTCCGGTCGAGGAAGGAGAACGAGGTGAAGTACTACGCGGTCCAGCCGTATCGGACGGACATCGAGACCGATCTGATCGAGTTCCTCACCGGGAAGCTCCGGACCTCGATCAAGTACGCCGACGAGTCGATCGCGGGCGGCGACGAGGAGTTTCGCGAGGGCGTGATCGTCGACGAGACGCTGACGCTGCTCGACCGATACGATCTCTACGAGCGCGCGGACGACGACAGAGGCGTCGTCGACGACCTCGTGGACGGCCTCGTCGACCGCTTCGGCTTCGACCTCACCGAGGGCATCGCTCACCGGATCACCGAATCGCTCGGGTACGAACCGCCGACGGAGTCGAATCCGGCTCCCGCGAAGATACCCGCCCGGCCCGAGCCGGCGGTGCTCGCGGAGGACTCGGAGACGCTCTCGGAGCACCAAGTCGAGAAGCTGCTGTACTACCTCAAGCGCGACTTCATCGGCTACGAGCGCATCGACCCGATCAAGTACGACATCAACGTCGAGGACATCTCGTGTGACGGGTACAGCTCCCCGGTCTTCGTCTACCACTCCGACTACGAGCAGATCATCACCAACGTCTACCACGGCACCGACGAGCTCGACGACTTCGTCGTGAAGCTGGCGCAGCGCTCCGGGAAGGGGATCTCGAAGCGGCGCCCGCAGGTGGACGCCACCCTCCCCGACGGCTCCCGCGCCCAGCTCACGCTCGGCCGCGAGGTGTCGGACCACGGGACGAACTACACGATCCGGCAGTTCAACGACGTCCCGTTCACCCCGATCGACCTGATCAACTGGAAGACGTTCTCGCTCAACGAGATGGCGTTCCTCTGGCTCTCGATCGAGAACCACAAGAGCCTGATCTTCGCGGGCGGCACCGCCTCCGGGAAGACGACGAGCCTGAACGCCGTCTCCCTCTTTATCCCCTCGAACGCCAAGATCGTCTCCATCGAGGACACCCGCGAGGTGGAGCTGCCCCAGCGCAACTGGATCGCCTCCGTCACGCGACCCTCCTTCTCCGACGACGACAAGGGCGACATCGACGAGTTCGACCTGCTGGAGGCCGCGCTCCGCCAGCGACCCGACTACATCGTGATGGGCGAGATCCGCGGCGAGGAGGGCCGGACCGCCTTCCAGGTGATGTCCACGGGACACACCACCTACACCACGTTCCACGCCGACTCCGTCGGCGAGGTGCTCAAGCGGTTCACCACCGACCCGATCAACGTCTCGAAGACGATGTTCACCGCCCTCGATCTGGTCTCCGTCCAGACCTCCACGCGGGTGCAGGGGAAGAAGGTGCGCCGGAACAAGTCGCTGACCGAGATCAATCACTACGACGCCGAGAACGACGAGATCAACGTCCAAGACGTGTTCCAGTGGCAGGCGGAGACCGACGAGTTCCTCCAGATGGGCGACTCGAACACCTTAGAGGACATCATGTTCGACCGCGGGTGGAGCCGCGAGACGCTCGACGAGGAGCTCCGGAAGCGTCGTGTCGTGTTAGCGTACCTCATCGATCGCGGGCTCAACAGCTACGCGCAGGTGGCGGCGACGTTCCAGGCGTTCATCAACGACCCGGAGACGGTGCTCGCGCTGATGGCCAACGAGGAGTTAGAGCGGTCGCTGGAGGACCTCCGCGAGATGGAGTCGGTGCTGATCAATGTCGACCGCGACAAGGAGGAGCTGGTACCTCGGCCGGAGCCGGACGAGGCGGGCCGCGAGGAGGTCGAACGAATCTTGGCCGGGGCAGACGACCTGTTCGCGGAGTACCGCGGTCGGATGCCCGATTCCGTCGCCGACGCCCTCCTCGACGTCGCACCCGTCCGCGACGTGGAGGCGGAGCCCAGTGCCGACCACGAGGCGCTCGCCGACGCGGCCGACGAGGCCGCTGCGCTCGACGCGGAGATCGCCGCCGAGTCGGAGTGGACCGCGGAGGTCGAGACTGACGAGGGAGGAACCGTCGCCGACACGACACCGCCGAGCGGGGGCTTCGGACCCGATCCGACGACGGAGGCCGGAGTTACTCGCGCGAGCGACGCCGAAGACGGGGACGCCCCGGGCGAGGCAGTGGAATCGGGAGGATCGGGCGAGACTGTGGAAGCAGGGGATCTGGGAAAGACGAGCGAGATGAACGGTGCGAACGACACGGACGACGGCATCGACTTCGACGAGCCGTTCGACGAGGGGATCAACGTGCTCGATCCAGAGACGGAGCCAGCGCCGGATCCCGAGCCGGAGTCGGATCCGAACCAGGTCGATTCCGGCCTGAGAGCAGACGCCGACGGCGGGGAAACCCGGGCCGAGGCCGGAGAGGGCACCACCGAAGGCGACGAAGACGACACCACCACCCGTGAAGACGACGACGCCACCGGAGACGAGGGTACGGACGACGAGGACGGAGAGCCTGACGGCAAAAACGACATCGACGATATCGACGACTGGGGGTTCGGCTCCGTCGAGTCCCCGGAGGAGCGGTAGCCGCGTGGTCCGAGCGAGGTGGGCCGCGTGAGCCTCGACACGGGCGTCGGCGACGGCTCCGTCGACGGAAACCTCCTCGCGGAGCTGTTCTACCCGGTCTTCGAACTCCTCTTCGATCCCGACGGCGACTTCGTCGGGGACGTGGAGCGCAAACTCGCCGAGGCGCGCATGCCGGACCAAGTGGAGATGTACGTCTCACGGGCGCTCGGTGTCGGCCTGCTCGTCGGCGGAGCCCTCTGGGCGCTCGGGACGCTGACCGGCTACGGCGTGTTCTCGCTCGGGCTGATCGACCCCGAAGCCCTCTCGCTCGGCGTGCCGGCCCCGACGCCGGCGGTTCAGGAGTTCCTGCGCTCGCTCGTCGTGCCTACCGCGGTCCTCGTCAGCGGCCTCGTGTTCGGGTCGATCGGGTTCGCGGTCGGCTTCGGCGGCGTGGTCGCGATCCCCTACTCGCGGGCGTCGACGCGGGAACGCGAGATCAACCTCCTGCTCGCCGACTCGGTGTCGTTCATGTACGCGCTCTCCGTCGGGGGACTCAACCAGCTCGAGATCCTGCGCGCGATGGCGACGGCGGAGGACACCTACGGCGAGGTGTCCCGGGAGTTCCAGAGCATCGTCAACGAGACGGAGTACTTCGGCACCGACTACCGGAACGCGATCCGCCAGCAGTCGCTGGAGACCCCCTCGGACGAGCTCTCGCAGTTCCTCGCCGACATGCTCTCCATCGTCAACTCCGGCGGCGACATGGAGAGCTTCCTGAAGGACAAAAAGGAGAAACACCTCCGCACGTCGAAACAGGAGCGCGAGATGACCCTGGAGACGCTGGAGCTGTTCGGCGAGATGTACATGACGCTGTCGCTGTTCCCGCTCCTGCTCATCATCATCCTCGTCATCATGGGGATGATGGGCGAGGCAGACGACCGGCTGCTGTACGCGACCGTGTACGCCCTCATCCCGCTGACCGGCGCGGGGTTTCTGGTGCTCGTCTCCACCGTCAAGCAGGACGATCCGGGCGACGGCTACCTCCACCCCGACGGCGGGAGCGAACGACTCAGACAGACCAGCGAGGAGGGGCTGTTGCACTTCGGGCTGATCGAGGGCTTCGTCGGCCGCTTCGGCGTCTTCGACCGGATCCGCGACCGAGAGGGGACCTACAAGACGAAACAGATCGTCGCGGCGCCGCATCTGTTCCTGCGCGACAATCCGCTGTACACGCTCGCGTTGACCGTGCCGGCCGCGCTCGTCATCGTCGGCGTCGCGGTCGCGTCGGGCAACGCGCCGACGACCTTCGACGGGTGGGTGTCCCGTCCGGTGTGGTCGACGTTCGTCTGGGTGTACGTCCCCGCCTACCTCGTGATGGCGCCGCTCGCGGTGTTCCACGAGTGGAGCCAGCGGTCCAAGCGGGCGATAACGGGGAAGCTCTCCGAGAGCCTCCGGAAGCTCTCCTCCGCGAACGACACCGGACAGACGCTGCTCGAATCGGTACAGACCGTGTCGGAGACCTCGACCGGGAAGCTCGCGGAGGAGTTCGAGGTGGTCCACGCGAAGGTGAACTACGGGATGAGCCTGCGGGACGCCTTGGTGGAGTTCAACAACAAGTACGCGGTCCCGCGGCTCGCCCGGACGGTGAAGCTCATCTCGGAGGCGCAGGAGGCCTCGTCACAGATCACGGAGGTGTTGACGACGGCGGCGCAGGCCTCGGAGAACCAGGACGACATCGAGCGCAATCGGGTCTCCCAGACCCGGATGCAGGTGGCGATCATCGTGATGACGTACGTCACCTTGCTCGGCGTGATGGCCATCCTCCAGACCCAGTTCATCGACGTGATGGGCGGACTCACCTCGCAGGCGGACGGCGGGGGCTCGGGCGGCGCCGGCTTCGGGGGCGGCGGCGGCGTCGACCCGGAGGTGCTCTCGCTTCTGTTCTTCCACGCCGTGACACTGCAGGCGATCCTCTCCGGGTTCATCAGCGGCTACATCCGGAGCGCCGACATCATCTCCGGCGTCAAGTTCGCCGTGATCCTGATGACGCTCGCGCTGGGGGTGTGGGTCTATGTGGGGTGAGTGTACCCGCGCGCAGACCCCGATCGACTTCGCGGTCGGCGCCGGCGTGTTCCTGTTGACGCTCGCGTTCGTGATCGCCTTCATCCCGACGGTGTTCGACCCGTTCACCGCGGCGGAGACCGCCTCGCCGGTGGTGAGCAACCGCGTCGCGGCCGGCGTCGCCGGCGACCTCCTCGCGTCGTCGCCGGCGGAGCCGGGCGTGTTGTCCCCCGCGTGTACCGCGGCCTTCTTCGAGGCGGGCGAGGGCAACGCCACGCTCGCCGACGCGGCCGACTGTCCCGACGGGATCGAGAACGACACCGCGGCGCAGTTCGACCTCGACGAGGAGGTGTTGGTCGTGATCCACGCGTTGAACGAGTCCGAACCGATCGGGAACGCCTCGACGGTCCCGATCGAGACGCGGCACGTGACCCGGAACGTAACGCTCCGGCGAGGCCCGGACGACACGGACGAGTTGAGTGACGGGGACGCCAGCGTCTCACAGCGGGCCGTCTCGATCGACGACGACCAGTACCGGCTCACGGTGTGGGTGTGGTGACGATGTCCGTGACCGACGACCGTGCCCAGGCGCACACGCTGGAGGCGTTCGCGGCGGCGATCCTGCTCGTCGCGGGGCTCACGTTCGCCCTGCAGGCGACCGCCGTGACTCCCTTATCGGCCAGCACGTCGAATCAGCACATCGAGAACCAGCAGCGCGCGGTCGCGTCCGACCTGCTGGCGACGAGCGCCGAGAACGGCGACCTGGAGGCGGCGATACTCCGCTGGAACCCCGATAACGGGACGTTCGCGGAGAGCCCGCCGGAGGTCGACGGCGCGGGCTACACGCGGGCCGACGGCCCGCACGGGTTCGACCCCGCGCTCGGCGGGTTCGGCGAGGCGCTGAACCGGACGTTTATCGACCGACAGATCGCCGTCAACGTCGATCTCCGCCACTACAACACCACAGACCGGATAGAGCGGAGAACGACGGCGTTGATCGACATGGGGGAGCCGAGCAACAACGCGGTGAGCGCGACCCGGACGGTCGCGCTCGCCGACGACGCGAACCTCACCGCTCCGGACCACGGCGAGTCGACGCTCGCGTCGCTGTCCGACGGCGAGTTCTACGCGACCGAGACAGGGACCGGCTCAGACCCGCTGTTCGCGTACGTGGAGGTGCGAATCGTCGTATGGCGGATGTGAGCCTCGGACCCCCGGACCGCGATCGCCTCTTCGGCGGCGACGGCGCCCGCGAGGCCGACCGCGCCCAACTCCTGCTGGTCGCGGGACTGGTGATGGCCGTCTCGCTCGTGACCCTGGTCGTACTTTTGAACGCGACCATCTACAGCGAGAACGTCGCGACCCGCGGGATCGAGTCGGCCGACGGCGAGGCGCTGGAAGTGAGAGCGACCGCGGTCGGCGGCGCCGGCGAACTGATCGGCGCGACCAACCGCGCGGGACTGGCGAACCACAGCGAGGCCAACGAGAGAGTCGAATCCGGTGTTGAAGACCTCGACGCGGAAATATCCCGATCGTACGCAGAGCGAGGCGGAGTGACACACCTCAATCTGTCGTCGGTAGAAAACGGGAGCCGCGTCACCGGTGAGTTGGGCGCAGTCGACCCGAACGCGTCGCTCCTCGCCGGCAACGTCACCCGGACGCGCGGCTTCGTGATCGACGTCGACCCCGACTCGCTCAACGAGACCGACCCGGCCGGCGCCGTCGACGACGCGTTCCACGTCGACCTCAACGACTCGACCGGCGGGAGCCGCCAGGTGTACGTGTACGACGGAACCGACGGCAACGTCACCGTCGCGGTCGGCGAGAACGGGAGTGAGCCGACGGCCCTGTGCGAGACGCCGCCTGACGGCCGGAGCCGTGTCGCCGTCGACCTGACCGGCGAGCGACTCGGCGACCGACCCTGTCCGGGAATCTGGCCGAGGAGCCTCGTTGCGCCCGACGACGACTACACCGTCACCCTCGTGAACGCGAGCGCGGCCGGCGGCGAGGTGGCCGCGACCGCGCGGCCCGCCTCTGGGGACTCCGTCAGCACCGACCTCGCGGCGACGGCGGCGGTGTACGAGGCCACGATCGAACTCCGCTACCGGACCGCGGAGCTCCGGTTCGAGACCGCCGTTCGGGTCGCCCCGGGTGAGCCCGATGCGTGAGCGCCCCGGATCGGGCCCGAAACGCCTCCTACGCGACGAGCGGGGCGTGAGCGTCACCGTCGGCTACGTCCTGACGCTCGCGATCGGGGCGATACTGCTCTCGGGAGTCGTCATCGGTATCGGCGGCGTCCTCGACGCGCAGACCGACCGGGCCGTTCGGGGGGACCTCTCGGTCCTCGGACAGACCGCGGCGGCGAACGTCGAGAGCGCGGACCGGCTCGCCCGCGCGGCGGAAACCGACCGGTCGAGCGCGATAGACACGATGAACGCCTCCGTTTCGGTCGCCGTCGACCTCCCGGACCGAGCGGCCGGGGTCCCGTACCGGATCGCGGTCGACGACGACGCCGTGACCGTCCGCACCGATCGTCTGGAGGCGACGATGGAGATCCCTCACGCGGCGCGGACGAACGTCACCCCGACGAGCGTTCGGGGGGGACCGATCCGGATCGAATACGAGCGCGGCGATGCGGGCCCCGGCAACCTGACGGTGGTCGAGCGATGACCGACCGACGGCGGTCGACCGTGTCGGTCGGCGACGGCGGGTTCGCCGCGTTCGCGGACGACGCGCGCGGCGTGAGCAACGTCGTCGGCTACGTGCTGGTGTTCTCGCTCGTCACGGTGACGATCGGAACGGTGTTCGCGGTCGGTATCACCGGCCTCGAAGACAGGCAAGAGGCCGAGCGCGTCGCGAACGTCGAGCGCGCCTTCGACGTGTTCGACGACAACCTCCGGGACGTCCAGCGGTACGGCGACCCGAGTCGATCGACGGAGATCCGGCTGAGCGGCGGGACGCTGTCGGTCCCCAAGACGACAAGCGTGGAACTCATCAACGACTCCGGTGGCGTGGTCGGTGGACCGTTGTACAGCAATCGGTCGCTGACGTACACGAACGACGATACGACGATCGCGTACGAGAGCGGGGCGTGGTTCCGCAGCGACGGCGGCGGCGCGGTGATGCGCTCGGAGCCGCGGTTCGTTGCCGCCGACAACCGAACAACGCTTCCGATCGTCCGGATGTACCTGCGCGGTCCGGAGACCGTCGATCGGGACGGGACGGTGCAGGTCGCGGTGGAGCGGCGCGCGAAGCCGAACCTCGAGAAGATCGCCGACGCCGCCGCCGACGACGGTCCCTTCGACCTCCGGGTTCGGTCGCCGCACGCGGCCGCGTGGCGCCGGTACTTCGATCGGACGGACGGGTTCACGGTGAACGAGACGCGGACCGACATCACCAACAGCACCGTGGTCGCGGACCTCGATCACAGCGACGAGGTGTTCGTCGCCGACGCCGCCGTCGACATCCAGCTCCAGCGCTGACGAGGGCTGACGTACGGTCGCACGACGTTGGCGCTCTGCGGTTCGACGCGCGGACGTCTCGCCGCGGACCTCGGCCCGCGATCCCGCCGTTTATATGCGATCCGCGGTTGGTTCAGCCATGAAGTTCTGCGACGAGTGCGGATCGATGATGAAGTCCGGCGAGGGCGAGGACCACTGGGTGTGTGACTCCTGCGGCTACGAGATCGGCCGCGAGGAGGAGGACGATCAGTGGACCACCGAGTCGCAGGTCGAGTCGGAGATCGTCGACGTGAGCGACGCGGAGGACAAGGGACTCCCCAAGACGACCGCCCACTGCCCGGAGTGCGGGAACGACCGCGCGTACTGGTACATGCAGCAGATCCGGTCGGCCGACGAGTCCGAGACTCGCTTCTTCGTCTGTACCGAGTGCGAGCACAAGTGGCGCGAAGACGACCACTGAGCGGCGTTTCCTTTTAATTACTTCGGCGGAGAACACGGCCTATGGACCCGCCCGTCGTCCCCCGCGAGCGCCTCGACGGCTGGGAGCGCGTCGACGAGACGACGGAGCGGGCGTTCGCCGCCGGCCCCGTCGCCGTCGACGCGAGCACGGTTCTGTACGAGCGCGCCGCGCCGGAGCCCCCGCGGCCGTTCTGCTTCGCGAGTCGCCTCCGAATTCGGCCGGCGACGGCGCCGAACGCGACGCTCACCGCGCTCGTCGAGCGCCGCGCTCGCTCGGGGTTCCGCGACCGCCTCGCCGAGCGCGACATCGAGGGGGTCGAACACCGCGGCGACCGGCGGATCGCCGTCGACGATCCGAGCGCGTCGCGCGCGAGGCTCTCGACGTTCCGCGGGGCCACACGGACCGACTTAAAAGACCGACGCGTCCCGGTCGAGGCGCTGCTCGCGGTGTGGGCGGCCGGCGAGTACCTCCTCGGCGGCGGCGCGTACCCCCTCGACGAGGCGTCGTACCCGCCCGGAGACGGTCCGGAAGGCGCGCGTCGAGAGCTGTTGGGGATCGTGCGGGGGATCGAGTCGCCTGACGGCGGCGGCGGTGAGTCGGATTTATAAGCGACTGCGCCCGGTTAACAGGGAACCACGCCCGCGCTCGATTCGACCGGGGACCCGTCGTCCCGGTACTCCGAGTCGCCGATCGACCCGGCGAACATCGGGAGCCGAAGCTCGTAGGCGTACAGCACGTCGAACGCCGCGAACGGGTCGACGCCGTCCGCGATCGCCTCGCGCGCGGTCAGCCTGACGCCGGCCCCGAGCGTCACGATGGGGGCGCCGTCGAGCGTCCCCGCCGCCTCCATCCCGAACTCGTTGCCGGCGGCCGGGTCGGTCAGCACGGAGAGGTGGACGAGCCCCTCGATCGCGGGCCCGTCGCCACCGATAGCGATCGGATATCCCTCGCCGGTGAAACACTGCGTCGGCGGAGCAACGCGGTCGCCGTCGCCCTCGACGCCTCCGCCGCTCGGGCCGTCCGTGGCGTCACCGCCGGTCGCGCCGTCACCGCCGATCGTGGCGTCACCGCCGGTCGTCGCCGCTGCGCCACCGACGAGCGCACCGCCGGCGACGGTCGCCGAGAGGAGCAGCAGCGCGACGGCAAGCGCAGCGCAACCGGTGAGTCGGGTGCGAGAGCGACGCGTCATCGATGGGGGCTACGACCCGTCCGATAAAAACCGCGCGCCCCCGGTTATCCGGTCTGATACTCGACGCGGACGCGGTTGCGGGACCCGGTGGGGGAGCGGTTGTGGGCGGTGGTCGCTCGCTCCGAGCGGCGTCGCTCCGCGGTCACGACTCACCGAGGAGTCCGTCGACGAGCAGCTCCGCGGAGGCGACGTTCGTCGCGAGCGGGACGTCCTTCACGTCGCAGACGCGCAGGAGCGCGGAGATGTCGGGCTCGTGGGCCTGCGCGGTGAGCGGATCGCGGAGGAAGACGACGCCGTCGATCGCCCCGTCGGCGATCTTCGCCCCGATCTGGAGGTCGCCGCCGTACGGTCCGGAGGCCTGTCGGTTCACCGCCAGTCCCGTCGCGTCGGCGATGCGTTTGCCCGTCGTCCCGGTAGTCACGAGTTCGCAGTCGCCGAGCGTGTCGGCGTGGGCGGTGACGAACTCGACCATCTCGTCTTTCAGCTCGTCGTGCGCGATGAGTGCGATTCGCATACGCTGCGTACTCGACCCCTGTTGTTAAAAGGTCACGCAGATCCGGACGGCTGGTGGGCGGGGAGTGACACCGTTACCGTGGTTCCGTCTTCGGTGTCGCCGAAACGGAGAGACCCGTCCACCTCGCGAATGATCCACGTCGCCAGCCAGAGGCCGACGCCGCTCGTGTGTTCGAGGGGCGTTTCGGTTCCCCGATCGATCGGTTTGATCTCGTGGTCGGGGATCCCCGGGCCGTTGTCGCGTATCCGGAGCCGAACGATGTCGCTCTCGCTGGGATCGTCGGTCGTTATCGAGACCCGGACCCGCGGTCGCTCGGCGTCGTTGTGTTTGATCGAGTTGGTGAGGAGTTCGTCGAGCGCCGAGACGACGATTCCGCCGGTATCTACCCACACGGGTGTAGTGTGGTCGAGCGTGATCGTGGCCTCCGGATGCCGGCGACACTTCGTCGCGACCAGCTCTTCGAGTTCAGCCGTGAGGTTGATCGACTCGCGCTCGGACCCGCTCAGATGCCCCGTCAGATGTGAGAACCGCTCGTTGCGTTCGATCATCGTTTCGACGGTCCGCTTGATGGTGTCGAGGCGCTGCCGGGCGTCGGGATCCGTGATATCGTCACTGAGGAGCGACGCGTTGCCTTGGATAGTCGTCGCGTCGTTTCGAAAGTTGTGACGCAATAGCCGGTTTAACACTTCCAGCTGCTGTTCCCGCTGTCGCTGATCGGTGATGTCTCGAAGGCTGATCAGGCGTCCGGTCACCGTCCCGAAGCCGCGCTGAAGCGGGGAGACCCGCACGTCGTAGTAGCGCACCGCGCTCTCTTCTCTCCGTTCGATCTCCGTCCGGAACGCCTCGCTCCGGTTCGCGTCTCCGTCTCCCGCCTCGGTACGGGTCGCGTCCTCATCGATCGCGTCGGCGAGGTCGGGGAGCGCCTCCGCGAGCGGTCGTCCGATCACGTCGGTCGTCTCTCGGTCTAAGAGCGTCTCAGCCGCCGGATTACCGTCGACGAGTCGGTTCCGATGGTCCACAACCAGGACGGCGTCGGTCATGCTCTCGATCACCTTGTCGCGGGCCACCTCGCGAACCACGGGAACGATATCGAGCAGTCGATGGCGGACGGTGATGACGGAGAGCACGACGCCCGTGATCGAGAACCCGATGATCGTCGTGTCGAGTGCCGGAGGCGTCGCGCCCAAGAGGAACAGTCCGTTGCCGATCCACGGCGAGAACACCGCGAGCAGCAGCCCGACCGCCTGGCTGCGGTACAGGTGATCGGAGCGAACCAGCAGCCGGATGATCAGGACCGCGCCGACGAACAGGAGGAGGTACGAATACGCCGTGTGGACCCAGAACACCGGTCCGGGGGTCGATACCAACCCCGTCAGCGACCCGTACGAGACGAGGTCCGTCGAGGTCCGAAACAGTTCGTGGCGCCCGTTCGTCCAGATCACGAACAGCACGAGCAGCGGTTCGACGGCCAACAAGAGCGTGATGCGTCGAGTCTCCCACCTGTACTGACCGGTGTACGTGAGCACGAAGAGCAGCCACATGGCGATGACGACGACCACCCCGGCGTACTGGGCGTTGGCCCAGAACAGCGTCGCCGAGAGTCCCGGGCTCGCGAGTTCCGCGAGCTTTCCGACCGCCCAAACGGTGACCGCCGAAAGCAGGACGCCTAGCGACAGCGCGCCCGCGATGTCGCGGTTCCGGAGCGCGACGATGGAGAGAACCGCAGACAGCACTCCGGAGGCGCCGATCAGGAAGACGTAGATGAGGTGAATTGACATCTCTATCTCGGAGTTCGCGTGGTCGTCGACGAACGTCTACCGGGGCCGGCGAGCACGGCAGCGACGCTGACCGACGGCCCGATAGCCGGTCCCGCCGACGCCTTGGGTCTGGGGACCGCGACGGGCACGCCGGTCGCACCCGGGCGCGACGGAGTCATGTAGGTATCCTCTCAAGATGGAAGAAAAAGGTCCCCGTTAAAATATCCCGGATAATATTCGCGGTCGGGTACCGTGCGAAGGTGAGGCGTCCGAGTTCAGTGCTTATAGCTGAAATCGAACGTCACGTCGGGCGCTGGAAGCGGTAATTCGGGGTTCTACTTGAACCGGAACGTCTCCAGGTTCTTCGGGGCGAACGTCCGCATGTTGTAGTCGTGGTACAGCGCCGACGAGAGGTCCTGGACGGAGCTCTCGTCGCCGTGGACGCACAGGACCTTCTCGGGGCGCGGGTTCATCGTCTTCACGAAGTTCTCTAACCCCTGTCGGTCGGCGTGCCCGGAGAAGCCGTCGACGACTTCGGTGCCCATCTCCAGGGTGAGCGTGTCGCCGCGGCTGCCGCCGCCCCAGCCGTCGACCGGGATCTCGTCCCAGCCGTTCTGGATCCGGCGACCGAGCGTCCCCTGCGCCTGATACCCGACGAACACGAGGTTCGAGTCCGGGTCGGGACCGATGTGGCGGAGCCACGACATGATCGGGCCGCCCTCGATCATCCCGGAGGTGGAGATGACGATGCACTCGTCGCCGTCGGCGACCTCCTGTCGCTCGTCCTCGCCGGCGTCGATGTGGTTGAACTGGTCGGCGAGGAACGGGTTCTCGTCGTCGTGGAAGATACGGTCGCGGAGGTCGTCGCGGAGGTACTCGGGGTAGGTCGTGTGGATCGCGGTCGCCTCCCAGATCATCCCGTCGAGGTGGACGGGCATCTCGGGGATCTCGCCCTCGCGCATCGCCTCCTCCAAGACGAGCATGATCTCCTGGGACCGCCCCACGGCGAACGCGGGGATGACGACTTTCCCGCCCTGCTCGTACGTCTCGTTGATGACCTCCTTGAGCGCCTCTTCGGAGTCGGCCTGGTCGGTCTGGTAGTCGTTACGACCGCCGTAGGTGGACTCCAAGACGAGCGTCTCGACGCGCGGGAAGTCGTTGACTGCGCCGTTGAACAGCCGCGTGTCCTCGTAGTGGATGTCGCCGGAGAAGGCGACGTTGTAGAGGCCGTCGCCGATGTGGAAGTGGGTGACGGCGCTGCCGAGGATGTGGCCCGCGTTGTGGAACGTGAGCTTCACGTCCGGCGCGATGTCGGTCACGTCGCCGTACTCCAGCGGGATCGTGTGTTTGATCGCCTCGCGGACCTGCGACGACTCGTACGGCGGCGTCCGCCCGTCCTTCGCGGCGACGTCGAGGTAGTCGAGGGTGAGCAGGCCCATCAGGTCGCGCGTCGGTTCCGTCGTGTAGATCGGGCCGTCGTAGCCGTATTTAAACAGAAGCGGGACCAGCGCCGAGTGGTCGAGGTGGGCGTGCGTGAGGATGACGGCGTCGAGGGTCGCGGCGCCGGCGCCGAGCGCCTCGGGCACTTGGAGGTACGGCACCTCGCCCTCCGCGCCGGGCTTGTCGCCGCAGTCGATCAGGATGCGCGTCTCGGGCGTCGAGAGGATGAACGCGGCCCGACCGACCTCGCGACAGCAGCCGAGCGTCGTGATCCGGACCCACTCGTCGTCCGACATCTCCTCGCGGTGGATCTGCCGACCGACGCGTTCGAGGATGTCGCGGCGCTCCTCGCGCTCGTTCTTCAGGAAGCCGCGCACGTTCGAGACGGTGGAGGACTCGATCGGGGGCGTCCGAACGACCTCGGGGGTCCAGCCGACCTCCTGGGTGATCTCCCGGAGCGTCGAGCCGCGGCGACCGATCACCATCCCGGGCTTTTCGGCCTCGATGACGACCTCGCCGGTGTCCTCGTGGAAGTCGAGGTCGGTCACGCCGGCCTCCTCCGGGATCACCGACCGGACCTCCTCCTCGGCGCGTGCCGGGGGAGAGAGGGCGCTCGGGTCCGGGCGAACCGTGATCCGCTTCCGGAGCTTGGAGGCGAGCCGGCGGATCAGATCGCCGTCGCCGGCGAACGCCTTGGGATCGCGCGTGTACACGACCAGCTCCGGTCCCTCGTATTTGACGTCGGTGACCGTGATGTCGTTCGGAATCTCCTGTTCGATCTCTGATTTCAGGGTATCGAGTTGCTTATCGACTTGACTCATATCTCACCGCGGGTCGTCGCGACCGCCGTCGCCGTCGAGTCGTGTCGCGTTTCGGGACGCGGCTCGGCGCCGAAGGTCGACCGTGACGGGGTAGGCATAGTGGTAGTACTGTCCGTAGGTGGTTCCGTGCGGGAACAGCCAGCGAAAACCCGCTTAGCTGTAGATTATCCCGGTCGTTATAAAACCCTTCGCAAATGGCAAACCCCCCCTTCGCAAACGGCAAACCCCCCGCCCGCGAAGACGGCTGCATGCGTATCACGCCCGAGACGGTCCGCGACGAACGCGCGTGGGTTCGCGAGCGCGCCCCGGTCGTCGTCCCCCTGATCAACGAGACCCGCGAGCGGCTCGGTCGGATCTTCGAGACCGACGTGGACCCCGTCGCTCCCGAGACGTATCGGCGCGAGGTCGACGCGGTGTTCGCTGACGGCGAGGTCGCGGTCAACGTCGCCGGCTGCGTCGGCCTGCTTCGCGACCTCGACGTGACCGGCGACTACCCCGGGTTCGTCGTCGACGAGGTGCTCGGCCGCGAACTGGCGGCGACGATCGCCGGCGGCCGCCCCCTCTCGCTGCTCGCGCAGGCGACGTTCCACCTCGTCGACACCGGCGTGAGCGAGGACGTGACCGCCGACGGCGCGGGCACCGCGGGCGCAGACGACCTCGACGCCGCGCTCGCCGCCGGGTTCCAGACGCGGCTCCCGGGGTGGGACTGGCGGGAGGGAGCGAGCCCGTTCGCGGTGGAGCCGGGCGGCGGCGAGTAGCTGTGGAGCCGGGCGGAGAGTGGCGATCAGTTCGTGAACTTCCGGACGAACTCGTATCCCCGATCGAGCACCGCGTCGGGAAGGAACCGCGTGAGCACGCCGACCCGGGCGGCGGTACCCGGCTGTACCCGCGCCGGCGGCTGCGTCGCGCTCGCGGCGTTGACGATCGCGGCGGCGACGACCTCGGGCTCGATCGCGCCGGGACCGTCGCCCCCGATCAGCTGCGTGTCCTCGAAGAGCGCGTAGAACTCCTCGTAGGCGCCGGAGCGGTCGAGCCCGGAGTCGTCGGCGTCGCGGTCGGCGTCGGTCGCCTTACCGTCGCCGTCGGTCGCCGCGCCGTCCCCGCTCCCCGCCTCCCGCTCCGCGCGCTTCGAGAAGTTCGTCTTGACGGGACCAGGCTGAACGACGACCACGTCGATCCCGTACTCCGCGACCTCGTTGCGGAGCGCGTCCGACATGGCCTCGATCGCGAACTTCGAGCCGCTGTACACCCCGCCGCCGGGGAACGACACCCGCCCGGCGACCGAGGAGACGTTGATGATCGTCCCGTCGCGCTCGCGGCGCATCCCGGGGAGGACGGCCTTGATGAGCCGATGCGGGCCGTACACGTTCACGTCGAACTGCTCGTGGACCTTCGCGGTCGGCACGTCCTCGACGGGACCGAACTGGCCGTAGCCGGCGTTGTTGATCAGCGCGTCGATCGCGCCCTCCTCGTCGAGAATCCTGTCGACGACGCGGTCCACGTCGCTCTGGTCGGTGACATCGAGCGTCGCCAGCTCGCAGCCCGCCTCGCCGAGCGTCTCGATGTCCGCGGGGTTCCGCGCGGTCGCGTACACGGTCCACCCCTCGTCGAGGAACGCGCGCGCCGAGGCGCGCCCGATACCCGAGGAACAGCCGGTGATGAGTACCGTCTTCTGCACGCGTCGTCGGTCGGTCCCCGGCGGCATAACTCTCCCGACCGGCGGCGGAACGAGTGTGCGGGAGAGAAAGCGGGCGCGGGAAAAAAGCGTGCGCGGGAGAGAACGAGCACGCTCGCAGACCGCCCGCAGTCGCGTTACTCCTCGTCGCCGGCGGCGTCCGCGTCCTCGGACTCGCCGTCGTCGGCCTCGTCCTCGTCGCTCGCGAGCAGGTCGCGCTCGTCGAGGATCGCCTCGATCTCGTCTGGCGACCGCTCCGCGTACTCCTCGTCGTCGACCGTGATCGTGGCGACGCCGACGCCGTCGGGCGACAGTTCGCCGTCGTTCGACTGCGCGAGGGTGTCGAGCGCGAGCCCGACCGCCTCGTCGATCGACAGGCCCTCCTCGTACTCCTCCTCTAAGTAGTCCCGGAGGTCGCTCCGGTCGGAGCCGATCGAGAGCGCCTGCCACTCGTAGGGGGTGCCGGACGGATCGGTCTCGAACAGGCGCGGCTCGCCGTCCTCGATGCCGCCGACGATCAGCGCGACGCCGAAGGGGCGCGCGCCGCCGACCTGCGTGTACTGCTGGATGTGGTCGGTGATGTTCTTCGTGAGCGTCTCGATGCCGACCGCCTCGCCGTAGCGCAGGCGGTTCACCTGCGCCTGCCGGCGGGCGAAATCGATAAGCTGGCGGGCGTCGGCGACGTGGCCCGCGCTCGCGACGCCGACGTGGTCGTCCGCCTTGTGGAGCTTCTCGATGCTCTCCGGCTCCATCAGCGGGGACCGGGCGCGCTTGTCCGCCGCGAGGACGACGCCGTCCTCGGCGCGGACGCCGACGCTCGCGGTCCCGCGTTTCACCGCCTCCCGGGCGTACTCGACCTGGTAGAGCCTGCCGTCGGGGGAGAAGATGGTGATTCCTCGGTCGTACGCCTGCTGTTGGGATTGTCCCTGCATGATATCACTCGGTGTCGAACGCCGCCGCGCCGACGTGCCCCGATCCGGTCCGCACGTCGCGCGCGTCTCCGCGCACGACAGCGGACCGCTCGGCGCCCTCGAACGCGACGTCTCGCTGTGTCGAACTACCGCCCGCGCGACCCATATATCTTTCCTCACAGGCACGTACCGTCCCCGAAATCCCGCGAACGCGGATCCCGACGGGAGCGTCGTCGACCTCGCTCACGCAGCCGATCACCGCGCGCGCGTCGGCGACGTGGCCGTGGCGGGCACGGACGACCGCTTCCCCCTCGCCGCCGTCGTGCGAGAAGGAGAGGAGCGTGAGGTCGGCGTCGGCGCTGCCGGCGTCGCCGAGGAGGTTGCCCGCGGCGTACCACAGCGCGCGCTGGAACGCGCGCCGCCCGACCTCGGCGTCGGGCCACGTCTCGATCCCGACCGCGAGGTACCGCCAGCGCGGCCGGAGGTGTTTCGGGAGGTGTTTCACGACGGGGTCACCCGGACAGCGCGGTTTCGTCCCCGTCTCCGAGCCGCTCCGCGACGATCACGGCCACCTGATCGTGGACGCGCTCGACGGCGGTCACCGCGAACCCCTCGGCCGTGAACGCCTCGACGAGGGTGCCGACGGTCGCCGGGTCGTCGACCTCGGGGCCGTAGAAGGGTGCGTCGGGGTCCGGATCCTCGAAGAAGGCCACGTCGCCAAGGACGATCCGACGGGCGCCGGTTGCGGCCATCTCGCGGATCGCCTCGCGCTTCTCGTCGTCGGCGAGGTGGTGGAGCGCGAAGTTCGAGGTGACGATGTCGATCCGCCGGCCGGAGTCGACCTCGGGCTCGCGGAACTCGCCGTAGGCGAACTCGACGTTGTCGAGGCCGCGCTCGTCGACCTTGCGGCGCCCCTCGTCCATCATCCCCTCGCTGATGTCGCGGGCGAGCACGCGCTCCGCGTCGGGCGCGAGCGCGAGTGCGATGGCACCGGTGCCGGCGCCCAGATCGAGGACGACGTCGTCGGGGTTGGGGTCGGCGTAGCCGACGACGAGGTCCGCGCAGGCGTGGTACTCGTCGCTCTTCGAGTCGTCGTACTCGGCGGCCTCCGCGGAGAAGCGCGCGGCGTGCTCCTCAACCGTCTTCTTCATACCTGCCACGTCGGACCCCCGGCTCTATGAAGGCCTCGGAGCGACGCTCCCGGTTGCGAGCCGCGATCGACCCCCACGCGCGGAGCCCCTCCTCGACCCACTCGGCGTCGAACCCGACCGCCTCGGCGGCGGCGACGACCTCGCGCGGCGCCCGCAGTTCGAGGTGCGACCGCGGGTTCGCGCTGACGACGTGGGGCGCGTCGTAGTAGGTCACGATCTCGCGGAGCTTCCGGAGGTCCGCCAGCGCTCGGACTCGCTTCCCGCCGGTCGCGCGGAACAGCGGCCCGAGGTCGAACTCCACGTGGACGTCGTTGTCGCGGGCGGCCTTCGCGAGGACGTGGTTGAAGTCCCCCGAGCCGTCCATCGGGCGGACCAGCACGTCGACGCGGGGCTCCTCGACCGCGAACCGGTTGAGGCCGTCGTCGCCGCCGACGAGACAGACCACAGTGCGGCTCGACCGGTAGTTCCCCACCGCGCCCGACGCGCTCGTGGCGCCGTCGGCGTCGATCTCGACGGCGTCGACGACGTCGATCCCGTACTCGTCGCGGAGCGCGGCCGCCTCGTCCGCCGAGGAAGTTCCGGAGCCGCCGCCGTCCCCGGCCGGATCGAGCGCCTCCCGCGTCCGGACGACGACCCCATCGTAGCCGTACCGCGCCGCGGTGGCGGCGTGGCGAGCGGCGGTCGCGTCGCCGTCGGGGCGAGCGTGGACGGCCTCGTACATGCCCGCCCGTTTCGACCCCGGGGATATCGAGGTTGCGCTTCGCCGACGGGTTTTTGCGCCCGTCTCCGGAACGAGGCGCATGGCCGCGGATCTGGAGGAGAAGACGGACCGGTACGAGCGGATGCTCGCCGACGCGCTGGCGGTCGCGGAGCCGCGCCCGCCCGCCGACACCCCGCTCGGTGAGAGCGCCGCCGAGGTGCTGGAGATGGCCGAGTCGTACTTAGACGACGGGCGACACTTCCGCGACGGCGGCGACCCGGTCAACGCGCTGGCGTCGTACTCGTACGGCTACGGCTGGCTCGACGCCGGCGTGCGGATGGGGCTGTTCGCCGTCCCCGACGACACCGAACTGTTCACGACGTGAGCGGGCCGCCCGTCTCGGTCGACTACTTATAAACCTCGCGGCGCCCCTCGTCGCTTCCGGGCACGGGCGCCTTTTCCGTCGAGCGCGCCAACGGGGAGTCACACATGACTGACGCGCTGTTCGTCGTGAGCGAGGAGGGGTACTGGGCCGAGGAGTGCATCGAGCCGCTGACGACGCTCGAAGCCGAGGGCGTCGACGTGACGGTCGCGACCCCCTCCGGGTCGCCGCCGGTCGTCGACGAGCGGTCGCTCGACTCGGAGGCCGCCGGGGGCGAGGAGCGGGTCGCGGAGCTCCGCGCGGTCGACGAGGAGCACCCGGAACTCAACGATCCGGAGCCGATCGCGGCGGTCTCGGCCGACGGCTACGACGCGGTCGTGTTCCCCGGCGGCCACGGCACCGTCTGGGACGTGAACCAGGACCGCCACGCCCGCCAGCTCCTGCTCGACGCGGTCGCGGGCGAGGAGAGCGTCGCGCTCGTCGTCTGTCACGCGGTCGGTATCCTGGCGTTCACGCGCGAGGCCGACGGGACGCCGCTCGTCGAGGGACGCGACGTCACCGGTTTCCCGAACGCGTGGGAAGAGGACATCGTCGACGAGAACGACGTGATGCCGGACGGTCGGAAGCTCCCGTACTGGGTGGAAGACGAGGTCGTCCTCGCGGGCGCCGACTGGGACGCTGAACTCGACGCCGACACGAGCGTCACGGTCGACGGCGACCTGATCACCGCGCGCGGTCCGGGCTCGTCGGCCGACGCGGCGGCGACGCTGCTTGAAGAGCTGTAATTATTGTCTCAGTAGAGGACGGCTGTCCCCGATTCCCTGGTGACAGCGGCATCAGCGATTGGTAGATGAGTAACTATTCCAGACTCCGTTTTAATGAATTTCTCAGAAGCCTCTTATATATTTCAAAAGACATTTTACTTATTATTAAGCCCGCTATGAGGCCCCCTACCGCCCCAACAAGATCGAACAGAAGATATCCAGCCACTAGTCCGGCAAATATCGGCAACATAACCACTACGTATGATATTTTCTGGTACTTCATATGAAAGTGTGCGCACATATCGTTACTTAAAGATTTGGTTCCAATATCGCGCTTTGAGTCGCTAGCGTGTCGGATATCCACCCAGTAATAAGCAAGCTTTCGCCAAACTATCATCGACAGAGCGTTTAAACGGAGCCCACAAAACCGAGGACACCGCCGGGTCAACGGACGGTGCGAAGGGCCTCAGCGGATCACGAACGCCGGCTCCTCGATCCGCTCGCTCTTGCACTCCGGGCACCGCGAGGGCCCGTTGATCGGGTCGTCGAAGCCGTCGAAGCCGCAGTCGCGGCATTCGGGCGGTGCGACCAGCAGTTCGGCGTCGGTGCCGTCGTCCGCGACCGACCGCGAGACGTGCTCAACGTGATCGTACACGACCGGCGTCGGCAGCGACAGCATCTCCCCGAGGTCGCTCGCGGTCGCCGGCCCCTCGCGGAGGGTGTCGGCGATCCGCTGGCGAGTCGTCTCCATGGGCCGAATTCGGCGGCGGTATATAAAACGTCGGCGGCGAAGTCGGTCTCGCTCACCGCCTCTGCCTCACTCCCCCGATTTCGGCGCCAGCACCACCAGGGCGGTGGCGTCCGCGGTCGCGGTCGGCTCGACCGCCGTCTCGCCGTCGAACCGGACGATCTCCCCGGCGTCGATCGCGTGTGCTTCGCCGTCGAGGCGCACCTCGAACGCGCCCGACAGCGCGTGGAACAGCACCGTTCGGTCGGGGTGGGTGTGCTCGGGGACGCTCTGGCCGGCGTCCAGCGACAGCCGGGCCGTCTTCGGCTCTCGGCCCGGGAACGCCGCGGCGTGCGGCTCGCGGTCGAGGTCAGTGATCCGGACTGTCTCGGCGCCCGACTCGGGTTCGACCTTCGGGAACTCGGCGACGAACCGGGACGCCTCCTCGCGCTCGACGGCGTACCCGTCCGCGTCGAACGCGGGGACCTCCGCCGCCATCTCGTGGTAGAGCGGCGTCGGCTCGTGGTCGTTGACGATGGTGAGCGTCTCGCCGGGGGGCAGTTCGGCGAACTCGTCGCGGATACGGTCGTGTCGCTCGCCCGGCGGGAGTTGTCTGACGTCGATTTCGGTCATCGTCGGCTACTCGCGTCCGGAGGGGGATGAGCCGTGTCGCGAACACGTTCGGGCTAGCGGGCCGTTACATCGCGGATCACCGCGTCTCGGATCGTCGCGTCGCAGATCGCCGTGTCGCAGATCGCCGCTCACTCGGCCGCGGAGGCGCCGCCGCGGCCGTCACCGTCGAGCAGCGCTGCGATCCGGTCGCCGATCCGCACCATCGTCGCATCGGAGAGCCCGTGGCCGTCGCCCTCGTCGATCCGGAGGTCGACCGCCGCGCCGCTCCGACGGAACACGTCCGCGGTCGCGCGGACGCGTTCGGCAGGGACGTACGGGTCGTCCTCGCTGCTGTCGAGCGCGACGGGCGTGCCTTCGAGGTTCCCGTTTCGGGTCCCATTCCCGCCTCCGTCCACCACCGATCGCTCCGCCGGGTCCTCGCCCGGAAGCGCCGCGGAGACGACGAACGCGCCGCCGTACCGCCGCGGGCGACGGCGGAGGAACTCACTCACGACGGCCCCGCCCTGCGAGACGCCGACGAGGACGACCCGCCTGGGTCCGATCCCGATATCGCCGGCGGCGTCGAGGGTCGCCGCGACGCAGTCGACCGCCGAGGTCAACGCCGGCTCGTTGGCGGCGATCGGGGCGTCGTGGCCGGCCGGGAACCAGTTCGAGCGGACCGCCTCCGGCGCGAGCAGCGTCGCGCCCGGACGGGAGAACTCGTCGGCGAGACGGAGCAGTCCCTCGGCCGTCCCGCCGCGGCCGTGGACGAGCGCGACCGCGACCTCCGCGGCCGCGGCCGGGGCGCCGGCGGTTTCGAGCGTCGCGTCGGCGTGTGGCCCCTCGACGTCGGAGAGTTTCCGCGTCATCGATCGTCGCCCGCTCGGTCGCTCGCGTCGTCCACCTCCCCGATCTCGAAGTCGGCTCTGATCTCGAAGTCGGGAAGCTGGCTCTCGATCAGTTCGCGGTCGGACTCGAACCGAGGCGGAAGGGACAGCTCTGTCGCGTGGCCGGTCGCGTCGGGATCCGCGAGCCCGGGAGCGTGCGGGCCGTCGGGGGTCGGCGCCTCAGTCGCGAGTTCGACGAGGAGCCCGCCCGGGCCGCGCACGTACAGCGAGTGGAAGAAGTGGCGGTCCTTCACCCGCGAGACGTCGTAACCGCGGTCGCGGAAGAGGTCGTGCCAGTCGAGCAGCGCCTCGCGGTCGGGGACGCGGACGGCGGCGTGATGGAGCGCGCCCGGCCCCTCGCGGAGGTACGGCGCGTCGCGGTCGAGCAGGTCGACGACCGTCGCGCGGTCGCCCGGGGCGCGGTACCGGATCCGGTCGCCGGCCTCCGCCTCGTACTCGAAGCCGAGCGTGTCGAGGACGCTCGCCGTCCCGTACGGGTCGGCGGGGAGCGCGGTGACGCCGTACAGCCCGCGGATCGCGGTCGATTCGGGAACTGAGTCGTGGTTGGTTCGATCCCCGTCGATATCGTCGATCCACGGGTCGCCGTCGGCGTCGCTCTCGACCAGTTCGACCCGGGTGCCGGAGGGGTCGGAGACGGAGAGCGCGCGGTCGCCGAACCGATCGGATTCGGGGATGTCCTCCGCCGCGACCCCGCGGTCGGCCAGTCGGTCGCGCCAGTAGCCGAGCGAGTCGGGCGGGACCGCGAAGGCGACGGCGGCGTACCCGGGCTTCCCGACGCGACCGGGGTCGCCGTGCGGGTCCGGGAAGACGGTGAACACGGAACCCGGCGAGCCCGTCGCGTCGCCGAAGTAGAGGTGATACTGCAGGATATCCTCGTAGTTCACGGTCCGGCGGAGCAGCCGGAGGCCGAGGGTCTCCGCGTAGAACGCGGCGCTCGCGCCGGGGTCGTCGACGATCCCCGTCACGTGATGGAGGCCCGGAGTGTCCGAGGGCATGGTCGGACGTGGGTCGCGCCGGCGCAAACCGGTGTCGGTCGGGGGAGGTCGATGGTGGGGGACGCCCGCCGTCGATCGCCTCAGGCGATCCACAACAGCCGAACGTTGCTCGCGGTGAGGTAGGTGCCGACGAGCGTCAGGAGGACGGGCGGGAAGTAGTAGAGGAGCGCGTCGCCATCGCGGGCGCCCGAGACGCTGATCCAGAGCATCACGAGGTAGACGGCGATTTTTAAGAGGACGAGTCCGCCGAGCCCGAACGAGTCGAGCGCGAGCGCGACGACCGGATTCGCCTCGTCGATCCTCGGAACGTACTCCAGGAAGGCGATCGTCGAAACGATATCGCCGACGCCGTACGTCGCCGTCGCGGCGATCCACAGCCAGTAGAACTCCTGTGGACGGCGGCTGTACGTCGGGCGTCGCCGCCGTCGATCGCGGGACCGAGACACGCTTCGACCTGTCGGGGCGACGACCTGAATCTGCCGGTTCGATGCGAGGTGCCGGCTCGGTTCGGGGGTGGGGGTCGGTGCGAGGTGCCGGCTCGATACGGGAGCGCTGGGCGGCCGGAGCACGCACCGCTTCCGAATCGTTCAATGGCGCCCGCGCGGAGGGATCGGCATGGGAACGCCACTGGAGCCGCGGGAGGAGCAGGTCGAGGAGGTCCTCGATCGACTCTACGAGGAGTACCCCGACTCGACCATCTCGCTGAACTACTCGAACCGGCTGGAGCTGCTCATCGCCGTGATCCTCTCCGCGCAGTGTACCGACGAGCGCGTGAACACGGTGTGTGCCGATCTGTTCGAGACGTACGAGACGCCCGAAGACTATGCGAACGCGCCCCAAGAGGAGCTGGCGGAGGCGATCAACTCGATCACCTACTACAACAACAAGGCGAAGTACATCCGGTCGGCCTGCGCCGACATCGCGGAAAAACACGACGGCGAGGTCCCCGACACCATGTCGGAACTGACGGAACTGGCCGGGGTGGGGCGGAAGACCGCCAACGTCGTGCTCCAGCACGGTCACGACGTCGTCGAGGGGATCGTCGTCGACACCCACGTCCAGCGGATCACCCGCCGGCTCGCGATCACGGAAGAGGAGAGCCCGACGAAGATCGAACAGGACCTCCTCGACGTGGTGCCCGAAGGAGACTGGCAACAGTTCACGCACCTCATGATCGACCACGGTCGCGCGACGTGTACCGCGATCAACCCGGACTGCGGCGACTGCGTCCTCGCCGACCTCTGTCCCTCCGAGAAGGGCGATTCCGACGTGGACCTGGCGAGCGGCGAGGCGTGGTGAAGCGGCGAACGCGTTCGCGACGACGTATTTAAAGACCCAAACGACGCGGGGGGATCGCCGATCCGTTCCCTCTAAAAGGGAACTCGCTTCCGGGTTTATCCATATCACCGGCGTACTCGTAAGTGAGGAGAGAGACAATGTCCACAAAAACCACAAACGAGTTCGGCGGGGAGATCGGCGGCGTCACGCTCTTGGGGAAGGCGCACTCGCTGTCGGCGCTGTTCATCGTCCTGCTTCGGGCGACCATCGGCGGGATGATCCTGTTCGCCGGCCTCGGCAAGGTCTCGGAGTGGCCGTTCGACGCCGCGGGGTACCTCGCGAACGTCGACCCCGCGAGCCCGGTCAGCGGCCTGTTCGGCGCGATGGCCTCGAACGCGGCGCTGATGGAGTTCGTCAACGTGTTCGTGCCGGCGACGCAGCTGCTCATCGGCACGGCGCTCATCGCCGGGGCGTTCGTCCGCCTGGCCGCGCTCGGCGGCGCGATGCAGATGGCGCTGTTCTACCTCGGTGGGTGGAGCGGCGACGCCCTCGCGCTGTTCGACTCGACGCTGGTGTACGCGATCGTGTTCCTCACGGTCGCCGCGTTCGGCGCGGGCCGCGTCCTCGGCCTCGACGCCTACATCGAGCAGATCGAGGTCGGCGGGCAGGCGCTCGTCGAGAAGTTCCCGGCGCTCCGGTACGTCCTCGGCTGAACGGGAGCAATCGGGAGAACAGCGGGACTGGGCGCGTGAACGCGCGCCGCCGACTCGTTTTCGACAGATTCGGTTTCGACAGATTCGGTTTCGCAGATTCGATTTCGAACTCGGTCTCGGACTCGGCTTTTCCGCGTCGGTTTAACTACGACCTCCCGACACCGGCGTCCCGGTTCGGCTTCCAATCCTTATAAGACCGCGCGGCCGATACGAGGCGGTAATGGAACTCGGTTCGCGGGACGCGTTCGCCCGGATGGGGACCCTCGGTATCGAAGAGGAGTTCTACATCGTCGATGCCGACGGCCGTCCGACCTCGGGGACCGACGATCTCGTCTACGGCCGCGACCCGCCGGCGGAAGTCCCGGAGGGGTTCGACCACGAGCTATTTAAATGCACCATCGAGGCGCAGACGGAACTGATCGAGGACCCGTCGAACGCGGCAGACGCCCTCTCGACGGTGCGGGAGGCGCTCGTCGACCACGCCGCCGCCGACGGCTATCGGATCCC
>Ga0207720_100386_pt1 | contig 32528 bp, 34 predicted proteins | sample A23P2SouthBayCA_2_FD_187751 | JGI IMG/M metagenome (GOLD analysis project Ga0207720, IMG submission 187751) | Aerobic enrichment media microbial communities from Eden Landing Ponds, California, USA - A23 E3 (2) (SPAdes) | ecosystem: Environmental > Aquatic > Marine > Unclassified | place...
CATCAACATGGTTCAGCGGATGACCGACTCCGGGCGCCGGGTGAAGTTCCGGTGTGTCGTCGCGGTGGGGAACCGCGACGGCTACCTCGGCTACGCCGAGGCCCGCGACGATCAGGTCGGTTCGGCCATCCAGAAGGCCATCGACGTAGCGAAGCTGAACATCATCGAGGTCGACCGCGGCTCCGGGTCGTGGGAGGACCGCGCCGGCGGCGTCAACTCCCTGACGCGGAAGGCGACGGGCAAGGCCGGTTCGGTGACGGTCGAGATCATCCCCGCCCCGCAGGGGCTGGGGCTGGCGGCCGCCCCGACGGTTCGGAACATCCTCGAACTCGCGGGCATCCAGGACGCCTGGACGAAGTCCACGGGCAACACCCGGACGACGGTCAACCTCGCGAAAGCGACGTACAACGCGCTCCAGAACGCCGCGCAGTCGCGGACGCCGCGACGGGCGCGCCGCAAGCAGCACGAAACCGAGGTGAGCGAGTGATGGAAGCGCTCGTCCAGATCCGCGGCGAGGTGAACATCTCCGGCGACGTGCAGGACACGCTCGAGATGCTCAATCTGCACGCCGTCAACCAGTGTACGCTGGTGCCCGAGACGGACACCTACCGCGGCATGATCACGAAGGTCAACGACTACGTCGCCCACGGCGAACCGTCGGCCGAGGTCGTCGCGACGCTCGTCCGCCGACGGGCCGACCCGCTCGAAGGCTCGGCCGACGTCGACGACGAGTGGGTCGCCGTCAACACCGACTACGCCGACGTGGACGAACTCGCGGCGGCGCTGGTCGACGAGGAGACGACGCTCCGCGAGGTGGGGCTCGCTCCCTCGATCCGGCTCCACCCGCCGCGTGGCGGCCACGACGGCATCAAACACCCGACGGTCGAGAGCGGCCAACTCGGCAAGCACTCGACCGAGGAGATCGACCGACTGCTGGAGGCAATGCGATGACGGACAAGAAAAAGCGCCAGCGCGGCACGCGCACGCACGGCGGCGGCACGCACAAGAACCGGCGCGGTGCCGGTCACCGTGGCGGCCGCGGTCGCGCGGGTCGCGACAAACACGAGTTCCACAACTACGAACCGCTCGGCAAACACGGCTTCACCCGCCCCGAAGAGGTGCAAGACGAGGTGCGCGAGGTGACGGTCCAGGAACTCGACGAGAACGCCGCGCTCTACGCTGCGGACGGGCTCGCCGAGGAGGCCGGCGACGGCTACCGGATCGACGCTCGCGAGGTGGCCGACGACGGCTACGACGCGGACGTGGTGAAGGTGCTCGGTGACGGCCAGGTTCGCAACGAACTCGACGTCGTCGCCGACGCGTTCAGCGCGAGCGCGGTCGAAAAGCTCGAATCCGCCGGCGGCAGCGCCGACCTCTCGGAGCGGGCCGAGGCGGCCGAGGCGGACGAATCCGAGACCGAGGAGTCGGACGAGGAGTAAACCCATGGGATGGAAGGAGACCGCCGAACCGGTGCTGACGCGGATGCCGTCAGTCACGCGGCCGGAGGGGCACGTCCCCTTCCGGCGCAAGCTTGGCTGGACCGCCGGCGTCCTCGTGCTGTATTTCTTCCTGACGAACGTCCAGCTCTTCGGGCTGGACGCCGGCACGCAGAGCGACCTGTTCGGTCGTTTTCGGTCGATTCTCGCCGGATCGCAGGGGTCGATTCTCCAGCTCGGGATCGGGCCAATCGTCACGGCGAGCATCGTCCTGCAGCTACTGGGCGGTGCGGACCTGCTCGGACTCGACACGGACGACCCTCGCGACCAGGTGCTGTATCAGGGGCTCCAGAAGCTCCTGGTGGTCGTGATGATCGTCCTGACCGGGGCGCCGATGGTGTTCGCGGGCAACTTCCTGCCGGCCGATACGGCGGTCGGGGAGGCGCTGGGGATCGGTCTCAGGGGCGTACAGGGTCTCCTGTTCTTCCAGATCGCCGTCGGCGGTATCCTCATCCTGTTCATGGACGAGATCGTCAGCAAGTGGGGCGTCGGCTCCGGCGTCGGGCTGTTCATCATCGCCGGCGTGAGCCAGCAGCTCGTCGGTGGGCTGTTCGCGTGGGAGGGGCTGGGCGGTACGCCCGGCTTCTTCCCGACGTGGTTCGCCATCCTGACCGGCTCACAGGAGATCGCATCGCCGCTCACCGCCGAGGGGCTACAGGCGCTCCTGCTCGGGCAGGGGCAGCTACTCGCGCTGGTGACGACGGTGCTCATCTTCGCCATCGTCGTCTACGCCGAGAGCGTCCGCGTCGAGATCCCCCTCTCGCACGCCCGCGTCAAGGGCGCCCGCGGCCGCTTCCCGGTGAAGCTCATCTACGCCAGCGTCCTGCCCATGATCCTCGTGCGCGCCCTGCAGGCGAACATCCAGTTCGCCGGGCGCATCCTCAACAGCACGTGGAACCAGATGCCGGTGTGGCTCGGGCAGTACAGTAACGGCCAGCCCGTCTCCGGGCTGTTCTACTATCTGGCACCGATCCAGACCCGGAACGACTGGATGTGGTGGCTCGCCGGCACCGCCGCCGAGCCGTGGCAGATCGTGATCCGGGTGGGCGTCGACCTCTCCATCATGGTGATCGGCGGCGCCATCTTCGCCATCTTCTGGGTGGAGACCACCGGGATGGGCCCGGAGGCGACCGCCCAGCAGATCCAGAACTCCGGGATGCAGATCCCCGGCTTCCGGCGCAACCCGCAGGTGATCGAGAAGGTCATGGAGCGGTACATCCCGCAGGTGACCGTCATCGGCGGCGCCCTCGTCGGCCTGCTGGCCGTCGGCGCCAACATGCTCGGCACCATCGGGCAAGTCTCCGGGACCGGTCTCCTGCTCACCGTCTCCATCACGTACAAGCTGTACGAGGAGATCGCCGAAGAGCAGTTGATGGAGATGCATCCGATGATGCGCCAGATGTTCGGCTCGGAGTGACGCTGCCCAGGGAACCGCCCCGACATTTTTTCTGCTGAACAGTACAGCCTGCCGACCCCGAACGAGCCGGTCAGCTGCTCGATTCGGCACGCCGTTCGGCCCGGCCCCGCTCAGTGTCGAACCGAGCGACCTGCTCGTGGAGCTGGAGGCTGGAGTCGCTCAACTCCTGGGCCATCTCTGCGGTCTCGGACATCGCCGTCGACTGCTGTTCGACCCCCGTCGAAATCTGCTGGATCGACCCAGCAATCTGCTGGGACATCGTCGACGCCTCGGTAACGACGCGGCTCACCTGGTCGGCCTCCTCCGCTTGCGATTCGACGGCTTCGGCGATCTCTGCGACCCCATTACTGGCTTCAGAGACCGCCGTATCGATCCCCTCGAAGACCGTGACTAGCTCTTCGACGGCATTCGCCCCCGCCGTGATCTCCTCCGTCGCGTCGTTGATCTGGTCCGTTACGTCCGACGTCTGCTCCTGTGTTTCTTCGATGATCTCCTCGATTTCCTCGGTCGCATCCTGGGATTCCTCAGCTAGCGACTTGATTTCGTTTGCGACGACCCCGAACCCGTCACCACCGTCCGCAGAACGAGCCGCTTCGATGTTCGCGTTCAGTGCGAGCAGATTCGTCTCGTCGGTGATGTCCGAAATCAGGTCCGTGATCTCGCCGATCTGGTCCATCTGCTGTTCCAAGGTGTCGATGTCGTCCTCGATTTCGTTGGCGGCCGTGACTGCGTGCTGAATCTGACTGATCGCGTCGGTTGCCTCCTCAACACCTTCGGCAGCCAGGTCCGCGGCCTGTTCCGACTGCTCGTTGACTTCGTTCGTCGTCGCCGTGATCTCTTCGATCGACGCAGAGAGATTCGAGATGCTCGTATCCGCGTCCTCGACCTGTTCGGTAAGGTCGTCTACCCCGTCGACGATTTCGCCACTGGACGTCTCGATCTCCTGGATCGAACTGGTCACCTCCTCGCTGGTGCTACTCAGATCCTCACTCGTCGTCAACACGGTATCCGCGATATCGAGGACCTCGTCGATCATCTCCTCCAGGTTGGCGACCATCTCGTTGAGACCCTCCGCCACGTCGAGAAATTCCGCGTCGACGTGCGCTGCGTCGTCGAGTGTGGCCCGGGCGCCGAGATTCCCGTCCTCGACCTCGTTCATCGTCGATTGCAGTTCGTCGACGAGCGCTTCGAGTTTCTGCTGTTTGCGCGCATCTTCCGTCCGGTCCTGGATCATCTCGACCACGCCGACGAACGCTCCGTGCTCGTCGTAGAGGGGCGCAGCAGTGAACTCGATGTGGCGGTCCGTGCCCTTGGCGTCGGTCATCACGCTCTCGTCGCCGTAGAGCGTGTAGTCGACGTCCGTGATCCGAGGGACGTCGTACTTTTCGTGGGCCTGTTCGGGGGCGTCGACGACCTTGTCGGCGAGCGTCTTCGACCGCCGCCCGTCGGGATAGAAGGCCGGTCCAGTAACCCCGTGTTCACGAGTGAGCGCTTTCGCCTCCGCTTCGGACGCTTGGGTCAGCTCTTCGAGCGCCCGATTCCACAGGACGAGTTCGCCATCTGCATCGACGATGAAAATGGACGTGTCGATGTGGTTCAAAATCGTGACGAAGTTCGCCCCGAAATCGGGAGCGTCCGCCCCCTCCTCGTCCGCGTGACCGCCAGCCGATTCAGTCGTCCCCCCCTGAGACGCGAACCCGACGATACCGGATAACAAATTCATTATCCGGGTAGGCACCGTTCTTCGTGAAAAATCACCCGACCATATTATCAAATGTGATTCTATGTCCGTTCCATTTTTTGTGCATGCTCGTTACCGCCAGAGGTCGGTGCCTCGCAACCCCTGCGGCAACAGTCGTGGGCGAACGGTACAGATCCGCGCACGATATCGTTCGATCAGCCGGATGGTCGGCGCGGAGTAGCCACGCTTCTAACGTTTATCACCCCGCCGAGCCACGCGTCCGTATGACACCGACAGTGACGCCCCGCTGCTGTGGTTCCTTCGTCCTCGACGCGAGCATCCTCGTTCAGGGTGAGCACGGCGTCGCCGAGGCGCCTTCCATCGTCTACCTGATCGAGGCCGAGGAGACCGTCCTCGTCGACACGAGCTTCGGTCCCGTGGAGCTGATGGCCGAGCGCCACCCGAGCTACGACTGCCACCGCGAGCCGGGACAGGCGCTCGAATCGGTACTCGCCGACGAGGGGTACGCCCCCGCCGACGTCGACAGCGTCGTCCTCAGTCACCTCGACTGGGATCACTGTTACAACCTCGACCTGTTCGGGGCGGGGACGGACGTCTACGTCCAGCGCCGGGAACTGGAGTACGCCATCGCCCCCTATCCGATGCACGCGGACCGGTACGACGCCAAGTCACTGGGGCGGCAGCCGCCGTGGCTGACGGTCGATCTGACGCCGCTGGACGGCGAGACGGAACTCTGTCCGGGCGTGACGGCGTTCCCGACGCCGGGGCACACGGTCGGCCACCAGTCGGTCGCCGTGGAAGGGGACGGCGAGACGACGGTCGTCGCCGTCGACGCGGTGCCGACCTTCGACAACGTCCCCGACGACGGCGACCGGGTCAGGGGGTTGGCGATGAACGACTTCGAGTGGTGGGAGAGCGCGGGCGACGTGTGCGAGCGGGCGGACCGGATACTACCGGGCCACGAGTGGGGGATTCTGGACGCCGAGCCGGCGGGGCTGCTGTAGCGGGAGTTTAACACGCCGCCGCCCGGCGTCCCCGTATGGACACCGCAGCCGTCTTCGGCGCCGACCGACCGGTCGTCGGCATGGTACACCTGCCGCCGCTGCCCGGGTCGCCCCGGTACGACGCCGACCCGGGACGCGAGGCGATTCACGAGGCCGCGCGTCGGGACGCCGAGCGCCTCGACGCCGGCGGCGTCGACGCCCTGCTGGTGGAGAACTTCGGCGACGCACCCTTCCATCCCGAGTCGGTCCCGAAACACGTCGTCGCGGATCTCACGGCGCTCGTCGGGACGGTACGGGCGGCGACCGACCGGCCAGTCGGGGTGAACGCCCTCCGCAACGACGGGCCGGGAGCGGTGGCGGTGGCGGCCGCCGCCGGCGCGGCGTTCGTCCGCGTCAACGTCCACGTCGGCGCGCGTGTGGCCGACCAGGGGGTCCTGGAGGGGCGCGCCCACGAGACGATGCGGCTGCGCGAGCGCCTCGACGCGGACGTGCGGGTGCTCGCCGACGTGGGCGTCAAACACTCGGCGCCGCTGGGCGGGGCGGAATCGAGACCGCCGCTGCTCGGCGACGCCGTCGAGCGCGGTCTCGCGGACGGCGTCGTCGTGAGCGGATCGGAGACGGGACGCCCGACCGACGACCAGACGGTGCAGTCGGCCGTGTCGACCCGCGACGAACGAGGGTTCGACGCGCCGGTGTTCGTCGGGAGCGGCGTGACGACCGACACCGTCGGTGACGCGCTCTCGGTCGCGGACGGCGTGATCGTCGGAAGCGCGCTCGAAGCGGGCGGTGCCGCCGGGAACCCCGTGTCGGTCGAGCGCGTCGAGCGGCTGGTCGACGCCGCGGACGCGGTTCGGTGATCAGTCGCGCACGCCCTCGGCGACCCGTTCGAGCGTCCCGTAGTCGTCGGCGGCGTAGGCGATCACGCGCACGTCGCCGAGGGTCGCGGGGTCGTAGTCGTGGATCGCCTCGCAGACGAGACGGGCGCCGGTCTCGAAGTCGAAGCCCGCGGCGCCGGTACCGAGGACGGGGATGACCAGGGAGTGACAGCCGAGGTCGTCGGCCCGTTCGAGGCTCCCGCGGGTCGCCTCGCGGATGCTCCGTTCGGTCGCGCGCCCGCCACCGTAGTGGGGCATGGCGGCGGCGTGGATGACGTACTCGGCGTCCAACTCGTAGGCGTCGGTGACCGCGACGCCGCCGAGGTCGACCGGTCCCTTCGACGTCGCTTCCTCGTTTATCGGGCCGCCCGCCCCGCGCCGGAGCGCGCCCGCGACGCCGCTACCCATGCGGAGGCTGGTGCCGGCGGCGTTCACCAAGGCGTCGGCGGACTGTGCAGCGATGTCGCCCTGAACGACGGTGAACTCCATGGGCCGGCGTACGGCGGGAAACGACGAAAAAGCCGGACATCACAGCCCCCAGAGCACGACGATACCGGCGACCGTGACGACCGACAGGAACAGCTGCAGCGGGGCACCGACACGGACGTAGTCGACGAACTTGTAGCCGCCCGGGCCGTAGACGAAGAGGTTGGTCTGGTAGCCGACGGGGGTGAGGAAGGCGGTCGACGCCGCGAACGTGACCGCGAGGACGAAGGAGAAGGGGTCGGCACCGATCCGAGTGGCCGTTTCGACGGCGACCGGGAGCATCAACACGACGCTCGCGTTGTTCGAGATGACGCCGGTGACGAGTCCGGTGAAGAGGTAGAACACCCAGAGGACGCCGACGGCAGGGAGATAGACGCCGGTCGCGGCGACGAGACCCCCCAGCAGGTCGGCGCCGCCGGTCTGTTCGAGCGCCATGCCGAGCGGGATGACGCCCGCCAGGAGGAAGATCACGTCCCACTCGACGGCGTCGTATATCTCGGTCGGAGCGAGGACGCCCGCGGCGACCATGGCGACGACGCCCGCGAGCGCGGTGACCATGATGGGCAGGGAGAGCGCGGCGAGGGCGTCGAAGGCGGCGACCCCGGTGGCGCCGGCGAGCGCCCCGCCGACCGACGCCCAGGGGACGGCGGTGAAGCCGACGACGCCGAGCATGATCGCGACGGCGTGGGGGATCTTCTCCGTTCGGTAGTGGGGTTCGTCGGGTTCGTGGGCGACGATGAAGTCGTCGGTGTCGGAGAGGCGGTCGATGCTGTCCGGCGCGGCCTGGACGAGGAGGGTGTCGCCCACCCGGATGCGTCGGCGATCCATGTGGTCGCGGACGGTCTCGCCCCGGCTTCGGAAGGCGAGGACGGTGGCGTCGTAGCGCTGACGGAAGGTCGAACTCGCGAGCGACTTGCCGACGAGGAAGGAGCCACGCGGAACGACGATCTCGACGAGCGTCTGCGCCGGCTCGGTGTCGGGTTCGAGTTCCGCCTCCGTCCGGGGCGGGCTACCGGTGAGGGTGAGCGTGTCGCGGTCGGCCAGTTGAGTGAGGGTGTCGCGGTCGGCGCGGAGGCGGAGGACGTCCCCGGAACGGATGGTCAGCCGTCCGAACGGCTCGATGAGCGCCTCGTCGTCACGGACGATCTGGAGGATGTCGGCGTCGAACTCGACGTGGCGGATGGCCGTGTCGACCGTCTTGCCCACGAGCGACGAGTCGGCCTCGACGACTACCTCCGTCAGGTACTCCTCGATGGCGTACTCCCGGACGTAGTCGTCCTCGACGGGGACGCGTTCGGGGAGGAGACGGGGAGCGACGGTCACGAGGTAGAGACTGCCGGCGAGGAGGACGATCACGCCGAGGGAGGTGAACTCGAACATGGAGAACGGACGGCCCAGCAGGCGGGCCGAGACGTCGCTCGCCAGGATGTTCGTCGAGGTGCCGATCAGGGTGAGCATTCCGCCGAACATCGAGGCGTACGAGAGCGGAAGGAGCAGTTTCGAAGGCGACGTCTTGCCTGCGTGCGCGAGGTCGGTGATGATGGGGACGAGGATGGCGACGACCGGCGTGTTGTTGATGAACCCGGAGACCGGACCGGCGACGCCGATGGTGGCGAGCAACTGGCGGTTGCGATTCTCGCCCGCGAAGGCGGCCATCTTCCGGCCGAGGATCTGGACGAGTCCCGTCCGACTGATGCCCGAACTCAGGATGAGCATCGCGAGGACGGTGATGGTCGCGGGATTCGAGAACCCCGACACGCCCTCGGTGGTCGAGATACGGGTGAAGTTCACCACGCCGTCGGGACCCAGCACCATCATGATGACCATGAGCAGGATGGCCGTCACGTCGATGGGCAACAGCTCGGTCACGAACAGGACGAGCGCGAGTAGAACGATCCCGAACACGACGAGCACGTCGGTCGACAGAGGAGTGCCCAGCGCGAGTACCGAGACCGAGTGACCGAGTAGGAACACTGCTTCGCGTATCGAAGGAATGCCGGCACATTCAAAATACCGGAGCCGACTCGACGGGAGGCGACCGGGCGCCGTGTGACGGCATGTCAGTAACGATCATGAAGATTTATTATGGATGGGCGCTACGGACTATCTACGATGCAACGCGTCGTACTCGTATGCTGACCGTGGTTCGATGACGCAGTGCAGTTCAGCAACCGACCCAGCATACGACACACCCCAATGAGCACGTCCCGACGCACGACCCAGAAGAACCGTTCGACGATCACAGTCGATCCCGTCATCCCGCTGCAGCCCCGCGCGGGAAGCGGTCCGACGACCGACGGCCGGCGAGACCGACCGGAGCCGGAGACGTCACCGGAGTCGACGACGACGACGATCCCGATGATCGACCGCGGCGGACTCGGCCCGAAACCCGACGCGAACTGACGGTCACGGTCCCCGCTTCGTCCGTTTTTCACCGCCCGGAGCGGCGTGACCGCCCCGATCCGGCAAGGGTTTTGACCGCCGAGGTGCAACAACCGCTACGATGGACGAATCCACGCTCGAAGAAGAACTTCGGAACTTCGGTCTCGACATCCACGACGTCGACGACGTCGACCCCGTCGAACTGTCCTACATCACCGCGTATCCGGGCGACGAAGTCAACCACATGGAGATGGGGAAGGCGCTGAACGCCTTCCTCGACATGGCGAGGGAGGACGACTGGGAGCCGACCCGGGTCGAGGCGACCGTGCTCCGGTTCGAAGACGAGGTGATGAACACGTGGTACGCCAAAACCGAGTGGTTCGAGGGCCTGCTCGAATACCGCCTCTCGGAGACGGAGTTCTCCACGCGCGTCCTCGAGACGCTCGACGAAGACCTGTGATGTCGTCGACCGCGACACTCGACCGCCGGCGCTTCGACGTGGCGACGACGACGCTCGCGTTCGAGAGCGACGGCCGAACGTGTCGCGGGCGGCTCTATCGACCGGATCGGCCGGCGACCCCGCCCGTGGTCGTCCTCGGACCGGACGTCGCGGCCGAGGGGACGTTCGGCTACCCCCGATACGCCGAGCGGTTCGCTCGCGCGGGCTACGCCGCCTTCGTCTTCGACTACCGCGGGTTCGGGGAGAGCGAGGGCGATACGCGACAGCTCGTCGACCCGGCCGCACAGGTCGCCGACTGGCACGCGGCGATAGACCGCGTTCGCCGCCTCGACGGCGAGCGTCGGCGGATCGCCCTCTGGGGGTTCGGTCTCGGCGGCGGGCACGCGATCCGCGTCGCCGCGAACCGACGCGTGTCGGCCGTCGTCGCCGTCGCACCCTTGCTCGACGGCCGGGCGTTCGCCCGCGCGCGCTCGCCGCGTTACCTCGCGCGGGCAGTCGGAACCGGGCTGCGCGACCGCGTGACCGCCCGCCTCGGCCGCCCGCACACCGTCCCCGTCGTCGGCGGCCGCGACGAGTTCGGCGTCCTCCCGCGTCCGACAGGCGACAGGTACCTCGATCTCGTGCCCCCGGAGAGCGACTGGCGCAACGAGACGCCCGCACGCGGACTGCTCTCCCTGTTCCGGTACCGACCGCTCGCCGACGCCGGGAGCGTGACTCGGCCGACCTTCCTCCTCGCTGCCGGCGACGACGACGTGGCCTCGCCCGACGTAGTCGCCGACGCCGCGGACCGGATCGACGACTCGACGTTCCTCCGCCTGCCTATCGGCCACGTCGACGCGCTCGGATCGGCCTTCGAGACGGCGGCGGCTCATCAGGTCGCGTTCCTCGACGGCGTCCTCGGGAGCCAGTGACCGAGGGCTCGTCGGGGCTGGCTGGACTAGTCGGACAGGGGGACGACGGCGACCGGCCGCGACGAGCGCAGGAGCACCGTCTGCGCGGTGCTCCCGAAGACGACCTTGGCCGTCGGCGTGCGCTTGCGGACGCCGACGACGAGTTCGTCGGCGTCGACGTCGTCGGCGTGGGCGAGGAGGTCCTCGGCGGGGTCGTTGCCACGGACGAACTGGTGGGTCTCGACCGTCGTCGCCGCGCCCAGCCGCGACGCGACGACGTTGATCGCGTCCTCGCCGTCGCGCACGTCCGTGGCGTCCGTCTCCGTCCCGCCCGGGAGGGAGTTGACGGCGTGGACGGTGTCACCCGCCGCCACGCGGCGGTCGAGGTAGTCACACAGTGCGGCGCTCGTGTCGACCGTGTCGGTCCCCAGCACGTAGATAGCCATACTGGGAGCGTCGGTGCTCGGAGACATAAATACCGGTTTTACCCTCCCCAAAGCCTTTGCCGGGGCCACGCGGATTCACGGCCATGCGCCGCGAAACCGCGCTGGCCGCCGGTGCGGTCGGCGTCGCCCTCGTCGCCGTCGTCGCTGCGGTCCTGGCCCCCGGTGCCCTCGCCGATCCCAGCGAGGAGCGGCCGGTTCGGCCGGGACCGGTAGACATCTCCGACATGGAGATTTCGGCCGGCGACGTGACCGGCGACACGGTCGTCCTGAACGTCGAGACGCGGCTGTCTCACCGAGGCCCGCCGGCCCGAAACGTGACCGTGCGGGTGCAGGCCGTCGACGCGGAGTCGGGGCTGGTCGAGACCACCCGGAACGAGACCGTCGGCGATCTGACGACGGACCGCGAGGTCGCGGTGTCGACGAACCTGACCGTCGAGCGCCAGGACGGCTACCGCATCCGGGCGGTCGTCTACCGCGACGGTGAACGGGTCGACAGCGGGGCGCGAGAGCTTCGTGGTCTCGAAGCGCTCCAGCCACCCTACGCCCGGAGCGCCGTCGAGTTCACCGAGTCGGACGCCCTCCCACCCGTCGCCTTCTCCATCGCCGAGACGGGAGACGAACGGGCGACGCTGGCCCTGCAGATGGCGCTGACCAACACCGGCGACGACCAGCCTGACGACCTCCGCGTCACGGTGACGCTCCGTCAGGCCGACTCGAACATCGTCGCCAACCGAACGTCGGTTCCGGTGGAGTCGATCCGCCCCGGCCGTACGGAAACGGTGGAGACGCGGTTGACCGTCCCGACGGGCTACAACTACTACATCGACGCCGTGCTCTGGAAGGACGGCGTCGTGGTCGACAGCGCCCGCGGCGCGGCGAACCTCGACCCCTCGGAGACGATCAGCGTCAACGAGACGCGACGCGACGTGGAACTGGAAGTCGGCGACTTCAGCCGCGGCGGCGACGGGGGCGCGGGCGACCGGCCCGTGCCCGAGGCGACGGGGATGCCCACCGAGAGTGGCGGTCCCGGCTTCGGCGCGGGCGTCGCCGTCGTTTCCCTCATCGCCGCCGCGCTTCTCGCCCGGAGGAAGAGCCAATGAGCGACACAGACACCGACAGCACGCCTACCCCCGACGGAAACGAGCCGGAGACGGAGACCGACGACGGCGGACACCGCGTCCGGCGGTACGCCAACTACGCCGTCCTGATCGTCCTCGGCTTGCTCGCCTTCGTCGCCGTGATACAACTGTATCTCAGCGTCTCGAACGTCATCCGGACCTGGATCACGTCGGAGTACCGGTCGCTGTTCCAGGCCGCGTTCAACCTGATCGTGTTGCTGGCGGCGGGCGTCGGCATCTCGTACCAGCTCCGACGGCTGTACGGCGCTACGTGACGAGGAGCCACGCGACGAACACCGCGACGCCGCCGAGGCTCGTACTGAGGACGGCGTGGACCCGGAGTCGATCCAGCAGCGCGTGCGCGTCGCCGGTCACCGTCAGGAGCTGGTGCACGTCGCTCCCGAGTTCGCATCTGGGGAGAAAGTCCATGGCGACGTGGAGGAAGATGCCGGCGGCGAAGCCGAAGACGACGCCACGAACGGCCGGCGCGGCCGGCAACTGGATCAGGCTGGCGACGATAGCCGCGATGCCGACGCCCGCCGCGGGCAGGAGCAACACCGTCGGATCGCGGTCGTTCGAGACGAGACGCCGGGCCGCCGCGTAGCCCGCCGGTCCCTTGTGCGAGACGATAGCGAGACCGAGGATGGGCCCGAGTTCGGGCATGTTACCGTAGACGATGCCGATGATGAGCCCCGCGGAGAAGGCGTGGGCCGAGAGTGCCGTGACGGTTCGGTCGAGCGGCAGGTCGTAGTGGGCGAGGCGGTGGCCGACGGTGTGGCCGGCGAAGCCGACCAGCAGGCCGAGTGCGACGCCGAACCCCCCGAAGTTGGCGTCGTGGGCGATGGCCTGGGGGACGAGAAAGACCGCCGCACTGGTGATCATCGCCCCGGCCGCGAGACCGTACCCCCACACGAGCGCCCACGACCGGTCGCCGAGCGTCCGCCGGCCGAAGGGGATGCCGAGCGCCATCGCGACGAAGGCCACCCACGAGATACCGAGGAGTTTCCAGGTTCCGGTGGTCGCGGCGAGACCAGAGAGCACCGCCAGCGCGCCGACGGCGACGCCGCCGGCCAGGGAGAAGCGAGCCATATTAACAATTACATGGTCAGAATTAATAATACGTTCGGTTCACTCCCGGACGGCCTGCTTCCACGTCCGCAGGTCGAGAATCTCGCCGTCGATCCCGTCGGCGTCGCGGGCCGCCCACACGAACATCGGCGCCACGTCGTCCGGATCGCGGCCCGCGCCGCCGCCGAGATCGGTCGCGACGTAGCCGGGATCGACGACGGCGACCGACTGCTCCAGGTCGGCCGCGAATCCTCGGACCAGTGCCTCGGCACCCGCCTTCGAGACGGCGTAGGCTCCCATGCCCGGCGTCGACTCGCGGGCGACGCGCCCCGACGGAACGAGGACGCGACCGTCCGGTGCGAGGTGGGGAAGCGCCTCCCGGACCGTGGTGAAGACGCCGCGGAGATTCGTGCGGATCGTATCGTCGAAGCGCGCGTAGGACGCTTCCTGCAGAGGACTCTCGCCGGGCGTCCCGTGGTTGACGGCAGCGTTCGCCACCACCACGTCGATCCGACCGTCGCCGGCGGCCGTCTCCATCAGTCGCTCCACGTCGAACTCGTCGCGCACGTCGGCACGGACGGTGTCGGCCGCGTCGGCGACCGACTCCAGACGGTCGCGCGACCGAGCACAACAGGTGACGCGCGCACCCTCCGCCGCGAACCTCCGCACGACGCTCGCACCGATCCCCCGACTCGCTCCCGTGACGACGGCGTTCGTTCCGTCCATGACGGGCGTTGGATCGGCAGCCGCATGAACCTCCGGACGAGCCGTCCGAGTGTGTGAATGTTCACCAATGTCGGACGATACTTCACGTTTTGGCAAATTTATTTCGGAAATTTTAATCTCTTCCGGAGCGAAGTACGGAGTACATGAGCAAGACCCCCACCTCCGACGAGCAGTCCGACCGCGACTACTACCTCCCCGGCATCTCGATTTCCTCGTCGCCCGGTCCAGTCGAGCGATTCTTCACCCGTCTGTTCCGGCGCCGCGGACGGTTCTGAGCGCGTCCCCCCCGTGGATCGGGACCGTTTTAGCCCTGCCCTCCCTCCGATTCGAGAATGGGCCGTCGAGCGTTCGATCCGATCCACGTCGTCGCGGCGCATCTGGTCGTCCTCGTCGCCGTGATCCACCTGGCACTCGGCGTCAGTAACTGGACGGCCTACCTGCGTGCGGGTATCCTCTTCCCCCCGGACCTCCGCTGGCCCCTGTTCGTCGTCTCGGGAGTCGCCCTCGTCGGTGGTCTCCTCGCCGCCGTCGCGGGCGCCGACCGCCGGCCGCTCTACGCCGGCGGGATCGCCCTGATGGTCGTCTACGTCGTCGGCTACTTCGCGTGGCACGCGAGCGGTCACCGACCGCTCTTTTTCGTCGGACCGGGCACCCACCACCACGGCTCGACGCTCGCCTACCTGGCCGCACACGCCGTCGCCGGTCCCGTCGAGAGCCTCGCTCTCGCCGCCGAGACGGCGCTCGCGGGGACGCTCGGCTACTTCCTGTATCGGGAGTGAGACCGCCGCGCGGATGTGCGCGGCTCACGAACCCGACGTACGCTTTTGTCGGCGGTCGGTGAAGGGTGCGTATGGCACGCGATCCGTTCGTCGTGATCGGCGGCGACGCCGCCGGTCTGAGCGCGGCGAGCAAGTTCCGACGCGAGACCGACCGTGACGTGATCGTCTTCGAGAAAGGGCAGTGGATCTCCTACGCCCACTGCGGGACGCCCTACTTCGTCGAAGGATCGGTCGAGCGGCTGACCGACCTCCTCTCGCTCTCGCCCGCCGACGTCGAGGAGCGAGGCATCGACCTGCGGCGCGGTCACGAGGTGGTGTCCGTCGCGCCAGACGAGCGGACCGTCACCGTCCGCGCGGACGGGGATCGCTTCGTACAGCCGTACGACGAGTTGCTCGTCGCGACGGGTGCGAGCGCGGCGACCGGTCCGTTCGACCCCTCCCTCGACGGCGTCTTCACCCTCCACGGTCTCGACAGTGCGGCCGCCATCGACGCCTATCTCTCCCCGACCGCGGACTACGACCGCGACCGCCTCGGCGACGGCCCAGTCGACGCCGAGCGGGTGGCACACAACGCCGCGCTCGACCCTCCTGCTCGGGCGGCGGTCGTCGGCGGCGGCTACGTCGGCGTCGAGATGGCCGAGGCGCTGACCGCCCGCGGGGTCGAGGTCGATCTCTACCAGCGCTCGGCACACGTCCTGCCGCCGTTCGGCGACGCGGTCGGCGACCGGGTCGAATCCCACCTCGCCGAGCGGGGCGTCACGGTCCACACCGGGACCGAAGTCGAGGGGCTGGTCGGTGACGACCGGATCGAGGCCCTGCGTGTCGACGGCGACGACCGACCGGTCGGGATGGCTCTCATCGGCGTCGGTATCCAGCCGAACACCGCACTCCTCGACGGGACGGGCGTCGACCGGGGACCGAGCGGCGCGATCAGAACCGACGACTACGGGCGGACGACCCTGCCGGCCGTCTACGCCGCGGGCGACGTGGCGACCGCGCGTCACGCGGTGACGGGCGAGGAGACGTGGGTGCCGCTGGGGCTGACGGCGAACCGCGCGGGACGGGCCGTCGGGTCGACCGTCGCCGGCGACCCCACGCCCGTCGGCGACGTGGCCGGGACGGCGGTCGTGAAGGCGTTCGACCTGGAGTGCGGTCGGGTCGGCCTCCTCGACCTCGACGTGGCCGCCGACGCCGGCTTCGATCCCGTCAGCGAGACGATCACCGCCGGGTCGCGCTCGGGCTACTACCCCGGCGGCGACGAGACGACGGTCACCCTCGTCGCCGACGGGACGACCGGACGCGTACTCGGTGGCGCCATCGCGGGTCGGGACCGCGCGGCCATCCGCATCGACATACTCGCGACGGCCATCGAGTCCGACCTGACCCTGCCCGACCTCGAACGGCTCGATCTGGCGTACGCGCCGCCGTTCAGCCCCGTGTGGGACCCCGTACTCGTCGCCGCGAAGGTGCTCGGCGGGCGGCTGGACGACTGAACGGTCTCCGCGCGCGACTGCCGGCGGGCGATCACTCCACGGGAACGCGGCGGGTAGTATATACGGATCACCGCCTTACGGGCGATCATGAACGGTAACCCGCCGACACGGTCGGCCGACGGGCGGTCGGTCGTCGTCGTCGGCAGCGGGTTCGGCGGTCTCTCGACGGCCTGTTATCTCGCCGACGCCGGCGCGGACGTGACGGTGCTCGAAAAGAACGAACAGCTCGGCGGGCGAGCCAGCCGTCGCTACGCCGACGGCTTCCGGTTCGACATGGGTCCCTCCTGGTATCTCATGCCCGACGTGTTCGAGGACTTCTTCGGCGACTTCGGTCGCGAGCCCGAGCAGTATTACGGTCTCGAACGCCTCGATCCCCACTACCGCATCTTCTTCAAGGACGGCGACCGGGTGGATCTGGTCCCCGAGCTGGCGGCCAACCGCGACCTGTTCGAGTCGTACGAACCCGGCGCGGGCGAGGCGCTGGAGGAGTACCTGGAGCAGGCCGCCTACACCTACGACGTGGGGATGGAACATTTCGTCTACGAGGACCGCGCCCGTCTCCGCGAGTTCGTCGACCTCGACGTGCTCCGGTACGCCCGCGGTCTCTCCCTGCTCGGGACGATGCAGGGCCACGTCGAGCAGTACTTCGACCACCCGAAGCTCCAGCAGATCGTCCAGTACTCGCTGGTCTTTCTCGGCGGCGCGCCGAACAACACGCCCGCCCTCTACAACCTGATGAGCCACGTCGACTTCAACCTCGGCGTCTACTACCCCGAGGACGGGATGGGCGGCGTCGTCGACGGAATCGTCGCGATGGCCGAGGAACTCGGCGTCGAGTTCCGCACGGACCACCCGGTCGCGGAGATCAGGGGCCACGAGGGTGGCTTCGCCGTCCGTACCGAGGACGGTCGGGAGTTCTTCCCCGACGAAGTCGTCTCGGACGCGGATTATGCCCACACCGAGCAAGACCTCCTCGTCCCCGAGGACCGCCAGTACGACGCCGACTACTGGGAGTCGCGAACCTACGCTCCCTCCGCCTTCCTCCTCTATCTCGGCGTCGAGGGCGACGTCGACCCGCTCGCTCACCACACGCTCGTCCTCCCGACCGACTGGGACGGCCACTTCGACACCATCTTCGGCGACGACCCCGCCTGGCCCGAGGACCCCGCGTACTACCTCTGTGTTCCTTCCGAGACGGACGACACCGTGGCCCCCGAGGACCACAGCAACCTCTTCGCGCTCGTCCCCGTCGCCCCCGGTCTCGACGACGGCCCGGAGCGCCGCGAGCAGTTCCGCGACCTGTTGCTCGCCGACATCGCCGAACACACGGGCGTCGACCTCCGCGACCGCATCGTCTTCGAGGAGATTTTCTCCGTCTCGGAGTTCGGCGAGCGGTACAACAGCACCCAGGGGACGGCCCTCGGTCTCGCGCACACCCTTCGACAGACGTCGCTCTTTCGCCCGCCTCACGCCTCGACGGCCGTCGACGGTCTCTACTTCACCGGATCGTACACCACGCCCGGTATCGGCGTCCCCATGTGCCTCATCAGCGGCCGCCTGACGGCCGAGCGGATGGCGCGGGAACGATGACGACGACCGCGGCGCGGTATCTGTTAAAACTGTCGCGCCCGCGGTTCTGGCTCTACCTCGCCGGTCCCGTGGCGGTGGGCGTCGTCTACGCCGCCCGGACGACCGCCGACCTGTTCACGCCGACGACGCTCGTCCTCTTCGCGTACTTCCTCCTCCCCGCGAACGTCCTGCTGTACGGCGTCAACGACGTGTTCGACGCGGACGTCGACGCCGAGAACCCGAAGAAGGCGGGTCGCGAGGTGCGCTACGGCGGCGACCGGATCGTCCCGTCGGCCGTCGTCGCGAGCGGTCTCCTCGCGCTCGCGCCCGTCGCCCTGACGCCACGGCTCGCGTGGCCGTGGCTCGCCGGCTTTCTGGCCCTCGGGGTGGCCTACAGCGCACCGCCCCTCCGCCTGAAGACGCACCCCCCGCTCGACTCGCTCTCGAACGGCCTGTACGTCCTCCCCGGCGCCGCGGCGTACGCAGCCGTCGCGGGCGCCCAGCCACCCCTCCTCGCCGTCGCCGGCGGGTGGTGCTGGACGATGGCGATGCACACCTTCTCCGCGATCCCCGACATCGAGCCGGATCGCCGTGCGGGGATCGAGACGACGGCGACGCGGCTGGGAGAGCGGCGAACGTACGCCTACTGTGCCGCCTGCTGGGCGCTCGCCGCCGTCGCCTTCGGCCTGCTCGACGTTCGGCTGGGCGCGCTCCTGGGACTCTATCCACTCGGCGTCGCCCTCGTCGCCCGGTCGTCGGTCGACGCGACCCGGGCGTACTGGTGGTTCCCGGCGGTGAACACGGTCGTCGGCGCGCTCATCACGATGGGCGGGCTGTGGAGGCTGGTCCATGGCTGACGGTGACGACGGGACGAGCGCCGTCGCCGCACCGTCGACCGCGCGACGCGACGGACGGTCGGACGTGCAGGCCCGCCTCGACGCCCTCGTCCGCGACAACCGATTCACCGTCGCCGTCGTCTTCCCCGCCGTCGGCGCCGTCCTCCTCGTCGCGAGCGCCGAGGGCGTCCTGCCGCCGCCGCTCGCGTTCGATCCCCTCCTCATCCTGCTCGGGACGCTCGTGATGCGGTCGCCCCTGTTGGTGGGGATGGCGCCGCTGATAGATCGGCGGGCCGCGGCGGGTGTGACCGGGCTCGCGCTGTACGCCTACGCCATCGAGTTCGTCGGCCTGCGGACCGACTGGCCGTACGGCGAGTTCCACTACGCCATCGACCTCGGGCCGACCGTCGCGGGCGTCCCCATCGGCCTGCCCGTCTTCTTCCTGCCGCTGGTGTGTAACGCCTACCTCCTCTGCCTGCTCCTCCTCGGTGATCGGGCACGGGGAGCGTCGGTACGACTGCCGGCGGTCGTGGCGACGGTCGTCGCCACTGACCTCGTCCTCGATCCGGGGGCGGTGGCGCTGGGGTTCTGGGCCTACCCCGGCGGCGGTCCCGTCTACGGCGTTCCGCTCTCGAACTTCGCGGGATGGGTGCTGTCGGCGACGGTCACGGTGCTCGTCCTCGACGCCGTCCTCGACCGCGCGGCGCTGCTGGACCGCCTCGAAACCTGCGAGTTCGTGCTCGACGACCTCGTGAGCTTCGTCCTGCTCTGGAGCGCGATCAACGTCTACTTCGGTAACTTGGGGGCCGCGGCCGTCGGCGGCCTGTTCGGTCTCGGACTGGTGCGGAGCGGTCGCTTCGACGCGACGCCGTTCGTCCCACGGTGGGACGGGCCGCTCAGGTGAGTCGACGGAGGCTATCGACCGCCCCTCGGAGGAGGCGCCGACCGATTCCACGCGCGGGTTCGTGGCCGTGTCCGGGACCGGGGTCGGGGTCGGGATCACCGGATACGTCGGGAACGCAACTCACTCGCCGGAAGACGGTGGCAGGGTCGCGATTCCACAGCCAGTGCCAGCGGGTCCGTGCCACGAGCGCGAGTTTCCGGGCCGTGCCGAGTTGGGGCGTCGCCGAGAGCACGTCGTAGTCGCGGGCACGGATCAGCCGGTGGTGGTCGGCGTAGAGCACCGCGGCGACGAGCACCGGGAACTGACAGTCCGCGGGGAGCGTCTCGATGCCGGCGACGCCCTCGCGGTAGAGCGCCTCCGTGCGGCGGAGTTCGCGCTCCATCGCCCGCCGGAAGCCGTCGGTCACCTCGAAGTTCCGGAGGTCCGCCTCCGAGACACCGTACTCGTCGAGCGTCTCTCGTGGCAGGTAGATCCGGTCGCGTTCGACGATGTCCTCGCGCACGTCGCGCAGGAAATTGGAGAGCTGGAACGCCTCACCGAGCGCCGTCGCGTGCGGGAGCGCCCGTTCCGGGTCGTCCGGCTCCATCACCGCAGTCATCATCCGACCGACGGCCGCCGCCGAGCCGTCCATGTACGCCCGCAGTTCCGCGAACGTCTCGTACCGGTCCTTCCGAACGTCGGTCAACATCGCGTCGACGAACGTGTTCACGTCGGATTCGGGGATCTCGTGGGTCTCGCGGAGGTCGTCGAAGGCGGCGAGCACCGAATCGTCGGTCGGTTCCTCCCCGAGTGCCGCCGCCCGGAGCCGTTCGAGTTCCGCGCGCTGTTCGGCCGGCGGGACGCCATCGGCGTCGTCGACGACTTCGTCCGCCACCCTGAAGAACGCGTAGAGGACGTACGTCGACTCGCGGACGCGTTCGGGCAACAACCGGGTCGCGAGGTAGAACGTCTTGCCCGTCCGCCGCTGGATCGCTTTCCCGCGCGTGACGCCGTCGTCGCTCACCATCCGTGTCTCCCGTCGCCCGGTGCCCGCGTCTCGCTAGCGGGCGGAGCTGTATCGCGTCCAGTCATGTCACCAGAACGTGTCGCTACAGTCGTAGACGACCCCGTGGTTCGGGCAGACGTACTTGCAGTGGCGACGGTGCATCGCCGCCGCACACTGGGGACACCGAGCGGACATGCCTTTATATAAATACCACATCGACATGACTGTTCCGCCAGCGGCGGTGACGGTGGGCAGATGGAAACGTTTCCCCGCGCACGATGTGGATCTTTGAATCGCCGGAACGACGACGGGCGAGCGCGGCGCAAAAAACGTCGAGAAGCGGTCGTCAGTTAGCGGCTCAACACTCCGACCAGCCACACGACTCGCAGGTCTTGCAGCCCTCGGAGTAGTAGAGGCTCATCGATCCGCAGTCCGGGCATTCGGGGCTCTCGCCGGCGGCGAGTAGCTCCGCGGTGTCGTCGTCGGCCGCCGCGGCAGTGGTCGCGCCGCCGTCGGCTTCGGGAGCGTCGTCGGGCATCGCCCGCGCCTCGGCTTTCTCGAGTTCGGTGAGGTTCTGCTGTTTGGGGTACGGCCGGTCGATTTCGTCGTCGAGGTAGCGCCGCATGGCCGTCCCGACGGCGTCGGGGATGGAGTTGATCTGTTCGCCCTTGTCCCACGCCACCTTCGGCGAGCGGATGCCCTGCAGTTCGGAGGCGATCTCGCGCGGATCGACGCCCGAGCGCAACGCCGTCGAGATAGTCTTCGCTAGCGCCTCGGTGAAGGAGGCGGTGAAGCCGCCGGAGTTGCCGATGTTGGCGAAGAGTTCGAACGGCCGTCCGTCCTCGTCCTCGTTGATGTTGACGTAGAGCTTCCCGTAGCCCGTGTCGATGCGCTGGGTGACGCCGTGGAGCACGTCCGGCCGCGGGCGCTTGGTGCCGAGTTCCCGCTCGCCGTCGGCGGCCGCGAGCAGTTCCTCCAGTTCGGCGTCGAGTGCCGCCTGCACGTCCTCGTTGTCGAGGAAGCCCTCGATGCCGCCGAAGATCTCCTCGATCTGTTCGACCAGCGCCGCCGCGGCCTCGTCTTCGTCCGCGAACTCCGCGTTCTGAGCGCGGGTCGTCAGCACCTGCTTCGAACGCGTGCCGTCGCGGTAGACGGTGACGCCCTTCCCGCCGTGTTCGTAGATGTACCGGTACACCTCGTCCATGTCCTCCACCGTCGCGGTGTTGGGGAAGTTACAGGTCTTCGAGATGGCGGAGTCGACGCCCTCCTGGCACGCACACTGGACGGCGGCGTGTTCCTTGCCGGAGAGGTCGCCGGTGACGACGAACAGTTCGCCGATGGCGTTCGGGACCGACTCCAGTCCCTCGACGCCGTCGAACTCGTTCTCGGCCATCTGCTCCTGTGCTTCGCGCTTGACCGCCTCGATGTCGAGGTCGTTCGCCTCCAGGGTCCGCAGGAAGTAGTCGTCGAACTCGACGAGCATCTCGTCGCCCTGCACGTCGTCGGAGACGTTCTTGTAGTAGGCGACGTTGTAGATTGGCTCGCAGCCGCCGGTGGTGTTGCCGACCATCGACGTCGTTCCGGTGGGTGCGATGGTGGTCGTGTTGTGGTTGCGGATGGGGAAGCCGTCCGCCCACTCGTCGGCGTCCTCGCCGGTGTGGTGTTCGAACCACTCGCGGTAGCGGGTCGGATCGGCGTACTTCGAGTCGTCCCAGTCCGCGAACGCCCCGCGTTCCTCCGCGAGTTCGTGGGAGGTCCACTTCGATTCGTGGTTGATGTGGGTCATCAGCTGCCGGGCCACCTCGTTGCCCGTGTCGCTCCCGTAGCGGATGCCGAGCTGGACGTAGAGCTGGGCCAGTCCCATGACGCCCAGCCCGATCTTGCGCATCTCGCGGACCTTCTGCTCGATTTCGTCGACCGGGAAGTCCGACATCGTGACGACGTTCTCCAGGAAGCGGGTCCCGTAGTCGATGCGGTGGTCGAACGCCTCCCAGTCGATGGCGTCCGCGAGGAACGCCTCGACCGCCGCGGCCTCCGAGTCGTACTCGTCGGCGTGCTCGTCGGCCCAGACCCGCCAGTCCGGCGCGTCGAGGTCCGCGAGCGTCGAGAGGTTGATGTGGCCGAGGTTGCAGGCCTCGTACTCTTCGAGCGGCTGTTCGCCGCAGGGATTGGTCGCCAGAATCCGGTGGTCCGGATGTGCCTCCACGTCGAACGAATGCTGTTTGTTCACCCGCTCCAGATAGATCACGCCGGGCTCGCCGTTCTCGTGGGCGCCCTCGACGATGTCCTCCCAGATGACATCGGCGGGCATCGACAGCTCCTCGCCCACCTCGACGTACTCGCCGAGACCGAACATCTCGTACAGCTCCTTCGTCTCCGGGGTGGCGACGTGGGCCTCGCCGGTGCGCGGGTTGGTGAAGGTGAACTCCTCGCCCGCCTGCAGGGCCGCCATGAAGTCGTCCGTGACGCCGACGGAGATGTTGAAATTCGAGAGGTGGCCCTCGACGGCGTTGCGGAGGTGTTTCGGCACCTTCCCCTCGTCGTCGATGAGTTCGCGGGCCTCCTCCAAGGCGGCCGCGAAGGAGTTGTGCGTGAAGTCGTCGGGATCGTTGAGCCGGAGCGTGTGCGCGAGCGAGACGTCCTTGTTCTTCGCGTGGATGAACTGGATGACGTCCGGGTGGCTGATCCGCATGACGCCCATCTGGGCGCCCCGGCGGGCACCACCCTGCGCGATGGTCTCGCACATCTGGTCGAACGTCCGCATGAACGTGATCGGTCCCGACGCGATACCGCCCGTCGAGCCGACGGCGTCGCCGTACGGTCGGAGCCGCCAGAAGGCGTAGCCCATGCCGCCACCGGACTGGAACACCTGGGCGGCCTCCTTGGCCGTCTGGTGGATGTCGTCGATGTCGTCCTCGGGGGAGTCGACGAAACAGGCCGAGAGCTGCTGGAGTTCGTCGCCCGCGTTCATCAGGGTGGGCGAGTTCGGCATGAAGGAGAGATTACCCATCAGCGTCTCGAACTCCTCGCGGGTCTCCTCGACGACGGTCCGAATCTCCTGTGGGAGGTCGGGGACGACCGTCTCGTACGCGAACTTGTTGACGTTGTGCTCGTCGAGCGTCGTCTCGGTGTCGCTATCGACGGTCTTCCCGTTCCCGAACACCTCCGCAGCGAGTTCGTCCCGTCGCGGGTGCTCGGGTTTCAGCTGGTCGGGCGTGACCGTGATCTCTACGTCCTGCTTGTGGGCCTCGAACACCGCCTCCGCGAGGGCGATGTTCTTCGCGACGCGCGGGAAGAGGTCCTCCTGATCCTCGATCAGGTCCCCGTCGGCGTCCTTTCGGAGGTAGCGCGCCGGGAGGATGTTGTGGTAGGCGTTGGCAGTGAGGCGCTGCTCGAGTGTCTCCCCGTCCGTGCGCTTGATCGGTAACTCCACTTCGTCGGTGTCGATGTCGTGCGTACTCATGTATGGTCGTCGTGGTCGGTTCGCGGGCGCCGTACCCCGAGACAGCGGGCGTGGGGCGCGGTCCGGTGGCTAGCTCGAATCGGCTCGTCCGTGACGGTTCGATAGTTGGAATCGGAGGTGTAAAGGCGTTGGTTCTGATCGCCGAACTATCCGATTCCTGTCTACTTCCTGGGATCGAGTGCGGCGCGAAGCCGCATACACGCCTGCATCATCGCTTCCCGATCCATATAACGCTATGTAGATCGGAGCGAAAGTGAAATTTACGGCAGAAAATCGGCAGACAGCGGTGGTGAATGCAGTAGAACGAAAGGGGGCCGCAAACGGAATTCGAGCCGGACGTCGACGGATCGAGTGCCTCGGGGACACGCGACAGACGTGCCGAGTGCGCGGCCGTGGCGCCACTATATCTCCAGATTGTGATACGATTCGAAATCGATGACAGCGCGGGGTTACCGCCCACAGACTTATGCGTCCGCTACGAGTCGGATACGGATATGTCGCTCGCGCCGCAGGTGGTGCTCCAGTTCGGTGACCTCTTCGGAGGACCGCTCGGACAGCTACTGCTCGCTATCGTCGCCATCGGCGTCGTCGTCGTCGTCGGTCGCGTCGTCCTGAAGATCGCGTGGCGGCTGGTGACGATTGCGGCCGTCGTCGTCGGTCTCCTCCTCCTGGCGTCGCTCTTTCTCACCTAGACCGTCGCGTCCGGCGTCCGGGCCGCGCGGAGGAAGTTGTCGATGACGTCGTGACCGGCGGCGGTCAGCACGCTCTCCGGGTGGAACTGCACGCACTCGATGGGGTACTCGCGGTGTCGAATCCCCATGACGAGTTCCGTCTCGTCGCCGTCGGCGGTGACGTGGGTAGTCGTCGCCGACACCACGAAGGAGTCGGGGACGCTCGTCGCCACGAGCGAGTGGTAGCGGCCGGCCCTGAATCCCTGATCGATGCCGGCGAAGACTCCCTCGCCGTCGTGGTCGACGGGGTACGCCTTGCCGTGGATAGGTTCGGGGGCGTGCCCCACGGTGCCGCCGTAGGCGTAGACCGCGGCTTCGAGACCGAGACAGACGCCGAGCGTCGGCACCCGTGGACTGATCTCGCGGAGGACGTCGTTGGTCACGCCGACGTCCCGGTCGTTCTTCGGGTGACCCGGTCCCGGACTGACGACGATGGCGTCGGGATCGACCGCCCGCACCGCCTCGAGCGTCGCGGTGTTTTTCAGCACCTCGACCGCGATGGGGTCGCCCGTCAGCGGATCGGTGTGCTCCGAGATGTACTCGACCAGGTTGTACGTGAAGGAGTCGAAGTTGTCGAGGACGAGGACCTTCATCGGGTGGCCTCCGGGGTCGTCGTCTCGATGCGTTCGAGGGCGTCGAGGACACCGCCCATCTTCTGTTCGGTCTCCTCGTACTCACTGGCCGGGTCGCTGTCGGCGACGATCCCCGCGCCGGCCTGGACGGTGATGCGGTCCGGGTCGCCACCCTCGACCGTCGCGGTCCGGATGACGATTGCGAACTCGGCGTCGCCGGACCACGAGTAGTAGCCGACGCCGCCCCCGTAGATGCCCCGTGGCTCGCGTTCGAGGGTGTCGATGATCTCCATCGCCCGCACCTTGGGGGCGCCGGTCAACGTCCCCGCCGGGAACGTCGCACGCGTGGCGTCGAAGGCGTCGAAGGGGGGCGAGCGCTCGCCGCCCGCGCCGGGATCGTCCCCCGTCGCGAGCCGTCCCGTCACCGTCGACTCGATGTGCTGGACGTGCGAGTACTTCAACACGTTCATGAACTCCTCGACCCGGACCGATCCCGGCTCCGCCACGCGGCGCACGTCGTTGCGCGCCAGATCGACCAGCATCGTGTGTTCGGCGCGTTCCTTCCCGTCGGCCAGCATTTCGCCCGCGAGTCGACGGTCCTCGACGGGACTCGTCCCCCGCGGGCAGGTGCCCGCGATGGGGTTCGAGACGACGCGCTCGCCCTGGACCGACACCAGCGTCTCGGGGCTGGCGCCCACGATGGAGCGCTCGCCGTGACGCAAGAGATACATGTACGGCGAGGGGTTGACCTCGCGGAGCGATTCGTACAGGCCGAGCGGATCGATCTCGCCCGTGAGTTCGCGCTTCCGCGAGATGACGCCCTGGTAGATGTCGCCGTCGAGGACGTGCGCTTTCGCCGTCCGCACCGCGTCCTCGTACGCCTCGCGAGGACCGACGGTCTCGTCGGCGCGGACGAACCCACCCGTCTCGGGGTCGCCAGCGTCGGCGAGCGTTCGTTCGATTTCGCTCGCCTCCTCGACGAGAGCGTCGTAGACGGCGCCGGAGTCGGCGTCGGGAGCGACGACGGGCGTGAAGACGAGTTGGATGGCGTCCTCGGCGTGATCGAACGTGATCGTCCGCGTCGTGAGGACGAACTCCGCGTCGGGGACGATCGGCTCGGGACGGTCGACACCGACCTCGTCGAGCCAGAGATCGTAGACGGCGTCGTACGCGAGGAAGCCGACGAGACCGCCGTCGAGGTGCTGGCGGTCGGCGTCGGGAAAGCCGACGCGGTCGAGGTCGGGAAGCGCGGTCCGCAGGGCGTCGAGGACGTCCGCGTCGGGGTCCGTGACGCCGGCGGTCGCGGCCACTAGCTCGGCGGCCGAGCCACCGAGCGACTCGACGGTCACCTCGCTCCCCGTGACCGAGACGACGGCGTCGGGATCGTAGCCGACGAAGGAGAAGCGGGCGTGACGGTCGCCCGCCCCGCCGTCGGCGGTGAAGGCCCCCTCGGGATCGCTGGAGGGCGTCTTCTCCGCGCTCTCCAGCAGGAAGCCGTAGTCGCTGCGGTCGTCGAGGGCGGCGTAGGCCGAGAGGGGCGTCGTCTCGGCGTCGAGCGTGACGGCGAGGCGGGCGACGACGGGCGCCGTCCGGTCGGATAGCAGGTCGACGAACGCCGCGCGCTCGCGGTCGGGCGTCACGCGATCACCCCGTCGCGAACGACCCCGGCCGTCATACCCGCACCTCCACGTCCGCGTTGCGCACGAACGCCGTGACCACGCCGTTCGTCCGGTCGAACCCGGCCGTCATACCCGTACCTCCACGGCCGCGTTGCGCACGAACGCCGTGACCACGCCGTTCGTCCGGTCGACCCCGGCCGTCATACCCGTACCTCCACGTCCGCGTTGCGCACGAACGCCGTGACCGCCTCGTGGTCTTTCTCGCCACCCGCGCGTTCGACGCCGCTCGACACGTCGACGGCGTAGGGACCGACCGTCCGAATCGCGTCGGCGACGTTCTCGGGCGTCAGCCCGCCGGCGAGGACGACCGGCGTCGTGAGTTCGTCGACGAGCGCACGCGCGGCGTCCCAGTCGTGGGTCTCCCCCGTCCCGCCCGCACCGGACTCGGTCGTCGAGTCGAGCAAGACGGCGTCGGCGACGCCGTCGTAGCCGCGGACGCGGTCGACGGCGGCGGCGTCGACGGCAGTGATCACGTCCGCCCGCGCCTCCCGTCGGACGTATCGGACGTCCTCGGCGTCGAAGTCGCCGTGCAACTGGACGGCGTCGGGTGTGACCGCACCGGCGAGTTCGACCGCGCGCGTCGGGGTGTCGGGCATCGCCACCAGCACGGTCGAAAGGAACGGTGGCGCGGCAGCGACGAGATCCGCCGCGCGGTCGGGTGCGACCTCGCGGGGCGTGTCGACGGACACCTCGGTGACGATGCCGACCGCGTCGGCACCCGACTCCGCGACCGCCCGGAGGTCCGCCTCGTTGGTCACGCCACAGATCTTCGACCGGACCATCAGGCACCCCGCAGGTCGTCGAGTTTCGCGGCGGCGGCGCCGGAGTCGATGGCCTCGCGGGCCGCCGCGACGCCCGACTGGAGGTCGTCGGCCGCGCCGGCGACGTAGACCGCCGCGCCCGCGTTCGCGAGGATGATGTCGCGTTTCGGTCCCGTCACCTCGCCCTCGACGATACCCCGGAGGTCGGCGGCGTTCGCCTCGGGACCGCCGCCCGAGACGGCTTCGACGGGTGCTCGTTCGAGACCGAGGTCGGCGGGCGTCAGGGTGTACTCCGTCACCTCGTCGCCGTCGACCTCCGCGACGGTCGTCGCGTCGTGGAGGGCGATCTCGTCCATCCCGGAGCCGTGAACGACCAGCGCCCGGTCGACGTCCATCTGGGTGAGGGCGCGTGCGAGAACGGGCACGAGGTCGGGATCGTAGACGCCGACCACCTGCGCGTCGGCGCCGGCGGGGTTGGTCAGCGGCCCGAGCACGTTGAACACCGTCCGCATCCCGAGTTCCTTCCGCGGCCCGATGACGGCCTTCATCGCCGGGTGGAAGACGGGCGCGAGCATGAAACCGATACCGTCGCGCTCGATGGCGTCCTCGACCGCCGGCGGTTCGGCCTCGACGTTCACGCCGGCGACTTCGAGGACGTCCGCGCTCCCGGAGGTGGAGGAGACGGAGTAGTTGCCGTGTTTGGCGACGGCGACGCCCGCACCCGCGGCGACGATGGCGCTCGTCGTCGAGACGTTGATCGTGTCGTAGTCGTCGCCGCCGGTGCCGCAGGTGTCGACCAGCGGCTCGCGGTCGGGCGTGATCGTCCGCGCCGCGTCGCGCATCCCCTGTGCGAAGCCCGCGATCTCCGTCTCCGTCTCGCCTTTCGCTCGAAGCCCGGAGAGCAGCGCTCCGATCTGGGCCTCGGTCGCTTCCTCGAAGACGGCCCGGGCCGCGTCCCGTGCCTCCTCCCGGGTCAGGTCCTCGCCGTCCGTGACGCGCTCGATATAGTTCTGCATGGATGAACACCAGTGTATTAGTTCGGGTTACGATGAACAAATCTATACATCAACTTAAAGTTGTCGTCGGCCGGTCGCCGCGGCCGACCGCACGACTGCACGCGCTCGGCCGGGCATCGACGTAGCAACGCTCGTATAGTTCCCTCGGAATCGCCCCGCGAGGCGGCGTTTCGAAAGGTTCAATTACCGCCCGGGGATACGTGAGGATGCGTCAGTAAGCACGTCACGACCGGGTTGGTGGTCTAGTCTGGTTATGACACCTCCTTGACATGGAGGAGGCCGGCAGTTCAAATCTGCCCCAACCCATTTCTTCGTAAGGGCCAATCGCCCACCGTCCCCGACCCGCTTAAGACGGGGGTGGTCAGCATGAGCCGGCACATCGAAGAGCCGGACCTGTCGGATTTGCCGACACCGCTCTGTGGCGACCGCATCGGAGACGACGAGGGGCCGCGTCCGGCGCGGAACGAGGGGCGGTGTCGCCCGTGAGACGCCACTGCCCGACCTGTAGCACCCGTCTCGTCACCACCACGTCCCGCGGCGGTCTCACCCGACGCCTCTGCCCCGACTGCAACGGGGGGTGATCGGTGGTGAGCACCGAGCGCGTCGGCGGGTACCCCGGACGTCTAGTTGCCCGACGACTTCGGCGACGCGACGAGTCATAGATCGCATTCGCCCGTTGAGGCCCCGGAGTGTACTGCATACGCGCCCTGTATTCAGCAAGCGTCTCCACCAGCTACTCGGATGCTGTCAATAACGGCGTGACCGATACAGAACACAGCACGGGTGTTCTTGTCGTCGCGAGAATGTACTCTCCGGTGAGATGGACGATACTGGGTGCTTCCGGTGACAGTCCCACAAACGGCGAAAGTACAATCTCGCCGCCATGATCTTCCCGGCAGCGGATAGATGGAGCGTTTGGAGCCTGCTGGAATCGTTGCCAATGATAACTAGTTGGCTTGCTGTTCCTGATCGTCTGTGGAGTATGAATAGGTGCCATCAAATGACATGCCAGTACAATTAGGGAAATCGTCGGCTTCTGGGCAGCCCTCACAATCGTCAGTCGCTGTCCAAGCCTTGTGCCCGACGTAGGGGATGAGGAAGCCGAAAAACAGACAGAGGGTTAGGACTCGCTCACTCGGTCTGAAAATGAATGGGAAAGCGACAAACGCCAAACCGACTGCTAATATCCCCTTTGTCAGGATTCTCTGCCGTCTCGTTCGCTGCCCGGGGGCGAGTTTGAGTAAAATCTTTGGTGAAATGAGCAAAAATCCTGCGGTATATAAATAATATGTATTTATATTGGCGATTTGCCCACTGAGTGCTGTCAAGCGGGACGAAACTAGGACGAATAAGGAGGTGAATCCAACGGGATACACGATGAAGCAGCCCATGCAGAGCTTCCGTTCGTATAATTCAATCACGTGATGGGAATAATACTCGCAGGTAGGATGATGTGCCAGCAGCAGAGGGTCCTCTTTTCCAACCCTTCTAACCAGTTTCTTTAATGGGTTTTTCATGACTCATTATTTATACTTGTCTAAATTTTCCTGACAATTAGGACACGTCGATGCCTGCATGTCAGCTGTCTCTCTGCACTCTGGACAGATTACTCTCTCTTCTCTGTTTGAATAATAATTATAAATGCCATACGGTAGACAACAAAAGGCCGCGACGAAGAATGTAAATCCCATTTCTCCTGTGAATTCTTTTGTGGTTTCAAGTTCAGTCATGGATTCATGTTAATTAGCTCATATTAATAAAATTTCCCCATTTTGCACTTTGACCTTCGATTGTCTACGTTATCATCAGATCGCCGATAAAAATGATATGAATCTCTCTTTGAGAAGGGGACAGCTCCCATCCGATAGTAAATCTACCCCGTAGTCCGGCGAAACTGTGCAACAGGTCGGATTCAATTTTGAATCTACCCTCATTGAATTGTGCAAGATTCGCGCACGGTGTGCACCGGCGTCGTCGACACCGACGGGGTCACGGTGCTCCGCGTTCACCACGGGAAGGGCGACAAGACCGCGGGACGCCCGTCCCGCGCGATCTCGCGACGACGAACAGGGAGATCGTATCCGCCCTTCCACGATCTCCGGCGGACGGTGGCGACGGCGCTAGCGAGTGTGAACGTCGATCCGTTGCTGGTTTGTGACTGGCAGGAGATTGTCGTCGCCGATCCGCGAGGAGAACGCGATGCTATGGCGCCAGTACCGCGACGGAGAGGTGGCGTGAGCGACTCCAGTGGCGACACTGGCAACTCGTGGAGATCATCAACCAGGGAGCAAGCGGGTGACAACGAACCACCCCATGACTCCCAAGACGGCCAAGAACGTGAGCACGCTTATGAGATCTCCGATCAGTTTGGCGGGGTCCATAGGCGAGCGAACTTCCGGGTAGCAAATAATCGTTTGGGGAGAGATTGATCACTATCGGGCGGTGGACCCGCGCGTCCACAGGTCGTAGCCGACGACCAGACCCGTCAGTGCGACCGGCAGGACGACGGGCAGGGCACCGAACTCGACGTCGGTGACGACGCTCCCGGCCACGATCAGGACGGCGGCGGCCGGGCCGCCGGCGAGGGCGATGCCGAGTCGCCGGCGGCCGGCGCGCAGGTAGCCGATCCCCCACGCCAGCGATCCCGGCAGCACGATGACGGTGCCGAAGAGCGCGAGTGCGGCGCCGAGCAGGGCGTTCAGGGCGGCGGTCGGATCGGCGGTCGCCCGCCCCCCGGTCGACACGAGAAGCACCGTAGCCAGCGTCCCGACGGCGGCGCCGACGAGGGCCACGACGGCGAACCAGCGCTGCCAGCGGGCCATTCGCTCTCGGTCGCGTCGGAACAGGGCGAGCAGACCCACCAGCATCAGGAGGGCCGCCCCCACGGCGACGACGGGGACGACCGTCCGCTCGATCCAGAGGGCGCTGAATCGGGGCGGATCGAAGACGTAGGAGTCGGTCGGCCGTGGTCCGTACCAGCGCGTGGGGATCGTCGCGACCACCGTGCAGATCCCGCCGAGAGCGGTCAGTCCGCCGACTGCGCGGTTCGAGGGCGTCCACACGGTCACTCCCCCCCGACGGCGACCACGGTGCCGCGAGTGGTGACGATCACGACGCCGCCGTCGAGAATCGCCGGCGGCAACGGCCGTTCGTCGGCGGCGTACCCCCACGTCGCCTCGCCGAACCGCTCCGTGAACGCGACCAGTCGGACCGGCGGTCGTCGCTCTCGCGACCCGGACTGGAGGGAGAGGGCGTGTCCCCCGGCGGCGGCGGTGACGGCACCCTCGCCGACGTACGAACACCACCGGGGCTCCGGCGGGCCGTCGCCGGTCCGGTCGAGCGCGAACGTCGCGTCGGGGGCTTCGCCCGGACGCTCGACCGCGTACACCGTCTCCGGGGCGACGACCGGTGCGGAGAACGTGCGCCCGCCGCCGCGGTCGACCGTCCACCGCTCCGCCCCGTCGTCGATCCCCACGCCGACGAGGCCGCCGTACGAGCCGAGGTAGACGGTGTCGTCGGCGACGACGGGGTAGAATTCGGCGCGCGTCGACGACGTCCACCGCCGTTCGCCGGTCCCGGCGTCCAGCGCGACCGTCTCCTCGCCGGCGGCGACGACCGTGCCGTCCACCGCGGCGGGCAGGATCGCGTCCATGTCGGCGGTCCACCGCCG
>Ga0207720_100388_pt1 | contig 32153 bp, 31 predicted proteins | sample A23P2SouthBayCA_2_FD_187751 | JGI IMG/M metagenome (GOLD analysis project Ga0207720, IMG submission 187751) | Aerobic enrichment media microbial communities from Eden Landing Ponds, California, USA - A23 E3 (2) (SPAdes) | ecosystem: Environmental > Aquatic > Marine > Unclassified | place...
CTGCTGGCGTCCCTGTGGCAAAAACAACACCGGGACGCAGTACACGGTCGAGGATAGGGGTAACGGCCACTTGGCATGGCCAGCAGTCCACCACTCCGATGTTGTGGGACTACCCGCGCCCGAACGGCCTGGTAGTCTGCTGCTTGGACTCCAAACCTGAAACTCCCACCGCTCGGGATTCCTCCACGTGAACGCGGAGGAGGATGTCAACACGGGCTACGAGTCCCGCCCTAACGTGTGAAACTCCCGATTCGGGCGCATATCCACGAAACTCGCCAGCCGGTTGCTGAGGTTGAAGAAGGCCGTCACGGCGCCGATATCCCAGATTTCCCGCTCGGAGAATCCCGCTTCGGCGAGCGCGTCGAGGTCGGCGTCCGTCACTTCGGCCGGTCGTTCGGTGAGTTTGACGGCCACGTCCAGCATGAGCAGCCGTTCGTCGCTCACGTCCGCCGTCCGGTAGTTGGCGACGAGTTGGTCGGCGAGCAGTGGATCGTCGGCGTAGATGCGCACCAGCGCACCGTGGGCGACGTTGCAGTAGTAACAGTGGTTGACGCCGGAGACGGCGACGACGATCATCTCCACCTCCTCGCGGTCCAGACTCGTCCCGTCGACGAGGGCGTCGTGGAAGTCGACGAACGCCCGGAACTGATCCGGTGCGTACGCGAGCGCGGCGAAGACGTTGGGAGTGAAGCCTGCTCGTTCGGTTTCCGCGTCGATCCGCTCGCGCAGGTCGTCGGGCAGGTCGTCCTCGTTGGGGACCGGGAACCGGGCCATCGCGTCGTCGTTCATAGTGCCGGCATGGAGTGGCAGGAACAAAAGGTCACGCCACACGCAGGGCGGTAAAGCCCGCAGCCGCCGTCGCACAGATGCCGACGGCGAGGAGGACGTAGTTGGCAAGGGTGTTGTCGGCGCGGGTGAGGTAGACGGAGAACTCCCGCCCGGACAGCGGCCAGAGGAGGGGGACGCCCGCGGGCGTCAGGGCGTCGGCGAGGAGGTGGGCGAGGATGGCGAGCACGCCGATGCCGAAGCCAAAGGGGACGAACGTGGCCCGGCCGCCGTCGAGGACGGTGGCGAGGCCGACGCCCGCGCCCGCGCCGGCGGCGCCGACGAGGAGGGCGAACGCGAGGGTGTGCGTCGGGCCGCGGTGAGAGAGCACGGGGACGCGGTGGTCCCAGTCGGGGAGCATCGCCAGCCAGAGCATGGCGGCGCCCCCCACGAACGCGAGGTCCGGCCGGCCGAGGCTGACGAGCGCGAAGCCGACCGGCGCGAACACGAGCAACGAAACGCCCCAGTGGCCGCGTCGGTACATGGGAGAGCGTGCGGCGGGCACCGACCAGAAGCTTTCGGCCGGGGAGAGGGATACGGTTATCGCGCCCGGGCGCCTCTCTCGGCCGTGATCGATGGACTCGTGACCGGTCTCGACGCCCTCCCCGCGTGGCAAGCGACGGCCGTCGTCCTCGCGCTCTCGTTGGGGAGCGCCGTCCTCCTCGAAGTGGTGGGTGTCCGTCTCGCCCGCCGCCTGACCCGCCGAACGGAGACGACACTCGACGACATCGTCTTCGAGGAACTCCGGCTACCCCTGGTCGTCACCGTCGCTCTCGCGGGCGTCTACGCCCTGACGCGCGTCGAGTCGGTGGCGACGGCGACGCTCGTCGACGCGCGGACGCTCGCGCTGTTTTTCGGCAACCCCTCCCTGTCGGTGATCGTTCTCGTGTGGGCGCGGGCGCTCAACCGCGTCGTCAACCGACTGGTCGAGGCGGTGAAAGATCGTGGTGACCGCTTCGACTTCGCACCCGTCTTCTCCAACGTCTGGACGCTCGTCGTCCTCGTCGGGACCGTCGCCGTCCTCCTCTCGCTCTGGGCCTACGACATCTCGCCCCTGCTCGCGGGCGCGGGCATCGCGGGCATCGCCGTCGGCTTCGCCGCGAAAGACACCGTCGCCAACTTCTTCGGGATCGTCGAGCGAAGCTCGACTGCCCGTCGGACGTAGTCCGACGATGGGATCGCCCCCTACTTCGACGACACGTACAAACTGGGCGATTTCGTCGTCCTCGACTCCGGGAGTCGGGGACGGTCGTGAAGGTTGGCGTCCGGTCGACGACGCTACTCACGCGCGACGAGGTGCTCGTGACGGTGCCGAACTCCGTCCTGAACGCCACCCGGGTTACGAACGAGTCGGCGCCGGGGCGTCGCCGTCGGGTCCGAGTGCCCATCGGAGTCGCCTACGGCACGGATATCGACGCCTTCGAGGAACTGCTGGTCGAGCTCGCGCTGGGCGAGTCGCTGGTGCTCGACGCTCCCAAGCCCCGGATGCGCCTCCGGCGGTTCGGCGACTCGGCGCGGGAGTACGAACTCCTCTGTTGGGTCAACGGGCCGACGCGGGCGGCGAAGACGCGCCACGAACTCAACCGGGCCATCTACCACGCCCTCGACGAGGCGGGAATCGAGATTCCGTACCCGCAACGTGATCTGCGGATGCGGTCGAGGGGCGGCGACGAGACGGCTCCCGACGCGGCACTCGACGGCGACGCCGTCGCTGGCGAGCGGTGAGGACAGCGAAGTGGAGGGAGTGTACGTTACCGTTTGCCCACGGTACGGGGACCGATATCGCCGGAGCGGGCAGGACTACCCGCGCGCTAGCTCACTCCTCGACGACGATCGTCCCCTCCATGCCCGCCGCCTCGTGCGGGATGCAGACGTAGGCGTGTTCGCCGGCCGTTTCGAACGTGTGGACGTAGGACTGACCGGAGGCGACGGCGCCGTTGCCGTTCTCCCAGCCAGTTCGGGCGGCCTCCTCGGATTCGAAGCCGCCGGAGGCCCAGTAGGTCGCGCCGCCCGGAATCCCGTCGCCGACGGCGGTGACGCTGTGGGGCTCGCCGCCGGCGTGTTTCCACGCGACTTTGTCGCCGGCCGAGACGGTGAGTTCGGCCGGTTCGAACGCGACGGCCGTCATGTCGACGACGTGGTCGGCGTCGTCGGGGACGCCGGAGACGACGTTGGGGCCGCCCTGGAGGTTCGACGAGCCGCCACCGCTGCTTCCACCGTCCGAGCCACCTGCGGAGATTTCGGGCGCCTTCCCCGCGGCGCCGGCGACGGCAAAGACCGCGTTCCGGGTCGCCTGCGCGAACCGCTCGGCGGCCGCGTCGACGGACTCCGTCCGTCTGCCCGAGGAGCGTGGCTCCTCGCTGTCGACATCCTCGCCGCCGTCGAGCGCCGAGACGTACTCGTTCAGCGCCGACTCGAACGTCTCGTAGGTCTCGTGATCGCCCTCCTCCAGCGCTTCGTGGACGCGTGCGTTCTCGAAGGTGGCGAACACGTCGCTCATCAGGGGCGCGGCGTTCACGTCGCCGCCGGAGCCGCCGTTCTCGACGACGGCGTAGACCGCGGCGGTCGCCTCGTCGGCGAACGTCGTCGCCGCGTCGTAGGCGTCGGCGTCGACGGACTCCGTCCGTCTGCCCGAGGAGCGTGGCTCCTCGCTGTCACCGGTGGTCGCGCTCCGTACGGCGCCGAGCGACTCCTCGAAGGCGTGGTAGCGCTCCTCGCTGGCTTCCTCGACTGCCTCGTGGAAGCCGTTGGCCCCGCCCTCGAAGTAGGCGAAGGCGTCGCTGGCGACCGTCTCGGCGCGATCGGTCGCTCCGAGCGTCGAGAGGACGCCCGCGTCGCCGGCACGGCCGGTCATGTACGTCGCGGCGGCGGCGCTCGCGACCGGCGTGGACGCCGACGCCTCGTACTGGACGAGGGCGTCGGTCGCGCCGGTGACGTGGGTCTCGACGGCGTCGTCGTCGCCAGCGCGGAAGGCGTCGGGCAGCGCCGCCAGGTGTTCCTCCTCGAAAGTGTGATAGAGGTCCTCGCTTTCCTCCTCCAGTCCCTCGTGGAACCCGGCTTCGTTCGCCTCGAAGCGAGCGAAGAGGCCCTCCGCGATGGTCGCGGCCACCTCGCCCTCGCCCTGCAAGTATCGCTCGTGGGCGTCGCCGAGGCGAGCGCGGAAGAACCCGGATTCGAGGACGGGCGCCGCGTCGCCGGCGAGCGCCTCGATGCCCGTCGTGAGGCCGTCGTGCGTGGTCGCGGTGGCGTCGTCGACGCCGGCGTCGTCGCCGTTCTCGATGGCCGTGACGAGGGCTTCTAACCCTTCGTGTTCGAACTGTTCGTACGCGGATTCGCTGGCTTCCTCCAGCGCTTCGTGGGCGCGGGCGCCCTCGAAATGCTGGAAGATGGACTGGGCGGCGGCCTTCGCCGCCGCCGTCTCACCGGCATCGTAGAGCCACGCGGCGTCGCGGACGCGGGCGCGATAGCCGTTGAGGCCGGCGGCGTGGGCGACGCCGAGGCCGGGGCCGCCCATGCTCGCGGCCATCTCGGCGTCGAAACCGACCGCCCCCATCAGCGAGAGGTGGCCGATGCCGGCGATGGGTTCGGGGGCGAGTTCGTACGCCGCGTCGACAGCACCCTGCGACGAGGAGAGGGCGGCTTCGTGGACCGCCGTAGCGTCGCCGGACTGCGCCGCCGAGACGACGTCCTCCATGCCGCCCTCGAAGGCCTCGTAGTACTCCTCGCCGGCCGATTCGACGGTGTCGTGGACCGCGGCCTGCTCGAAGTCGGCGAAGACCCGCTGGCCGACCGCCGCAGCCGCGTCGGTCATGCCGGCCATCGCGAGGGCGTCGACGTTGCGAACGCGGGACGCGAAGACGAAAAGCGTGAACACCTCGGCGACGGATTCGGCGGTCCGCTCTTGCTGGACGGACAGCAGGTCGTCACCCGCGCCGTCGAGCGCGCCGATGGCGTCGTTCGGGGCACCCCCCTCGAAGGCCGAGCGCGCATCGCCGAGGTTCTCCTCGAAGGATTCGTAGGCCTCCGCACTGGTCGATTCGAGAGCTTCGTGGGCGCCGTACTCGCCGCCGGCCTGTTCGAACCGACCGAACACGTCGCCGACGAGCGCCGCCGCCGCCGCACTGTGGCCAGTGCGGCCGAGCGCCACCGCGTCGTGGAGCCGAGCGCGCATCACGTTCCACTCGGCCGCGAGCGCCGTCGAAGCCGACGCCTCGACGCTGGGTTCCGTCGCCGTCGATTCGGGCGTCCCTGTCGCCGTGTCAGTCGCCGTCGATCCGGCTGTCTCGGGGCTACTCTGGCCCCCACAGCCAGCCAGTCCGACGCCCCCGAGGGCGATGCCAGTGGTCTTGAGCAACCGTCGTCTGGTGTGTCGCATATTTTTAGGCTGACCTAAAAATACAAAAACGCTCCGATTTTTTGGTCAGCCAAAACCCGACACAGGCAGCACGTATTTAGGGGATCCTAAAAATCAATCGGTCGTTCGATCGATCACCTGCGCCGGTCGTTCGCCGTGGCAGTCACGGGCCGGATACGACGATCCGTCCCACACTGTCGGCTGTAACTGTACGGAACGAGTTACACTCCGAGGTGCCGAGTGGTTCCACCTTACAGCCGGCAGTATCAGTCGCGGAGGAACCGATCGAAGGCGGAGGCAAAGGCGCTCTCGTCCTCGGTGGCCTGTTCCCACTCGACGAGGCCGCGCTCTTCGCGGGTCCCCTCGATGGTGTTGTCGAGGACGAAGGCGACGAGGCCGCCGACGGCCATCCCCGTCGATCCGATGACGTAGATGGTGTCGGCGACGGCGCGGGCGCCGAGGACTGGGCCGAGGACGGCGATCCCACGCATCCCCTCGCGGAAAGCGGCAGCGCTCCCGACGTTGCCCATGTAGGCCGGGATAGCGAGGCCGGTAAAGAGCGCGATGCCGACGACGAAGACGTTGCGCGAGGAGTTCATGTCGACGTACTCCAGATTCGAGAGGCCGACGGCGACGATCTGGCCGAACATGGCGACGTAGAGCCCGCCGACGATGGGGTCGGGGATGGTGGCGATGAGCTGGCCGAAGTAACCGACGAAGCCGACCACCAACATTACCGCGGCGCCGATCTGGACGACGTAGCGCGAGGCGACGCCGGTCAGGCCGATGGCGCCGATGTTCTCGGAGTAGGAGGTGGAGCCGCCGGTGCCCATGAGGCCGGCGAAGACGTTCATCAGCCCCTCCATCCCGATGCCGTGGTTGATGCGGCGCTCGCTCGGCGCGCCGACGCCGGAGAGGCGGGCGACGGCGTGGTAGTCGCCGAAGGATTCGAGCATCGACGCCGCGACACCCGCGAGCATCCCGATCACGAACGCCGTCTCGATCCGCGGCACCCCCCACTGGAGCGGGTAGATGGGCATGAGCGCCGGCGCGGCCGCGACCGAGGCGAGGTCGACGTAGCCGGCGGTGTCCGGCGCGTAGACACCTACCACCGACAGGACGGCCGCGACGACCCACGCGACGACGACGCCGAGCAAGACTGGGAAGAGTTTGAACGCCCTCGAACGGTCGCCGAGATACTGCGAGAACAGGACGATCAGCCCGAGCGTCAGGCCGAGCAGCCACCAGTTCCCGCTCGCGCTCGTCACCTGCGGCGTGTTGAACAGCGCGAGGCCGATGAGCGCGATGGTCGGCGCGATGATGACCGGCGAGATGTACGACCGGAGCCGACCCAACAAGCCGAAGTAGCCGACGGCTACCTCCACCACCGCGGCGACGACGATAGCGCCCTGTAACTGGAGGAGCGCCGCCTCCCACGCCGGCCCCGCGGGATTGCTCGCCTGCACGACGCCGATGACCGCCAGCGCCGGCGCGAGCATCGAGAACGGCGCGCCCTGGACGATGGGGTACCGGTTGCCGAACGTGGTCTGGGCGAGCGTCGCGATACCCGAGACGACGAAGAAGGTACCGACGAATCGCGGGACGACCGCGTCGGGCATCCCGAGCGCGCCCGCGAGGATCAGGGGGACTGCGACGTTCGCCCCAACCATCGTCAAATAATGCTGGACGCCGAGGAAAACCGACGTGACGACCGGCGGCCTGTCGTCGATGCCATACGAGACGAACCCGGAGGGACCGTCCTCGTCGCTCATCGTCTCCGCTCACCCGAATGCATGTCGGGCAACTCTCCGCGGAGGCGTCTAAAATCGACCGGATCAGATCGGCTTCGCGCTCGGCCGAAAGCGTCAGGGCGGCGGCCACCGAGGATACGGGCGATGGATGCGGACGGCGACAGTGACGCCCGCTCGACCGTGTCGAGCGGTGGGATCGACCTCGGGAGCACCACCAGTGCCGACAGTCGGGCCGATCCGCTCGGGTCGGTGACCGACTACGACCCCCAACGCCTCTGTTACGACGGCGAGCGTATCGTCGAGCGAACGCCGCTGGGCGACGGGTGGGCGGCCGTTACCACCCATCGGGTGCTGGCGTACAATCCGGCCGCCGAAGGGCGGCGGTTCGAAGCGATCGATCGACCGAACGTCAGCGGCGTGCGCGTCGACGCCGACGGCGACGGGCGGTATCTCGGCTGGGGGCTCCGCGCCGCCGTCTACGGGGTGGCCGGCCTCGGCGGTGGCGTCGCCCTCCGGGCGATGGATCTCCAGTCGACGCTGTCGATGGACGCGAACGCGGGCGCGGCCCCCGTGGGGAGTGTCCTCGCGGTAACCGACGCCCTCGCAGCGGTGCTCACGCTTCTCACGACCCTCCTCCTCGTCAGCGGTGGCGCGCTCCTCGTCGGGGCGCTCGCCCTCCTCGTCCGCTACCTCCGGACGCGGCGTCCGGCGCTCGTCGTCGAGCGATTCGGCGCCGATCCGGTTCGGCTGTCTGCACCGCGAAGTGACGGCGAACGAGCGGCACAGTCGCTATCGGCCGCGCTGGATCGGTGACACGGCTCATACTATGACGAATATCTTGATTGATTTACAGCCGCCAGTATCAGAAGACGGCGCCGCAGTTCGTGCAGTCGTCGGCGTCGAGGCCGACCTGTGATTTGCAGTTGCTACAGTAGCCCCGGGAGCCGCTACGGAGGACGCGAGCGCGGACGACATCGTCGTCCTCGTCGAGCGGTTCGCCACAGTCGGCACAGTAGTTCGGTGAGCCCTCGTGACTGGCCGAACACTCGGGGCAGCGGCGAACCCGCTCGGCGTCGTCGTCATCGACCGTGTCGGCCGCAGTACCGACGACCACGGCGTAGACGAGGAGGCCAACGAGCCCCGTAAAGAACGTGAGAAGCCCCCACAGGAATCCGGACCGACCCCGGTCCATGGCGTGGATGCCGACGCCGACGGCGAGAGCGGTCCAAAACAGGATGGCGAAAAACACGACGACGTGGCTGGACACGACGGCTGTTACGGTTACGCGGCGTCAAGGGTCTTGTGCCGACCAATGATATATGCCCGCCGACGGCATAGGGAGGAGCGATGGAAGTCCGGCGGCTCCTCCGCGGTCGGATCGACGACGACCGTCTCGACCGGGTGATCGGCGAAATCGCGGCGCAGTACGGCCGTGAGGACCCGTCGGTCCGCTATCTCGACGCGGACAACTGGCTCTCGACGCCGCTCGTCCTCGATGAAGACCTCTTCGTGAAGGTGATCTCCGAGCAGAACTCGCTGATTCACGCGCTGATCACTACCGGCCGCAATCTCGGCGTCTTTTCCGCGGGAACGGAGGGGTTTTTCGAGCATTTCGGAACCCCCTACGGCATGGCAAAACACGAACTGGAGGCGACCGAACGGATGCGCTCGATCGGGGTGAACGCGCCCGAGCCCCTCGAAGCGCTGGAAGTCGACGGCCTCGGCGTCGTCGTCCTCGAGTACCTGCCGGAGTTCCGGCCGCTCGACGAGCTGGACCGGGAGACGGAGCGTGAACTCGCACCGCAGCTGTTCGAGGCGCTCCGGACGATGCACGACCACGGGCTCGCCCACGGGGACCTCCGGGCGGAGAACGTCCTCATTCTCGATGGCGACCTCTACTTCATCGACGCGACGAACGTCGGATCGAAGAGTCGGGATGCCGCCCGATCGTACGACGCCGCGTGTGGACTGGCGGCGCTCGAACCACTCATCGGCGCGGCGGCGACCGTCGACGCCGCCACGACGGCCTACACGCCCGAGGAGCTGCTCGAAGCCCGCGATTTTCTCGATTTCGTCAACATTCGTCCGGATCACGACTTCGACGCCACGGCGCTCAAGGGTGAAATCGAGAAGCGCGCGGCGTAAGGAGACGGGACGAGGTGGGTCCGGATCGACCCTGCCGGGCGACGGGTGATCCGGAGTCGAGTCGGGCCGGGGCGAGCGACGACGTGGTGGAGTTGTAGTTGCCGATTCTCGACGAGAAAAGCGTCGATGCGTCGGCAAGCAGTCATTGCGGCCTCTGGCTGATAAACCCACCGACCTCGGCCGATCAGTCGCGCCGGTCGCGGAGAGCGGGGAACTCTTCGCGGACCGACTCGATCCGGTCGGGGTCGAGATCGGCGACGACGAGTGTGGGGTCGTCGCCTGCGCTCGCGAGCGTCGTCCCCCACGGATCGTAGACGGTCGATCGGCCGAGGAGCGTCGCATCCTCGAATTCGGCGGCACCGTTTGCCGCTGCGACGTACGCGAGATTCTCGATGGCGCGCGAGCGAGCGAGAGTCTTCCAGTGTTCGACGCGGGGGTACGGCCACGCGCTCGGGACGCAGACGAGCGTCACCCCGCGGTCCGCCAGCCGACGATACAGTTCGGGAAAGCGGAGGTCGTAACACGTCGACATGCCGACGGTGAAGCCCTCGAACTCGACGGTCGAGAGCGATTCACCGGGCGTGAGCAGACGTGTCTCGGCCGATTCGTAGCCGAAGAGGTGGTGTTTGCGGTAGACGGCGCGGCGCACCCCATCACGGTCGTAGAAGGCGCACGTGTTGGCCAGCCCGTCGGCTGCGGGCACGTCGACGCCGGCGTCGGCACTCGCTGCGAGATCCTCGACGTGACTCCCGGCGAGCAAGCCGATGCCGTGGTCGGCGGCGAGGTCGGACAGTCGATCAAAGGTCGGGCCGTCGAGCCCCTCGGCCGTTCGGGCGTAGCTTTCGAACGCGAAGTAGCCGACGGTGAAGAGTTCGGGGAGGACGACTAGGTCGGCACCGCGGGCGGCGGCGTCGGCGACGGCCGTCGCCGCGCGGTCGACATTCTCTGCCACGTCACCGGCAGTCTGGTCGAGTTGGGCGAGAGCGAGTCTCATGCCGGGAGTTCGAGGTCGCGTCTGAGCGCCGCTTCGAGGTTAGTGAGTTCCGTATCGAGGCGTTTCTTGAAGAAGCGTTCGACGCCGGGGAGGCGGCCGTCGACGACGAACTCGTTGTCGAGGCGACAGCCCGTCTCGGTGGATTCGATGCGGTGTTCACCGGTAACCCGCATGACGTTGGAGCGACCCACGAACTTCACGTACCGCGGTTCGTCGCGCTCTACGTCCTCGGTTTCGACGGTCGCAGTGCGGTCGACGAGCGGTAACTGGAGGTCGATATGCCACGTGGCGCGGTTGCCATCGATGTCGTAATCGCGGACGACGCTGATGGCTTCGGCGCGCTTGCGGGGGTCGGCGATGAAGTCCCAGACGCGTTCGGCCGGAGCCTCGAACTCGAACGCCCGCCGGACACGTACGGTCATACGATATGGTCCCGTCGTACCCTCAAAAAGCCGTGGGTTCGGGCGTCACGGGAGATGCCCGCCACGGACGGTAGCGAGCGTCTCCCGACAGGTACGCTCCGCCCGATCAACCCTGTGTGACGCGCCACGTCGTCGACCGGGCACGCCCCCACTTCTCGATTTCGACATCTTCGGACTTTTCGGCCAGCCGGGGGAGACGAGAGCCGACCTGTTTGGCCGTCAGCCCGATGGCGTCGGCGATGTTCTTCGCGCGGAAGTAGCGTTCACCCCGGGAGACGCTGTCGTGGAGGTACGCGAGGATCCGCCGTTCCTCTTCGGTCAGGGAGGTCATCGTTCACCCCCGATAGGGGATTCATGCTCTTAACTCTTTCAAGGGCGACTCACGACCGTCCGTGTCGTAGTGAGTGCTGTAACTGTGTACCGGTAGTTCGCCGACCCAACTTGGCGAACTACCGGTGCTGACTTACAGGAATCACTATCAGGCGTACGCCTGAACGGCGACAACCGAGCCGAGGGCGGCCACCATGGCGAGTGCGAACCCACCGGCTTTCGTCAGCTGTCCGGGCGCGACCAGCATCGCCAGTGCGCCGACGACCGCGAGAATGCCGAACAGCACGCCGAATCCCACTCCCTTGTCCGTCGTGGCGGCGTCGAGTGCCATACAGAGAGGGTGCGACGGGGTGTACTTAGCCCCTTCGCTGTGAGAAAGACAACCAACAGTATTACCGACGGGCGCCGTACGCCCGCTATGGACTTCAGCCTCTCCGCCGAGCAGTCCCAGATCCGAGAGATGGTCGCCGAGTTCGTCGACGAGGAGATCGTGCCCGTGGCGAGCGAGATCGACGAGCGCGACGAGTTCCCCCGCGAACTGATCGACGAGATGGCCGAACTCGGCCTCATGGGCATGCCCTTCGACGAGGCGTACGGCGGTGCGGGCCTCGACTACCACTCGTACGCCGCCGCCCTCGCGGAGATCAGCCGCGGGAGCGGCGGCCTCGGCACCGTCGTCGCCGCCCACACCAGCCTCGCGGGGGGGATGCTGGATGCGTTCGCCTCCGACGCACAGAAAGAGCGCTTCCTGACGCCGCTGAACGAGGGGACTGACATCGGCGCGTTCGCGCTCTCGGAAGCGGGCGCCGGGAGCGACGTGCCCGCCATGGAGACGACGGCCGTCCGCGACGGCGACGAGTACGTGATCGACGGCGAGAAGCTCTGGATCTCCAATGGGTCCGTGGCGGAGACGGTCGTCCTGTTCGCCAAGACCGACCCAGACGCGGGACGGAAGGGGATCTCCTCCTTTATCGTCCGCCCCGACGAGGACGACGGATTCCACGTCGAGGGGACGGAACACAAGCTGGGAGATAAGGGTTGTCCGACGGCTGAGCTTCGCTTTTCGGACCTCCGCATTCCGGCAGATCGCCGCCTCGGCGAGGAAGGGGAGGGCTTCGTGCAGGCGCTGAAGACGCTCAACGCCGGACGCATCACCATCGCTGCCCGTGGCGTCGGTATCGCGCAGGCGGCACTGGACGAAGCCGTCGCCTACGCCAACGAGCGCGAACAGTTCGGCCAACCTATCGGCGACTTCCAGGCCATCGGCCACAAACTCGCGGACATGGACACGAAAGTCGAGACGGCACGCCTCCTGATGCACTACGCCGCGGACCGAAAGATGCGCGGCAAGCGGTTCGTCAAGGAGGCGGCACAGGCCAAACTCTATGCCAGCGAGATAAGTAGAGAAGTAGCCAACGAGGCGATCCAGATCCACGGCGGCTACGGCTACACGAAGGACTTCCCGGTCGAGCGGTTCTACCGCGACGCCAAACTCAACGAGATCTACGAGGGGACCAGCGAAGTGCTACGCAACACCATCGCCGACGAACTGCGATAACCGGAAGGTTCGACTGGCCGGAGTCCGGACGAGGAGGCATGAGCGAGAACGGGGTCGACGACGGAGCGACACAGGAGTCCGCAGCCGAGAACGGTGTCACGGCCCGCTACTACGAAACTGGCGAGGAACGGGTTCTCTCCTTCGAACGCGACGGCCGGACGGCCGCAATCGCCCAGAACAGCGACGGCTACGCCATGGTGATGGTCCGCCAGGCGGCCGACGGCGACGAACTGGAGCGATACTACGGCTTCGACATGGCACTCGATCACGCGGCCGAACTTCTCGGCGTCCGTCCGACCGACCTCCCGGTGCCGGAGCAGGCACACGACATGGGGATGTGATCACGTCCAGTAGAACCGTGGCCCGAAGAACAGGTAAGCGAGCGCGAGAAAGAGCAGGGCGAAGGCGAACACCTCGCCGGGGCGTCCGCGAAGGAAGATGGCGAGCACCTGCACGATGCCCATCACGATGGCGTCCTGCGGGTGGAGGTCGGGGTACGTGATCTGCGTGACCATGAGCGCCGCGAGAAGCCCGGAGAGCCCGACGAGAAGGGAGGGGCCGACAAAGCCCGCGAGGACGCCGGCCGAGAGGATGGTGGCGGCGAGCGTCGACGGCACGCCCTTGGTTTCGGAGGCGTCGCTGTCGTAGGCGGTGTAGAGGCCGAGACGGGTGACGGCCATGGCGACGTAGACGGCCGGGAGGAGGAGCGCGAGGCCGAACGCGACGGGGTCGGCGTCGAACGTCCAGGCGTCCGCCGCCCGCGAGGCGATGATGAGGGCGGGCGCGACGCCGAACGAGGCCACGTCGGCGAGCGAGTCGAGATACGGGCCGGCGAGCGTGCCGCCGCGCTTGCGTGCGATGACGCCGTCGAGACCGTCCAACACGGCCGCCAGCAGGACGATACGGGCGGCGAGGGCGGCGTCGCGCGTCGCGACGAACGCCGCGAGGAATCCGAGCATCGCGTTGCCGACGGTGACGGCATCCGCGAGACCCAGTCGCCCTACGAACCGCGGTTGCATAGTGGCTCACTCACCCACCGCGGATTTACGTCTTTATACTGCCGGCTGTGAGTCGTCGAGGTGTGTGCCTTGGAGTGGCGGGTATCCTGATACGGATTATTGTAACTGTTTACCGATGGGTCGATGAGACGGTCCGGCGACCCACCGGTACTGATAGGGATTATCGTCACTGTCCAGAGATTCTCGCCGACCCGTCTCGGCGAGAATCTCTGGTGACTTCCGATGAACCCTATGACTTACAATAAACCGTATGAATCGGTCACAGCCGACAGTGGATATCGTCCGTTTCGACCCACGAACCACGCCGCCTTTATCCGTCGACCCCCGAGAGCCGCGTATGCGCAGACGTCGGGTACTCGCGACGCTCGGATCGGCGTTCGCCGCCGGGAGTGCCGGCTGTGCCGCCATCGGGACGACTGGCGGCGTCGAGGGCGACGTGGGGATGACGGCGGTGGCGTTCGAACCCGCGACGATCACCGTGGACGTTGGCGACGAAGTCGTCTGGTACAACAACAGCGCTCGCGCCCACTCGATCACGGCCTACGAGGACGGCATCCCGGAGGGGGCGACCTATTTCGCGACCGGCGGCTACGACTCCGAGACCACCGCCCGCGAGGCGTGGGACGGCATGAGCGGATCGATCACCACCGGCGAGAAGTACCGCCACACGTTCGAGGTGGCCGGCACCTACAACTACTTCTGCATCCCCCACGAGCGGGCGGGGATGGTCGGACAGGTCGTCGTCGAGGGGTAGGCGACCGGCACTTCACGCCGGTTCGACCCTGTGGTGTCCTCGCTGGATGAATCCCCGGAACACCGTGCCGGTGACGTGATCTGTCGATTCGTCTATATTATTCCGGGCTAAAATACGGGGGTGATAAACCGTCGGCTCGGCAGTCGGCGTCGGAAAACCGTCGATCGGAGTTCAGTCCTCGTCGACGGCGACGTCTTCCTCGTCCACGTCGACGGCAGCCTCCTCCTCGGCGGCGACCTCTTCGGGTCGCGCTTCGAGGGTGAGCTTCTGAATCTCGACCCGACGAAGCGGGTAGACTGTCTTGGCCTCGCCGTAGATGGCCGAGGAGAGACGGCCCTCGACGGCGCTCTCGACGAAGGACTTGAAGTCGCGTTCGGCAGCGGCGTCCTCGATGATGTCGATCATGATCCGACGAATGGCCTGCTCCTGACTGCGATCGGCCTTCTTCGTCGTGAATGCGACGGGCTGGACGCGGACGCGGTAGTCGTCCGTCGTCAGCACCGTGATCGTCGCGTCGACCTTCGAGGCGCCACGGCGCACGAGACTCCGCAGGTAGTCCCGCGTGAGTTCGTGTTTCACGAACTCCGTGTACGCGGAATCCGACCCCACGTCCGTGATCTTGAACGTGAGTTTGGTGTTGTTCGCCCCGGCATCGTCGGTGAGTTCGCCGAGGGTCGTTTCGATCGTTCGTCCGATAACTTTCTCCGGTTCGTCGGCAACCGTCTGGCCGAGCTCCGCCCGGTCGTACTGCTCCGGGGCGAAGATGGTGTACCAGCGCTTGCCGCGTTTCTGCTTGGATACTGAACGTTCACTCATGGTTTTGATGTTCGCGTGCTGTTCGTACGACGGTCTCTGCGACCGTCAGGTTCACCACGTAGTCGTCCACGGTCGACTGCAGGCCGCCTGCAGTCTCGCGGTCGATAGCCGTGTGGACGATGTCGTCCGTCACGGTCGTCGACATCGACGGCGTGTTGTCCGGCCGGAGCGCGGCCGCAACCGTCACCGCGTCGTCGTGTGTCGTCTCGACGCGAGCGCGCTTCATAGCGCCTCCCTGAACGCCGTGACGAACCTCGATACATCCTCGTCTACCCCGTCGATCCGCGCCGTCGCCCGGGTGCTCGCGCCGGTGCTCGATCCCACGGCGTCGACCGCCTGCACCGCCGCGGCCATCGCCGTCTCGAGACGCGTGTCGTCGATGCTCGCGGCAGCCGCGGCCGAGGACGTGCCGTCCTCGCCGACGATCAACACGACCGGTTCCGGCGAGCGGAAATCCCGACAGAGTCTGGCGATCGTCCCGAGTCTGGCGGGATCGGGCTCGTCGACACGAGCGACGAAGACGCCGTCGTACCGGCCCGTCGCCGCCTCGGCCAGCGATCCGTGAACCGCGCGAGCGTGAGTCCGCCACGCGTCGAGGGTCGCCGTCCGCAACCCCTCGTCACGGATGGCGAGCGCGACGCCCGCCCCCGGTCGCTCTCGTGCGACCGCGTCGAGCGCGTCACCGAAGCCCTCGATCGTCGCGAACGTGGCCGCCGGTGTCGCGTGGGGACGAAGCGCCCGTTCGACCGCCTCGGCGGCCCGTGCCGACGACGCGGTCGCTTCGATGGCCAGCCACGACGCGAGCCGTCGGCGCTCCTCCTCGGACGGTTCGGCCGGCAGGTCGAGATCGGACAGCGCCGTCCGCGCCGCCTCGGGATCGCCCGACACCGGTGCGGAGACCAGCGTCGAGTGCGCAAGTCCCTCCGCGAGATCGGCCGTCGGCATCGCCACGCCGGGGCGGCGGTCGACGGCCGTCCGCTCGCGCGCCGCGTCCAGCAACGCCGCCGCATCACCCGCATCGAGCGGATGACCGGCCGTCGCGACGCCGGCGAGAGCGAGCAGCGGGTCGGGCGCGACGCCGAGTTCGCGCGCCGTCGCAGCGGCCGTGAGACTCGCCGGATCGGCGCCCGAGAGGGCGAGGTCACCGCCCGTCGTGCCGACACCGACGACGAGGTCATCCCCGTCGCCCGGCACCGGATCGGGCACCGCATCGACGCGCACCTGGAAGGGGATCGACGATTCTCTGAGCGCCCGCGCGAGGACGCCGCTCGCGGCCAGCGCGTCACCGTCGGCGGCCGCGACGACCCGAACGAACGGGGCCGTACGCAGCGCCGCGGCGATCTCGCCGGCGCCGGCGTCCTCCACAGTGGCGGGCGCGGTAGACATTTACGCTTCCAGCAGTTCGGCGGCGACGTCGTAGCTGTAGGTGAAGTCCTCGTCGAGGGCGTCACCGCGGTAGTAGCTGACCAGCCGTCGGATCTTCGACTCCGTGTTCTGGAGCGCGCGCTTGTTCTGGTGGTCCTGGGGGTTCGCCTCCATGTGCTCACGCAGGCGAATCGCCCGCACCATCAGGTTGCGCAGGTCCGCCGGCAGGTCGCCGTCGGCGTCGTGCTCCTCGAGAATCTCGGTGAGCTTCTTCCCCGTCGCCAGCTTCACGTCGGGGATCGGCGTGCCCTTCACGCCCTCGTCGCGCAGTTTCATCCCGATGACGCTCGGGTCGTGACCCTGCTCGGCGAGTTCGACGACGCGCTCTTCGATTTCGTCGGCGTCTACGTCGCTCCACTCCGGGGGTTCGTCTGCCACCGGCTTGTCCGAACCGGACGAGCCACGGCGGCGGGTGTGCATTCGTGCCATAGATTGATTGGAACCGCACAGACCGCAGAAGCGTATCCGTGACCGACGACTGTCGGTACACACACTCCCGCAATCCCAAGCCCAGATCGGGCGAGTCAGATTTGCGGTCGCGCCGTTCCCGTTCGTTCCTTCGTGTTCCAGCACTAAACCGTTTCGAAGCCGTCGAGCGCCGCTCACGGCCGTGGCACGCCGTCGCGTACCGAACGTACGAGTCGAAGCCCTTATTATGTGCACCGCGGTACGAATCGATGCGACGAGGGCTCGTAGATCAGGGGTAGATCACTCCCTTGGCATGGGAGAGGCCCCGGGTTCAAATCCCGGCGAGTCCATCCTTGTTCCACTCGGTTAGGAATCGACAGAGGGCGAGCCGATTGCTTCTATATTGCCCGTGTCGTCCGGTCAGTGTGAGTGGGCCCGAAGCGGACTGCAAGTGTGAGCGGACAGGTCTAAGTGTGAGTGGTAGCCACTAAAACCTTTTCACGGCGTATTAGCCCCTGTACTGCCTGATACGACCACTTTCGTAGCAGCCGATCTGTAGGGAAAACACTGCCATGCGCACCTCGGAAACACGATGACCACGAACAAATGTTCTCATCGTGCGGGCGACAACTACTGCGCATACTGTCCGAGTCTTCCGCGACCTACCCCTCGTCAGACGAAAAGACTCAAACTGCGCCCGGAATACGCGCCTGAGAACACGGGTTGGGGTTCTGGCTCAATGGACTTGGAGGTCACAGCATCAACTGACGAAAGTGAACTACTACCAGAACATTAACTGCATACCCGGAAGTTGAGGGACATATGAAGGCCGGTCTAATTGGTTTAGTAGACGGTGAAATCGATTCAATCGAATCGTTTAGTCGAACAACTGAAAACAGAGGGTATGAGCTAAGAGAAGCCCTCGAAATCCGACAAACATTCACGGATCTTTCGGGAGATCTGATTGGTCATTCTGGACGGGCAGCGGTACAGCGCGTCGTGGAAAATGAAGACGTCGAGATCGGCAGTGAGGGGGACATAACAGTTGGCGAAACACCAGAAGTTACTACCCTCTATTCGGAGTTCCTAATTGTACCAAATGAATTTGTGGCTGTTGGCAGCGGATCGGGCTCATTTGTGTTTGACTTGATTGGCTCCTACACAGACACCACGGTCCAAGAGGCAGAAATCAATCTAAAATCATACAGCCAGACTCGACCAGAAGCTAACCCATGGAAAATTGGCTTCTACGGTAAACAAGGCAACGCAGAGAACGGGGTTGTTCACGGTGACGGACTACTGGATGATGATGACTTAGGCGAAATTCTGATAGACACTGCTACCAATCAATTAGGACTGGAATTCGAAAAAGACGGAGTTGTGTTCAAAGTATTCATAACAGAAAGTGGATATGTAGAAGTATACCAGCCAAGTAACCTTGATTCTGCCGAGTACCTCAACTTCGTTAGCAGCGAAGTAATGCCCCACGCGAAGTCAAGTGATTGATTCTATTCTACTGACAAACTTTATCACAAGTCTACTCACATTTGCTGTATATGAGTGCCAGCGAGCCAGCACAGATCATTGACGCCTTGGATTACCGGACCATCAAACAGGCATTGAATGAAATTCAGCGAGGGGCTGGTTTTGACGAGAGTCTTCGTACGTCAGTATCAGAACTCGGCGATTCACCGGACCGGGACGAAATCAAGGAATGGCTGTCTCAGCATCAAGACTACGCTGAAGTAGTGGCAAACGCAATTGCGATTAATAAGCAGAAGTCTATCATACGTAGTTTTGAGGGCAAAGAGAAATTTGTGGAGGAAACTGAACAAGGGGAAAGAGATCCCGACGACATTATCCCCTATCTCAGCCTTACCGACACACTCTATTATAACTCATTCTTTAATTTCGCAGACATGTCTACTAAGGTGTTCTCAACAGAGTACCGAGACGGTATCTTCCAAAGAATTTCCTCAGACGCAGATTCTTCTCAGGAAGCAAAGGAGCTGTTCCAAGACCACATAAGCGAAAACGGAGAAATCGACGATGTGTACCTGCAAGCTGCTAATGACGTACCTGCTCCGTTGATCGGAGAGGTTGATTTCAATCCGAAGCCTCGAATAATAAAATTCGAGGATGAAGACCACGTCTATTTCGAGTTTTGGTCAATGGAAGGTGAACGTAGCTACTACGATGTGAACAAAGGCGATTATATTACCATCGACCAAAGAGCGCGCACTTCCGTTAGAGTCCATCTCGACACAGGCATCATGGAGTATGTGAGTAGCAAAAGCTCCGAGGATCATCGGAGAGCAGTGATTGATATCATTGTCGATAACTTTTGGACGAGTGATGAAGTCAGGACAGACGGTGGGCTACAAGAACTGGCAACTGGAGGAGAACTCTTACACTCCTCAGTAACTATTAGTGACGATGATATTTCTGACGTCAAAGAGAACGTGGGTCTTCTTAGTACGCTGGATGGATTCAGGGGAGGTATCACGAACGTTCGGTTGACTTCACGGAATAACAGTGACGTTGAGAACGATCCAGATCACCAACACTTCGAAGACAATCGGGATTATCGACTTTCCCATCCACAGATACTGCTGGGGGAGCGAAATGGTGAATATGAACTGTTAGACAGAGATGAAGTGTCTGGTGAAATCACGATCTCGCCAGATATGTCGGCTGAAGAAATCGTAGAGGAGTTTGCTGAGAACAGCGATTACGATGATGTTCATCGATTTACCGTTGTACTAAACACTGACAACGACACGGTCCGGATCTGGAAAGTTCGCTGTTCACCGAGCACAAGACGATTAGTATTTCATCTCATCAGCGATGAGCTTGGGTGGTAGAATGAGGAGAATATGGTTTCAAGAGGAAAATCGATTCTCTGTGCTTACAGACTTGCTTGATAAATCAGTAGGTGGAGGGACTATTCTCAGGAGTAATCTTGACCCAGAGGAGGTCGAACTGTACGAGGAAGGTGTTGAGGAGGGATTTATAACTAAACTTGAACATGTAGTTTGTGGTGGCTGCGACAAGACGTATGCTCCTGAGGATGTCCCCGACCGTTGTATCTGCGGATATGATTTTCCTGATGAGATCGAACCGAATAATGTTGAATATGTGACCTATAAATACCCTGAAATTATTTCAGAATTTCTTGGTGATAGTATTGATGGGTTTGAGATCGTCTATGAGCGCTTTGACCTTGACAGAGTTACAATGGATGAATTGCACTTTCAGGATTTGGAGGAACAGTACCTCCATATCTCTCCGAGATATAAGATAGATTCAGGAGTCCACATCTATCCCGGCTACAACGATGTTTTTCTAAGTTGGAATCGAGTCCCCAGTCTGATCAATTCTCCAGAGGATGTGATGGAAGATATCGAAGATTTTCTAAAATCCCTCAATGACGGGCGAGAGTTAGTGTCCGAAGAGGGAATTACCCAGCTTCCAAGCGGACCGGGAGGTACTGTCTCCGCATATTCCGACCGCACAGATTGGTTCACTCTATTACATGATATCTCGAAAGGCGTTGCGAACAGTCGCTCAAAAGCAGCTTTCGGAATGAATTACAACGATCTATTTGAGCGACTTGGAATTGACTTTCTTCACACGATGTTCCCCCACGCGATGACATTCCACGCAGGTGGAGGGAACAAACCAGATGGCTACGTCATACAAGAAAAATGCACGTATCTGGTTGAGTCAAAATGCTATTCTGACGAGTTTAAAATATTCAGTGAAGAGGATAAGGCAAATCGGTATGTAGAAGACTTCGTTGAGAAGATCGACAACGAGCCGGGGCGAAATTTCAATCTCACTGGATACATCTTTGTTGCCCATCAATTCAACGAGGGGGCGCTTCCGGAGGATATTCGTAGTTTTGTTCGCAGGAATATCGACTCGGCTAATCTCGATGTAATCTGTGCCAATGATTTAATGATGAGAGAAGCAGTAGAACGGCTATCCGAAGTATACAGTACAAATCCTTCCGCGAGATATAGAATATTTGACTATTCAGATAGATATGCAGACTTGCTTAATTTGATGGCAGACCTGACTGAGCAAAGAGGTACAGATGTTGATCAATTCTCGGACGCTATCTTATCACAAATGGAGGACATTGCTGAAGACCCATCTGAGATTGAGAACGTCATTAGTTCCGGGTTTGAGGGCAAATCGAAAGTAGATCACTCCCTCATCAGCCCTTAGTCACGGAATCCTAATTGTGTCAGTACCCGATTTTTACATACAAGTTGACGGCGTTTGATAGAATGCGAGGAGTTAAGCGCAAATTATACTCTGTTCTTGAGTCAGTTGTGCTTCTGGATGACCGTCCTTCGCATACTCCTCCAGCGTCCGACGGACGTCTTCGGCTTGGACACTAACTGAGTCACGTAAAAGCGACTTCAAATCGAACCGCGACTGTTTCAACACTGTTTCGACTGAATCTGGCTGTGTCGGTAAGTACTCCCTCTGTAGATCAATTAGCACATCCTCACGGTCGTTTCCGATAAGATGCCCTTCTCCCAACCTCTGCTGTGTCCCGTGGGGGTGGCAGACGATCTACAACATTCGTTTATCCGTTAGTGTCACGGCTGTCACGAGTTCTGGGTGAATGATTCCCGAACTGGAGACTTTAGAGAGTAAGGGAACACAGAGGATGGCGAAAAAACATCTGTGACACCTGTGACGTTCGCCGAATTGTAGGTGATCCTATATTGGCCTTGCTCCTCTAAGAATCTCGATCAAGGATCAAGTATGACCGAATGTTTCGAGTAGGTTCAGGAGGGTGAGAAGATCGGGAAGCGCCATCCAGATCAGGAGTTCCTCTATGTCGTCCACAAGCAAGCCAGTGCAAACGAATGGCCGACGCGGTCGGATGCACACGTCGGAATGCGCGAAACCGACTGAAAGCTCAGGAGGCTTCTGGTCAAATCATAAGCAAAGACTTTCCGCGGTCGCTGGTCTGATTTCTCTCCACTGATTTTTTTTTTGGCGTGAATCCCGACCGATTCTCAGGATAAGAGGATCGGTCACAGAGTTGAACAGTTCGTGGAACCAGAATGACGCTCTTGTTATTAACGTATTATTCCTGTCCATCTGAAAAGCGCACTTGGTTTTCCAAACGAACACTTACGACTCTTTGACCTTTGCACGCACGAGGTCTTCTCGTGTCAAGATACCAATATACTCCTCATCATCTGTTACCAGAAGTGCTCGGTAGGCAGAGTCTCCTGTAAGCGCGTCTCTTACCGCTTCTTCGTTGGCAGAGGCTGTGATAGTACCGAACGACTCGTCATGTACAAGTTCACGAATCGCTAAGTCTGGCTCTCCCTTTTCGGCCAGTACCTCTGTGGTGACCCATCCAAGAAGATCACCGTCTTCGCACACGGGTAACTGAGTATACGCGTTATCCATCATGGTTTGCGCAACGTCTTCGTACCTGTCATCCGGATCTGCCCATACGATGTCTGGCTCCATGAGGTCGGCAGCAGTATGACCTGCCTCGGAGTTTTTCTGCTGAAAAATGAGCCATATCTGGTGTACCGTCTCGTATGACAGTGTCCGGTTCCCATTCATGTAGCCACTGAAAGTGGTTTCCGACGTATCGATTAGTGATGCCAGTTCTTTCTGTGTCATCTCTTGCTCATCCAGCGCGTTCCGAATTTTCCGGCGAATTTCGCTCGGGGAGGGTAGGTGCATTTCTCGCATTATCCCATATATGGAATTTCTTCCCGTGAAATCTTTTTTGATATGGGACTGGTACGAATAGATGCAATGATGGAAAAAACTGATCTCGAACGGATTGGAGAGGGATCGTCTGGCAAAGAAAGTATTCGGACGTTGACCATCTGGTTCAACGGTGCTTGTCCCGGTAATGGGATCGAAGATGACCGTGCGGGATACGGACTCGTCTTCGGCTCCGAGAACGAGGACCGGTATCGATACGAATCTGGCCAAATCGACCACGGTGAAGATGTGACGGCTCCGGTTGCTGACTACAAGGCGTTGATCCACGGCCTGCGCACGTTGGAAGAAGAGTACGAAGGATACCAATCAATACGGATCGAAGTGTACGGTGATGCGGAACCGGTGATCAGGCAGGTCACTGGTGAATATGACGTTAACGAGTCTCACCTATTCGAATACCGCCGGGAAGCTCGGTCTCTGTTGGGCGAGTTCAACGAGTGGTCGATCTCCTACGTAAGCGAGGATGACTCGCCCGAGTTGAGAGAGGCAGATACACTCGCGGATCGCGCAGCCCGTGTGGAGGAGGATCAGGATGAGTGAACTCGACCCGCTTCCCGAGGAACTGCTGGAACGGGATCAATGGGTTTGCTGGCGACTGGACACCCGTAACGGTAAGGAAACGAAGATCCCGATTCAGGCTGACGGAGAAACTCACGCGAAGTCGAATGATCCGTCAACGTGGTCCAGTATCGAAGCAGTAGCAGAGACTGCGAAAGGACGAGATGACCGGAGTATCGGCTTCATGTTCAGCGACGATGGTCCGTACGCTGGTGTCGATCTGGACGACTGTCGTGATCCCGACACTGGAGAACTCGATGACTGGGCGCAACACGTAGTGGATCGGTTGCGTTCCTACACCGAAGTGTCGTACTCAGGGACTGGTCTCCATATCATCCTTCGGGATGTTGAGGTTCCGGACTGGTGGACGAACCAGAAAGACGGCGAAAAGGAGATTGAGGTGTACGATTCGAGTCGGTTCTTCACCGTGACAGCAGATCCGGTCGAAAGCACACCGAGTGAGTGTCAATCGCCCTCAGAATTCGAGGACTGGCTCCGAGAAGAAGGTGACCCCGATACGGAGATGACCGGTCAGAGAGACACAGACACGATCAGCCGTGAGTCGGTTGCCAGTGGGAATCTTTCTGTCTACGATGTTGTGAGTCGCGCTGATCACCCGCCGGGAGAGCGAACTGGCCATCCGTTTCATGGCTCCGATACCGGGGCGAATTTCAAGGTCGATGAGGGCGGTGAAACGTGGCGGTGCTGGCGTCACGATGTCACTGGAAACGCGCATCATCTCGCTGGGATCGAACAGGATGTCATCGACTGTGGCGACTGGGATCACGGTGGACTCTCAGATAGAGAGTGGGCGGAGATATACGACACCGCACGGCACGCAGGATACGATCTTCCCCAACCGGACGATGATCGAACCGCGACCGTTCGTTTTGACGGTGGAATAACAGAATTACCGGCGGGGACGACGGTCGAAGATCCGAGTACACTGTCGCTGCCCGAGGGTGATTCGCTGGAGGATCTGAGTGGGAGCGAAATCGCCTACCATGCGACCGAGCACATCGCCAGTTACGAAGGCATCGTTGCGATGAAAGACACGGGTGAGCTGTATGCGTGCCACGATGGTGTGTGGGAACCTGATGGGAAGAACGAACTTCGCCAGACGCTTCGCAGTCTCCTCGGTGCCGAGTATTCCCAGTACATCCGTCGGGAAGTGACCGATCAGATCAAGGCCACTCGAAGTCGATCACGAGCAAAGATGGGCGTCCCCTCGGGAACTATCGCAGTCGCAAATGGACTACTGGATCTCGATGACGCCGAACTCCGTTCGCTTCGTCCGGACCACAATGCGCTCTGGCGCATGCCAGTCGAATACGAGGAGGATGCCGACTGTCCGGCGTTCAAGGAGTTCCTGCAGGAGGTGTGCCCGGACGAGGATCGTTCGCTGTTACAGGAGTTCGTCGGTTATTGCCTGCTCCACGACGACGTTCCCCACGAAAGGGCACTCATGTTATTGGGACCGACTGATGCTGGCAAGTCAGTCTTCCTTGATGTCGTCGCAGAACTGTTCGGGCGCGAAAACGTCGCCAGTCAATCGATCCAGTACCTCGTCAACGAGCGATGGGGGCTGGCAGAACTCGAAGGAACGCCGGTCAATATCCGACACGATCTTGATCCGGCAGTCATCCGGAACACGGGGAAGGCTAAGGAGATCATTTCGGGGAACCAGATGCAAGCTGAACGGAAAAATCAGGATCCGTTCGACATGCGACCGACGACGAAGCACATCTTTTCGGCCAACCGAGCGCCGGAACGGGATACGGACGACGAAGCGTTCTGGAATCGATGGCTGACGGTCGTCTTCCCTGAGACGATCCCGAGAGACGAACAGGAGCCGATGCTCACCGAGTCACTCACTACCGACAGCGAACTGTCGGGCATCCTCAACTGGGCTATCGAAGGTTATCAGCGTCTTACCGAGCAGGGCCACTTCACGAACGAGCCGACACCGGCGGAGAACAAGGAACGGTGGGAGAAGTTCGGTTCGTCAATCGAGCAGTTCCTTGACGCCGAGATGGTGCAGGACTCGGATGCACAGGTGCCGAAGTCGGAGGCCTATGATGCCTATACCGAGTTCGCGTCCGATCAAGGGATGGAAGTCGTCAGCCAGTCAAAGTTCACCAGCGAACTGAAGCGGAAGGATGGGATCGGAGATAGTCAACGTCGGATCGACGGCGAAAAGCTCCGCGTCTATACGGGGGTTCGATTATGCGAGAATTCGTCTGAACGCGATGGCTGAGCCACAGTACGTTTTTGTCTGACCCGGCGGTTCTCGCTCGTATGGAACCAGATGAGGTTGAGGAGTACGTCCAAAACATCGCCAACACATCGAATTTCGGAGTGAAAGAGGTAGAGTGTGTAGGAGATACGATCTACCTCAGGCAGACCGATATGGCAGAGACACGGACCGCATTGTTGGCAGCGGTTCTATTTGATCAGATTGATGTGAACTTTGATACAATTGCTGTTGACGAGTTCGGTAGCCAAGAGGGCAGGCAATTTTACCGTGCTGAAATGGAAGACGCGATGGGGAAATTCGTTGAACTGGTCAACGCTCAAGAATACTCGGGATAGAGGTGTCACAGGTGTCAACAATCTTTTCAATTGAATCGAATCAACGGACTCCAACGGTAAACAGGGGTAGGCAGAGGATAGCGGAAAGAATCTGTGACACACGTGACGCTGTATCTCGCAAACAATGCCATCGTGGTGGTGAGGCATAAAATAATCGCGGTTTCAGGTATTGGGTAGCCGATATCGGGGCTCGTAACGATGCAGATACACTCGGTGGCCTAAATATCGTCCAGATATCGTTCCCGGTTCTGTCGTTTTTCCTCCTTTGTACGGGCGTCGTAATGGAGATCAAGTACGTCGGTACTGACGCTCATTCGCTCCGAAACGATCTCCTTGGGCACGTCTTCGGACAGGTGGTGAGTGATCGCGGACCGTCGAATCGGATGACTCGACACCGATGAAGGGCACTTTGAGTATCCCGAGTACTGAGTCGCCTCACAGTCATCGGGATCTCGGTCGTGGGGACAGTCGGCCCCGATGAAACACGGCCTCGTCACCTTGTAGACGTGCTTATTGATCGTCTGGTAGTGGAGACGCCCCTGATTCGATGCCAACAACGGTTCCCGTCCGTGTTCATCAGTTACGTCGGGCCGACGTTCTTCGATGTACGCATCCAACGCTTGGGCCAGCGTGTCGTCCGAGACAGTGACGTTCCGTTCTCCCTCGTCACCGAGTTTCAGTCGCGTTCCCTCCTCGGGCCGATTCCGGAACGACAGGAATCGCTCGTCCGAGTGCCAGTCCTGAACATCGAGACTGTGAAGGCCCGACCGTCTGCAACCCACATGGTACGAGATGTGGAACGACAGGTGCATGGTCGAAGCGAAGTGGTACGTCGAGAGGTAGTCGATGATGTTTCGGGCTCGCTCGTGACTGATCGCCTTGTCTCGGCTTTTCTCCGATGACGAGACATTGGGGATCAACACCTTGTCCGAGAGTCCTTCCGTCACGATGTCGGCGGATTCGCACCATCGGATGAACACCCGAAGCGTGTGCAGGTGTTGTTCCAGCGTAACGAGGTTGCAGTCTGACGGCGACTCCTCGCTCATTCGCCAGTTCTTGTACCGCTCCAGATCGAAGCCGTCGAGTTCGCTCATCTGAGACACGCCGTGCTCGTCCGCCCACACGAGGAAGTGGTCGAGTCGATACCGGTGGTTGTCCTGAGTGGACGCGAGCGCGTCGTGTCGTGATTGGATGTACTGTTCGACTGCGTCGGCGGGACTGATGTTTTCCGTCATGCCTGATCAGCCCGCTCACTGCGCAGCGCACTCGGGCTTGGCCCCCGGCGTTCACAATCCCGGCGAGTCCACTTCTCTTCGCTCACTTCGTTCGCTTCGGTCAGTGGACTCGCCGTAGTCCCCCTCGCTCTCTTCGGTCGCTCGCGGGACTCCCGGCGAGTCCATCGGAACGATCGAGTCGTGGCGAGGAGTGAGAATGGTCGAGACGGGATGTTACTCAGGGAAGTCGCAGCGCCGAGCGGAGCGAGGCGACCGTCTTCCCGTGGTCCAACTCCCGGCGAGTCCCTTTCCTTTCGCTCACTTCGTTCACTTCACTCAGTGGACTCGCCGTAGTCCCCCTCGCTCCCTTCGGTCGCTCGCGGGACTCCCGCCGATTGTATCCGAAATAAAGTCCATCCCGAGGGACGGCAGCCTTTCATGGTCTCCTCTCCCCACGCGAGCACCGATCTCGCCGTCGATCAGCGACGCCCGGCGCGGGTCGTTTCCCACGAGCGAAAATATCCGCTTCGGAAGCGTCCCTATAGTAGCGTTTGGAACTGTTTGCACATCTGATCGCCAGACTGCGTGCGATCAGGTGTGCGATGACTTACAAAGGCTACTATAGCGGAGACGGACTCCGAAAAGATCCCGCACCGCTGCGTACCACCTGAAGCGAGTCGAAGAGTGGTTGGCTGTGAAATTCGAGAGAGCCAGTCGGTCTCTGATTAGGTTCTCCCGTAGACATATTTACGTCTGAACTATTGACACTCCTATCAGCATGTGTGAAAGTGATGGCGAGGAATTTCCAAGACCACGAAGGCAGCTAGGGGAAGACGAGATACTCATGGCGCATTACACCGAACTCCGCGAGGAGATTAGGGAACAATCAAAAGAGATACGCACTCGCGAAACCAGAAGCGTCGCTTCCATTGCACTCATTGCAGGATATGCATTTTATGCCGACGATGGGCTGATCTTGCTTTCTCTTATCCCTGCTGTGATCGGTGTGGCGTTCATAACCCATATCGGGGCATCGATATGGCTTTCTCGACTCGCGAGCCACGTCGTCCGCATTCAGAATCTCGTCGACGTGGAGGAGTTCTGCTGGGAGCGAGAATACGGAATGTACGCGTCCGAGAAGTTCGTCGGAATGGTCCCGTATCTGGCCTTTTATTTGACGTTCGCTATTCTGTATGGGAGTTCCATCGCAGTAGCTTACCGAATCGTTCAGCGCACGGAGAGTACCGTTCTTGGATATACCCCCGAGCCGACGCACTTTCTCGCATTTTATATCCTTCTCACAGTGTTGATGATCCTGACGGCGATTGCCTATCTCATCGATTACAAACGAAATATGCCGAATCGAGATCGCACTCGTGCCTCGAAGGAGGACGCGTGAACCGGAACGGGCCACAGGCCCAGCCCTCCACGGAAGCCGCACCGGCCGGTGCAGAACTCGTTCTTGAGCGGCGGTCCCTCCTCGGAGCGATACTGCTATACTAGCGTTTGGAACTGTTTGCACATCTGATCGCCAGACTGCGTGCGATCAGGTGTGCGATGACTTACAAAGTCGACTACAGTATTCGGGGACTGTCCGCCGAATCGACAGATTCCCCGGGGTCACTGAATATCTCCACATTCGCCGCTGGCCCCCGATTCGAGTCGTGCCGAGAGGGAACTTCGAGACCGGCAGCCGCACTGAACGAGGGGTGGATTCCGGGATCGGTCGATACACGCCGTCGAACCAGAACCGGTCGCGCCAAATTCTTATCTGTCTGACAATATCGGACGGGCTTTACGTTTCGATCACGAAAGATGATGGACTATGTTGGCATCGGGCCCGATTAACGTTCTCCACGTGGACGACGACCCGGCTCTCGCGGATCTAGTAGCTACATTCCTCCACCGTGAAAACGACCAACTCACCGTGCAAACCGCGACGAGCGCCAGGGAGGGCCTCGACCGTCTGTCCGAGAGTGGGTTCGACTGTATCGTCTCCGATTACGATATGCCCGGTCAGAACGGACTCGAGTTCCTCCAGGCGGTACGCGAGATCGATTGCGAGCTTCCGTTTATCCTCTTTACCGGCAAAGGCTCTGAAGAGGTCGCCAGCGATGCTATCGCTGCCGGGGTTACCGACTACCTCCAAAAGCGCCCCGGGAGCGAGCAGTACGAACTGCTCGCCAACCGGATCACGAACGCAGTTGAACAGCATCGACTCACGCAGAGAACGGCGGATCTCGAACGTATTCGTCGGGTCATCAGGAAGGCCAATCAGGCGTTAGTGCGGGCTGAGACCCGTGACGAGATAGAACGCCGCATCTGTCGGATCGTTAGCGGCGCAGAACCCTATCGCTTCGCCTGGATCTACGAGCACGATCCGGATTCTCGAATCGTCTCAGCAAGCACAGCTGTCGGGGTCGACGAAGGGTATCTCGACGCTATTGAGATCACGACCGACGAGCAGTCGACCGGGCGAGGACCCACTGGGAAGGCCGTCCGGAACCGAGAGTTATCGGTAGTGCAGAACATCCCGGAGAGCGTCGAGTTCGAGCCGTGGCGAGAGGACGCACTCGAACGCGGCTATCGGTCAAGTGCGTCCATTCCATTCATCCAAAACGAGACCCTCTACGGCGGCCTGAACGTCTATGCAAATCGCACCGACGCGTTCGACGACGAGGAACAGGAACTGTTGCAGGAACTCGCCGACGACACGGCTCACGCGCTCCACCGTCTCGAGTCTGGGGAGCGCCTGCAAGCCTACGGACACCTCGTCGAGAACCTCCCCGTCGGTGTCTATCGGGCCACTCCCGAGCCGGACGGAGAGGTGATCGACGTGAATCCTGCGCTCGTTTCCCTCATGGGTGCGGACTCGCCGGAACAGTTGGAGGGCTGTCCCGCGAATCGCTTCTACCACGACCCAGCAGAGCGCGACGTACTGAGCGACGAGCTGCAGCGAACGGGGCTGGTCGAAGGGATCGAATTGAGACAGGAGACGGCAGACGGGGACGGCATCTGGATTTCGGTCACTGCGATCCGGACCGAGGAAAATGGCGAAACGTATTTCGACGGCATCGTACAGGACGTCACCGAGCGCACGGAGCGCGAGCGGGAACTGCGGCTTTTCCGTGAAGCCGTCGAAGCCTCGGGGCATTCGATCTATTTCACCGATCCCGAGGGTACCATCGAATACGTGAATCCCGCGTTCGAAGAGCTGACCGGCTATACGGCCGAGGAAGCCGTCGGGCGCACCCCGCGTATTCTGAAATCGGGAGAACACGATCGAGCCTTCTACGAGGAGTTGTGGGAGACCATCGTGGCTGGCAACGTGTGGCAGAACGAACTCGCCAACTCGACCAAATCCGGTGAGCGGTACGTCGTCGATCAAACAATCGCACCGGTGGAAGGTGAGTCTGGTGAGATCGAACACTTCGTTGCGGTGAACACCGATGTGACCCAGCGAACGGAACGCGACGAGAACTGAAAATCGATCCAACGACGGCTCGAGCGCGTCTCCGCACGTCAGCGGTCGATGGAAAAGGGCGTGAGAGCGACTCCTACGCGAGGTAGCCGGTGGAATCCCGCGCCGCCCGATGGAATCCCGCGCCGTCGGCGCGAAGGAGCGATATCTCAGCCGCCGTCGTTCGTCTCGTAGATAGGTGGAGCTTGGACGCCACGCGTCACAGCGGAGCTATCCCCAAGGACAACTGCAATAGATGGTCCCGCCGATGGCACACCCATGCAGGCGACGATACTCGGCGGCGTGTTCGAAGCGCTCCGCATCGGCGTCGGATTCCTCTGGACGGCGGCGTGGGCGATCATCATGGGACTCACGATCACGAGTCTGGTCCAGGTCTACGTGTCCAAGGAGCGAATGGGGCGGGTCCTCGGCGACGGGGATCTGAGTGGGCTTACGAAGGCGACCGCGTTCGGTGCGGCGAGCAGCGGGTGCAGTTTCGGAGCGGTCGCCATCGGGAAGGGACTGTTCAAGAAGGGTGCGCATGCAGTGAACTTCCTGGCGTTCATGTTCGCGTCGACGAACCTGATCGTCGAACTCGGACTGATGATACTCATTCTGCTGGGCTGGGAGTTCCTCGTCGCGGAACTCCTCGGTGGTCTCGTCCTCATCGCCGTTATGGCAGTCATCGTCCACCTCACCCTCCCCGAGAATCTGTTCGCGGACGTCCGAGAGACGCTCAACGAGCGCGACCGGGCGTCGAGCGTCACCGAGGACCCTACCTGCGGGATGGAGGGCAAAGACGAGTACACACTCACGACCGACGGGGGCGAGACGCTGAAGTTCTGCTCGGCGGGCTGTATGGAGACGTACCGTCAGGAGACGTCGAGCCGCGGTGGCTGGCGCGAGGAGTTGCTGTCCTGGGGCGGCTGGTACAAGGTCGGAAATCAGTACCGCAAGGAGTGGTCGATGATCTGGAAGGACGTCGTCGCCGGCTTTCTCATCTCCGGGTTCGTGATCGTCTTCGTTCCGCAGTGGGTGTGGAACACCCTGTTCGTCCAGGGCGATGGTCTCCTCGTGACCGCCGAGAACGCGATCATGGGCGTCGCCATCGCAGTCATCAGTTTCGTCGGCAGCATGGGCAACGTGCCGTTCGCGGTCGCACTCTGGGGGGGCGGCATCAGCTTCGCGGGCGTCATCGCGTTCGTCTACGCCGACCTCATCACGATTCCCGTCCTGAACGTCTACCGGAAGTACTACGGCTGGAAGATCATGCTGTACATTTTCTGTGTGTTCTTCGTGACGATGGCGTTCACCGGCTTCCTCATGGAACTGCTGTTCGACGCCTTCGGCATCGTCCCGGATCTGGCTGGGGGCGAGACGGCGACCGAGCAGACGTACTTCGAACTCGACTACACGTTCTACCTCAACGTCGTCGCGTTCGCGCTCTCCGGGTTCCTCCTGTACGTGTACCGGCGGGGACTCGGAGCGCCGGGGCAGTACCGCGATCCGGTGTGTGGGATGCGGACCGACGACGACGGCCCCAGCGCCTCCCACGAGGGGGCGACGTACTACTTCTGCTCGAAAGCGTGTAAACGGGCGTTCGACGACGATCCGGCGGCATTCGCGGACGAGAGCCCGCAGGTCGAGAGCCACGGTCACGGCCACGACCACGATCAGTGAACTACCCCTGCCTACTCGCCGCCTTCGGCGGCTCCTTGAGGCAGGGGCTTCCTGCTTCCACGACGCGCTTTGC
>Ga0207720_100389_pt1 | contig 31995 bp, 32 predicted proteins | sample A23P2SouthBayCA_2_FD_187751 | JGI IMG/M metagenome (GOLD analysis project Ga0207720, IMG submission 187751) | Aerobic enrichment media microbial communities from Eden Landing Ponds, California, USA - A23 E3 (2) (SPAdes) | ecosystem: Environmental > Aquatic > Marine > Unclassified | place...
CTGAACGGGACGGCGAACTTCGTCCTCTCGCGCATGGCCGCCGAGGGACTCGACTACGAACACGTGCTCGCGGAGGCACAGGACCTCGGCGTCGCCGAGGCCGACCCGACCTTCGACGTGGACGGCATCGACGCCGCGCTGAAGTTCGTCATCCTCGCGAACGTCCTCTCCGACGGCGAGACGGAGTACGCGCTCGATGACGCCGAGGTCGAGGGCATCCGCAACGTGCCGGGGACGGCGCTCGACCTCGCCGCCGAGGACGGCCGGACGGTCCGCCTCATCGGCGAGGCGACCGCCGACGGTGTCCGCGTGGCCCCGCGGCTGATTCCGCAGGGCTCCACGCTGTCGGTCACGGGCACACAGAACATCGTCCAGTTGGAGACCAAACACGCGGGGCAACTGAACATCAGCGGCCGCGGAGCGGGCGGTCCCGAGACGGCGACGGCCGTCCTGTCTGACGTCTCTCGCCTTGAATAGGCCGAGAGACCGCTTGTACCCTTGTTTTCTTCGACAGCCGACACTGACCGAGCGTTCCGTTCCGAGACCGTGGTATGGTTCCGCAAATCGCAGTACGGCGGTTAGACGGCCCGTAGCGCGTATCGAAACCGTTTTAGGGGTTTCAGGAAAAACATTCCCCACAGAGCGCCTTAGCGCGTGAACACATCAATGAGCGACAAACCCCACCAGAACCTGGCCATCATCGGCCACGTCGACCACGGTAAGAGTACGCTCGTCGGCCGACTCCTGTTCGAGACCGGCTCCGTCCCGGAGCACGTCATCGAGCAGCACCGAGAGGAAGCCGAGGAGAAGGGCAAGGGCGGATTCGAATTCGCCTACGTCATGGACAACCTCGCCGAAGAGCGCGAGCGCGGTGTCACCATCGACATCGCCCACCAGGAGTTCGACACGGACGAGTTCTACTTCACCATCGTCGACTGCCCGGGCCACCGCGACTTCGTCAAGAACATGATCACCGGTGCCTCGCAGGCTGACAACGCGGTTCTCGTCGTCGCCGCCGACGACGGTGTCGCGCCGCAGACCCGCGAGCACGTCTTCCTCGCCCGCACCCTGGGTATCGGCGAACTCATCATCGCGGTCAACAAGATGGACGTCGTCGACTACAGCGAAGACAAGTACACGGACGTCAAGGAGCAGGTCAACAAGCTCCTCAAGCAGGTCCGCTTCAACTCCGACGACGCGACCTACGTCCCGATTTCGGCCTTCGAGGGCGACAATATCGCCGAGCGCTCCGACAACACGTCGTGGTACGACGGCGACATTCTCCTCGAAGCGCTCAACAACCTGCCGGCACCGCAGCCGCCGACGGACGCGCCGCTGCGCCTGCCCATCCAGGACGTCTACACCATCTCCGGCATCGGGACGGTCCCGGTCGGCCGTATCGAGACGGGTACCCTCAACCCCGGCGACAACGTGAGCTTCCAGCCCTCTGACGTCGGCGGCGAGGTCAAGACCGTCGAGATGCACCACGAGGAAGTCGACCAGGCCGGTCCTGGCGACAACGTCGGTTTCAACGTCCGTGGCGTCGGCAAGGACGACATCCGCCGCGGCGACGTCTGTGGCCCGGCCGACGACCCGCCGAAGGTCGCCGAGACCTTCAAGGCGCAGGTCGTCGTCATGCAGCACCCCTCGGTCATCACCGCTGGCTACACGCCGGTCTTCCACGCCCACACGGCGCAGGTCGCGTGTACCATCGAGTCGATCGACCAGAAGCTCGACCCCGCGTCGGGCGAGGTTGCTGAAGAGAACCCGGACTTCATCAAGTCCGGCGACGCCGCTATCGTGACCGTCCGTCCGCAGAAACCGCTCAGCATCGAGCCGTCCTCCGAGATTCCGGAGCTCGGAAGCTTCGCTGTCCGTGACATGGGTCAGACCATCGCGGCCGGCAAAGTGCTCGAAGTCAACGAGCGATAACGATGCAACAGGCACGCGTTCGGCTCGCCGGCACGAGTCCGGAAGACCTCGACGATATCTGCGACGACGTCCGCGAGATCGCGAACAAGACGGGCGTCAACCTCAGCGGGCCGATCCCGCTGCCCACGAAGACGCTCGAAGTCCCCGCCCGCAAATCGCCTGACGGCGAGGGGACGGCGACGTGGGAGCACTGGGAGATGCGCGTCCACAAGCGTCTCATCGACCTCGACGCTGACGAACGCGCTCTGCGCCAGCTGATGCGCGTTCAGGTTCCGAACGACGTCAGCATCGAGATCGTCCTCGAAGACTAACGACGGCGCTGTCCGGACCTCCGGACCGCCTGTTCGTGACGGCCCGCCCGTCACACTCGCGGTTGTCGAGGCGCGCGTCCGGAGGACTCTGCCTCCGAGCTGACTTTCAGCGCTAAGGCGCGTGTCATCTCACCTTCCGTTCGACACGCGAGCAGACGCCCGCAGAACCGCCCGACGGAACGGGATGCTATCGCATGCCCGACCGCGGACAAAACATAGGGTATAAGTGTATCCCACGACTCCGTGGGAATGAGGGCTCGTAGATCAGTGGCAGATCGCTTCCTTCGCAAGGAAGAGGCCCGGGGTTCAAATCCCCGCGAGTCCATCTCCTTCGGTCGTTTCACTCCCTCAGTCAATGGACTCGCTTGCCCCCGTTCGCTTCGTCTGCGGGCGACTCGTGAGTCGCCCGCATGGCCAGCGAGACGACTGTGTCGTCTCGCACTGCTCACGGGGACCCCGCGAGTCCACTACTTTCTCTCGACACCACACTTTCGAGCAGTGGCTCCGTCAGGTGCCCTGCGAGTACCGCCGGTGTCGAGTGTAATCGTGTCTGTTCGAGCGGGGATTTGAGCAGGGAGCGAGAGGTGAGCGAGCACCGCGAGCGAACGGGAGCGACCGTGGTTCAATATCCTGCGAGTCCATCTCCTTCGGTCGTTTCACTTCCTCAGTCAATGAACTCGCTTGCCCCCGTTCGCTTCGTCTGCGGGCGGCCTTGTTGGGCCAGTCCCGAGTTTAATTCTCCAGTTTCACGGAGACGAGCTCCGTTCCATACGTCGGGAACTCGGTAGCACTCGCCTTGTGTTCTGTGACGCGCACGGAGAACGCCGCCGTGGGGGTCGTTTAGCTCATTGACACGCGTTCACTTCCGCCGAACCCGACACTTTCACTCCGCTCATGGCGGACCCTCTTACCCTCTCGCACCGAGGCCGTCGGTATGGAAACACGACGAGGCGAACCCCCGTCGGACCCGACGGCCCTCTTTCGAGCCATCGTCTCGAAACTCCGCGAGACGCGCGGCGGTGTCCACCAACACCGCATGGCGCAGGCGCTCCTCCAGAAGGACGCCAACGGCTCGCGGCTGGTCGGACTCGACGCGGACACCGAGCGGGCGGTCTTTTTCAACCCTGCGTCGCGGACGCTCGAACTGATACCGTTCGACCGGGAGGGGACTCACGAGGAGCGGGCGGAGGTGCTGTCGCGTCGGCTGAGCGACCCGTCGTCGTGGGTCGAAGCCAACGCCGCGGGGCTGTCGTGGGTTCACCCGCACTTCCGGTGGGTTTGTGGGCTGGACGACGCCGGGTGGTCGTGAGTCGGTAATTGTGAGTCGGTACTCCGTCGTCGCGTCCGACCGCGGTCGGTGTCCGACCGTGAAGAATTATACGCACGCCCCGCGCACAACACGTTCATGAACGACGAGGAACTCGACGAACTCCGGTCGTCGCTCACGCCCTACGAATCCAGCGGCGGCGTCACCACCTACCAGAACACCGTCTCTATCGCCTGTCCGGCGTGCGAGGAGCCGTTCGACGACTTGGTCGTCTGCGAGAACGACTACAACAGTCTCGAACTGAGCATGATGCTCGACCTCTGTGTGACCCAGCACGACGGCGACGTGTTGCTGTTCACGCACAAACAGGAGGACTGAGCGGTCGCCGCGGGAGCGAAGTCGGCGTTTCGCTCTCCCGTTCGGTCGGCTCCGTAGCTCCGCGTCCGTCTCGTCAGTCACGGCTGGCGGGTCCCGGTCGAACTGAGTCGAACCGACTCCGTTGGCACCGGTCGGTCGAACGCGAGTGGTCGAACGGGAGCGACCGCCCGGTTATTCCTGCGGCGGGAGGCCGTTTTCGTCGATGACCTCGCCGTCGTCGTCGACGGTGACGATACCGCGGTTGTTGACCGCGTAGGGATCCAAGCCGACTTCTTGGAGGAACTGCTTGTAGAGCCGCTCGGCCGTCTCGGCGTCCTTCTGGCGGTCCGAGGCGCGGTCGCAGAGTTCGATGAGGTCTTCGGGCACGTCGTTCTCGTGGACGATCCAGTGGTTGATGAGGTCCGACAGCCGGCGGATGGGCGAGGTGAAGTGTCCGTAGATGTCGAAGTTGAGCGCGTAGTGGCCGCCGAAGGGGTCGTTCATGTACTTCGCGCGGGGCATGACCTTCAGCACGGCGCGCTGAATCTTGTTGAGCGTGCGGGAGTTCGCGCTCTCCAAGGCGTCGTTGACGGCCTTCCGGGGTTCGTCCCACGACGTGGAGTTGATGCTCACGCCGTCGAGTTCGGTGATTTCGCGGAGCGCCTTGTCCCACTGGTCGGGAGTGGGTTGCGGGTGGACGCGGTACATCGCCTCGACGCCGCGGTTCCACATGAGTTCGTGCGTGACGGCCTTGTTCGCCTTCAGCATGCACTCCTCGATGATGGTGTGGGCGCGGTCGCGGCTCGGGTTGAGGACGAGCGAGCCGTCCTCCTTGCGTTGTTCGTGGAGTTGGTCGGCGAGGTCGAACACCAGTGCGTTCTCCTCGTGGAGGGGGAGGTCGGGGTCTTCCAGCCGGTTTTCACACTGCGTGTAGGTGAGCCGTTCGTTGGAGTGGATAACGGACTTGTAGATGTCGATAGACTCGAACGAGAGCGTGTCCTTCTTGATCTCCATCTCGACGGTGTGAGCGAGGCGGTCCTCCTCGGGGACGAGGGAACAGACCGTCTCGGCCAGCGCCGGCGGGAGCATGTGGATGGTGTAGGCGGGGAGGTAGACGGTGTTGCCGCGCTTGACTGCCTCGGCCCACATCTCCGACCCGGGGTGGACGTAGTGGGTCACGTCGGCGATGTGGACCCACAGCGTGTACGTCTCCTCGTTCTCGCGGATGCTGAGGGCGTCGTCGAAGTCCTGGGCGTCCACGGGGTCGGTCGTCCACGTCGTGAGGTCTCGGAGGTCTTTGCGGTGTTCGAGCTCGTCTTCGATCTCCTCGTGGACGCCGTCGGTGCGCGCACGCGCCTCCGAGAGGACTTCCGGTGGGAACGCGTCACGAATCTCGAACTCCTCGAACAGGTCCTCGCGCTTGTTCTGGAGGTGTCGCGCGAGTTCGGCGTCTATCTCCACCGGTCCTTGCCCTTCGGCGGTTCCGGCGTACGCCTGCGCGTCGTCTGACATAGCCCCGACTAGACGGGGCAGGGAGAAATGAGTGTCGGGCACGAGCCGCGACGAGGAGAAAACGACGTCGCTCGTCAGCGCGCGTTCGCGTGGTTCGGTGACGGACTGGCGGAACCGGCCTCAGCGCCCGCGCTCACCGGGCGATTCGTACCGCTCTTTGACCGCGTCGAAGTAGCGAAGCAGGAACTCCTCGTTGGAGATGCCGTGTTCTTCGATGTCGACGAGGAGGCCTTCGAGCTCCTCGCGGGGCTGGTGACAGAGCCCGCGGTAACAGGACTTACAGAGGTGTTCGAACCGCTTGCCGTGTCGTTCCCAGCGGTTCCCCTCTTTGTCGTACTCGCGCGCCGCCGACCGGAGGACCGCGTCACCGCATGCGATGCACACGACACGCTTCCGGTCCCGGTTCGTCCGGGAGCGCCACATATCGTTGGAGTGTACCCAATCGTACTTAGCAGTTTATCCTGTCGCGGTCTGACGCGCGTCCGACGCCGACGCGGTTCGGGCCAGTTCGACTCGACTCGCGCCCGACCGGCCGCCGGGCGGCGTCACCAACCACTCGACGCGGAGCGGTCGATTTATCGGCCGTGAGCGTCCACGACCCGGTATGAAGGTTAAGTCTCGCCACCACCTCCGAAGCGACGAGATCGACGCGCTGTGCGACTCCATCGAATCGTCTCTCGGCGTCGCCCTCGACGGCGACGCGTTCGAGGCGGTCGAGTTCGCCGACGCCGATTACGAGGTCGTCCTCGTCGACGGCGAACCGGCGGTCATGTACGTCGACGACCAGCCGTTTCTCACGGTCAAGGGCGCGAACCAGTTCCCGCCGACGACGAATGTCGTCACGGTCGACGCGGGCGCGGTCTCGTTCGTCTCCAGCGGGGCCGACGTGATGCGCCCCGGCATCACCGAGGCCGACGACACCATCGAGGCGGGCGACCTCGTCGTCATCGCGGAAGAGACTCACGGCAAGGTGCTCGCCGTGGGGCGCGCGCTCGAAGACGGGGGGGACCTCGTCGGCGACTCCGGCAAGGTCGTCGAGTCCATCCACCACGTCGGCGACGACCTCTTCGAGTTCTCGGTCTGAGCCGACTGTCTCGGTCCCAGAACTCGGCACTCAGGACTCTCGCTACGCTTCTGCGTACTTCTCCAGCGCCGCCTCGTACCCCTCTCGCGCCATCGAAAACGTCTCGCGGAGGTCGCGAAGCGGCGTCTCCGTCGCGTCGACCCGGAGGTCGTTGTAGTACGGCTCCATCTCGCGGTCTTCGGTGGAGGTCACGACGACGGCCGCGCTCTGGATAGCGAGGTCGTCGCGCTTGTCGCCGCCCGCGGCGTGTCCCGCGCCGAGCGCGTCGATGAGCCGTTTCGCGAGCGGTTCGTCGCCGTCGGCGTTCCGCTCGTAAGCGTCGGCGGTCGCCTCGACGACGCCCTCGTCCGTGAGCAGGTTGCCAGCGACGGTGTAGTCGTCGCCCTCGCGGTGGCCCGCCCAGCCGAGACAGTCGTCGCCGGTGAAGGCGAACGTCGCCTCGGAGTCGACGCCGTGGAGCTGTCGCTCCGCCCGGCCGTCATCGGCGTTCAACAGCGCCCGCAGGGCGTCGTCGACGGCGAGCCCGTCTTCGAGGTAGTCCATTCCCCTTCGACCGAGTTCGACGTTCGTCAGCGCCTGTGTCGCCACCGCGCCGTGTTCACTTGCAAACGGGCAGAGGGCCCCGACGCCCGGCAGGCGGGTCGTCACGGCGACGCCGAAGCGGTGCTGGTCGTCGCCGTCGGCGTCGACGTACGACTCGCGGACGCAGATGCTGAAGGTCATCGTGTTCGTCTACTCCCGCGCGCCGCGAGCTAAAAACACCCGTCGAAACGTCGCGGCCGGCGCGCGCGTCGGACGTCCGCCGGAATCGACGCCTCCCGCGACACCACCCTCGTGTGGCGGTACTGCCGTCGATTCGTCGGGTCGGCGAGCGAGAAGTGTCTGAAAACCGATAATCGTCTGACGTAAGAACTAACCCCGTTGTGGCCTCTCTACGTCCTATGGGTATCATGAGTAAGATTCTCGGTGGTGGTGGTTCCCGAACGACCGAGGACTACGTCGAACTCGACCTCGACGACTTCGACACCGCTCGCGGCGACGCCGGTCTCTCGGTTCACATCGCCGAAATCGGCGGCCAGCAGGACGTTATCGCCATCAAAGACGCCGTCTACGACGGCAATCTGGTCATCGCGGATATCACCCGCCACACGACCTCCGACAACACGATGGAACACATCATCGACGACCTCCGACAGGTCGCGCGCGAGGTCGACGGCGACATCGTCCAGAAGGGCGACGACCAAATCGTCATCACGCCCACGGGCATCTCTATCTCGCGGCAGAAGCTCAACGGCTGACGCCGGCGGACGACACCTCCATTCCACTCCGATTTCTCCCCGACTCGCCGACGCGAGCGATGCGGTTCAAACGGCCCGAACCGATGGCTATTCGGTCCTCTCGTTCCTAGAGTCGTCCGAATGAGCAAGGACTACATCGAGGTTCGCGGTGCCGAAGAGCACAACCTCAAGAACCTCGACGTTCGCATCCCCCGCGAGACGTTCACCGTCGTCACCGGCCTGTCGGGGTCAGGCAAGTCCTCCCTCGCGTTCGACACCGTCTACGCGGAGGGCCAGCGGCGGTACATCGAGTCGCTTTCGGCCTACGCGCGGAACTTCCTCGGCCAGATGGACAAGCCGAAGGTCGAGGCCGTCGAGGGCCTCTCGCCCGCCATCTCCATCGACCAGAAGAACGGGGCCAACAACCCCCGGTCGACCGTCGGGACCGTCACCGAACTCCACGACTACCTCCGCCTCCTGTACGCCCGCGTGGGCACTCAGTACGACCCCATCACGGGCGAGGAGGTCGGCGAGCAGTCCGCACAGGACATGGTCGACCAGATTCTCGAACTCCCCGAGGGCACCCGCGCGAAGGTCGTCGCGCCGGTCGTCCGCGACCAGAAAGGCGAGTTCAAAGACCTGTTTTCGGACCTCGTCTCCGAGGGCTACGCCCGCGTCGAGGTCGACGGCGAGGAGTTCGACCTCTCGTTCGAGACGCCCGAACTCGACAAGAACTACGACCACACCATCGACGTGGTGGTCGACCGCGTGAAGGTCGCGCCCGAGGCGCGCTCGCGCATCGCCGACTCCGTCGAGACCGCGCTCGAAGAGGCCGGCGGCGTCCTCAAACTCATCGTCCCCGACCCGCCGGAGGACCTCCCCTTCGCCTCCAACACCCGGTCGACCGGGTCGCTCGCGGGCGAGGGCGACGACCGCCTCGTCGTCGAGTTCTCCGAGGAACTCGGCAACCCGAACTCGTCGTTCCGCTTTTCGGAAATCGAGACGCGGTCGTTCTCGTTCAACAGCCCCCACGGGGCGTGCCCGGAATGTGAGGGGCTCGGCAAGGCAAAAGAGGTCGACCCCGACCTCGTCGTCACCGACCCGTCGAAGCCGCTCAAGCACGTCTTCGAGCCGTGGAGCTACAACCGGACGTACTACCGCCGCCAGCTCGACAACGTCGCCGACCACTTCGGCGTCAGCGTGGACACGCCGTTCGAGGAACTGGACGACGAGATACAGGACGCCTTCCTGTTCGGCACCACCGAGGACGTGGTGTTCGAGTGGACGACGAAGAACGGCACGCGCCACAAGGAACACCCCTTCGAGGGCGTCGTCGGCAACCTCGAACGCCGCCACGTCGAGACCGACTCCGACCGGACGCGCGACCACATCGAGGAGTTCATGGCCGTCACGACCTGCCCCGACTGCGGCGGCTCGCGGCTCAAAGAGCAGTCCCGCCACGTCCGCGTCGGCGACACGACGCTCCCCGAGGTCAACCGCATGACCATCGCGGGCGCGCTCGAACACTTCGAGGGCCTCGAAACAGCGCTCTCGGAGCGCGACCGCACCATCGCACAGGAGATTCTCAAGGAGATTCGCGCCCGTCTCGGCTTCATGACCGAGGTCGGCCTCGAATACCTCACCTTGGACCGCGAGGCCGCAACGCTCTCGGGCGGCGAGTCCCAGCGCATCCGCCTCGCCACGCAGGTCGGCTCCGGGCTCGTGGGCGTCCTCTACGTCCTCGACGAGCCGTCTATCGGCCTCCATCAGCGCGACAACGACAAACTGCTCAACACGCTCGAAGGCCTCCGCGACCTCGGCAACACGCTCATCGTCGTCGAACACGACGAGGAGACGATGCGCCGGGCCGACGAGGTCATCGACATGGGTCCCGGCCCGGGCAAGCGCGGCGGCGAGGTCGTCGCGCAGGGCGACTTCGACGACATCGTCGCGGCCGACGACTCCATCACGGCCGACTACCTCTCGGGCCGCAAGGACATCGACGTGCCCGACACGCGGCGCGAGGGCGACGGCGAACTCGTCGTCCGCGGCGCGCGCCAGCACAACCTCGACGACCTCGACGTGCCGATTCCTCTCGGGACGTTCACGGCCGTCACCGGCGTCTCGGGGTCGGGCAAGTCCACCCTGATGCACGAGATTCTCTACAAGGGGCTCGCGCGCCGGATGAACGACAACACCTCCGTCGACCCCGGCGAGCACGACGCCATCGAGGGCTACGACGAAATCGAGACGGTGCGGCTCATCGACCAGTCGCCCATCGGCCGCACCCCGCGGTCGAACCCGGCGACGTACACCGGCGTCTTCGACTACGTCCGCGAGCTGTTCGCCGAGACGAAGCTCTCGAAACAGCGCGGCTACGAGAAGGGCCGGTTCTCGTTCAACGTCAAGGGCGGCCGCTGTGAGGCCTGCAAGGGACAGGGCAACGTCAAAATCGAGATGAACTTCCTCTCGGACGTGTACGTCCCCTGCGAGGAGTGTAACGGCGCGCGCTACAACGCCGAGACGCTCGACGTGACGTACAAGGACAGGACCATCGCCGACGTGCTCGACATGGAGGTCGACGAGGCGCTCGACTTCTTCGAGGCGAACTCGCAGATTCGCCGCCGCCTCCAACTGCTTCACGACGTGGGCCTCGGCTACATGCAACTCGGCCAGCCGTCGACCACCCTCTCCGGCGGCGAGGCCCAGCGCGTCAAGCTGGCGGAAGAACTCGGGAAGAAGCAGACCGGCGACACGCTCTATCTCCTCGACGAGCCGACGACCGGCCTCCACAAGGAAGACGAGCGGAAGCTCATCGAGGTGCTCCAGCGCCTCGTCGACAACGGCAACACCGTCCTCGTGGTCGAACACGAACTCGACCTCGTGAAGAACGCCGACCACATCGTCGACCTCGGTCCCGAGGGCGGCGCGGGCGGCGGAACCATCGTCGCCAGCGGCACGCCCGAGGAAATCGCTGAGAACCCCGACTCTCACACGGGCCGGTACCTCCGCGACTACCTCCCCGACGTGGACGAGGACGGCCCGCGGTCGGACCGCCGCAAGCCCGCGAAAGTGGCGAACGACGACTGAGCGCGTCGCCGCGGACGCTCGTTTTCGATACTCGCGCCGACGCCCCGACACGCCCTCCCCGGCCGAGACGCGTTCGCCAATCAAACTACTCTGGGGAAAGACATTTCCGGCCGTTTCACATCTGGCTATGCGTATGTCACGCATACTCAAAACGTCGGGATTCCTCGGGCTCGCGACGATGATGGTGGTGGGGTTGTACCAGTACACGCTACTGGAATCGGGGGGCGTGCCGTCGTGGCTGGTGGGCGGCCACGCGCACTTGGGCGTGCTCTCGATTCTCGCGGTCGTGATGGGGTTCGCGGTGGACGCGTTCGCGCTGACGGGGCGACTCCGGGCGGCGGTGAGCGGGCTGTTCGTCGTCGGGCAGTGGCTGTTGCCGCTCACCATCTGGGTCGGCGTCGGGTTCGGACTGCTCTTTTTGATTCCGACGACGTTCCTGTGGGGGCTCTGTCTCATCGTCGCCATGCTCATCATGGCGTGGCAGGCGTGGGTCAGCGAGCCGACGACGCCCGGCGGGATGCCCGGTCCCGCGTCGCCGGCCGACGACTGAACGCGCGCTTCGACTTTTTTCGGCGACCGCGTGCTCTCAGCGACGCCGGTGTCCTCAGCGCCGCCGGTACCACCAGTAGCCGACGCCCGCGAGCGCGAGCGCCACGACGAGTGCCGGGAGGACGGGGAACGTCGTCGCCGGTTGGACCACCTCGACGGCGACCTGCTGGGTGCCCGTCGAGAGCTGTCTGCCGGCGTCGTCCTCGTAGCTCACGTCGACGCCGACGACCTGCGTCTTCGGGACCGCGTCGCCGCTCACTTCGAGGTCGAAGACGACGAGGCGTGTCTCGCCGCCGTCGAGTCGCGGAACGAACGCGACGGCGTCCTCGCTCGAAAGCGGCTCCTCGGCGACGAGCCGCACCGTCACGTCGGTCTGCGGGGTCGCTTCGGTGTTCGTCACCGCGAGGACGAGTCGGCCGGTCGAGTCCACCTCGAACGTCGCGTTCCGCGGTTCGACCGCGACGGCGGGCGTGTCCGTGCGCACCGCCGCGAGCACGTCGGTCCGGTCGGCCGCGCGCAGTTCGTCGCCCGGCGGCCGGTACTCGACGACGAACGGGAGCCGACGCGTCCCCGGCGTCGACCCCGCGGCGATGCCGATGGCGTACTCGAACTCGGCCGACTCACCGGGCGCGAGCGTGCCGACGGTCACGTCGACGTCCGTCGGCGTCAGCGCCGGGTCCTCGGTTTCGAGGCGGAGCACCACGTCGCGGGCCTCGGTCCCGCCGACGTTCTCGACGGTGCCGACGACCCGACCGACGCCGCCGACCCTGAGCGTGCTCTCTTCGACCGTCACGGCGAACGCCGGGCCGGCACCGGGGTCGAGACCGGCGACGAGCGACTGGGTCTTCCGGTCGCCGCCGGGGTTGCGGAACGAGACGGTCACGTCCAGCGAGTAGGGGCGGTCGAGGGCGTCGTCGGCGACCCGGGTGCGGAAGCTCACGCGCCTCGTCTCGCCGGGCTCCCACGCGCCGACGTAGGCCTCCGCGGCGGGCGCGCCGGCTCCGAACGTCACCTCGGAGTCGGAAGATGCCACGCCGACGGTCGTCGCCGCGGCGGTCGCGTCGCCGACGTTCACGAGTTCGAGCGTCAGCGTGCCGGTGTCGCCGACGGCGACCGCGGCGTCCACGTCCGCGAGTTCGAAGTCGGCCCCGCGGGTCGGACGCACGCCGGCGACGAACGCCCGCGAGGTCCGCGCTTGGCCGTCCTCGTCGCGGTAGCTCACGGTCAATTCGACCGAGTAGTCGCGGACGATGGCGTCGTCGGCGACACGGGTGCGGAACTCGACGCGCTCTGTCGCGCCCGCGTCCCACTCGCCGACAAACGTCTCGGCGGTGGCGACGCCGCTCCCGAACGTTATCTCCGGGTCGGTCGAGGCGACAGTCACGGTCGCATCCGCGGCCCCGACGGGGCCGACGTTCTCGATATCGATTGCGAGGGTCCCGCTATCGCCGACCGCGAGGGCGGCGTCGACCGCCCGGACTTCGAACGCGGGGCGGCGCTCAACGACGACTTCGAGGTCCCGCGTGACGGTTCGGCTCCGGTGGGACGCGTCGACGTCGTCGCCGTCCACGAACACCGAGGCGGTGTAGTCGTAGGTGAACGTGACGGGGATGTCGTAGGTGCCGGGGCGAGCGTCCTCGGCGACGCGGAGCCGGAGCGACACCGGCCCGGAGACGCCCTCGGGGACGGTTCCGACGGGAATCTCGCCGCTGAGGACCGTAATCGGCCCTCTCGAATCCCCGCTGATGGTCAGCGCGCGGGCCGTCTGGACGAGCGCCTCGTACTCCTCGGGACCGTCCTTCGTGACCGTCCCGCTGTTGACGACGAACACCTCGACCGCGGTCTCGGTGCCGGCGACGAGTCGGTTCTCCGGCGCGATAATCGCGAGGTCGGGACTCCCGGCCACCTGACTGACGGCCGCGGCGCTCCCCGTTGCGCCGAGGAGGGCGGACACGACCAGTAGGGTGGCGAGGAGCGCCGCGCTCGCGCGCCGGCCGCAAGGAGTCATGGTGAGGTGACCGGCGGGCGACCCCGCGTCAGTCACCATAGATACGCGGCATGTAATCTTAACAACACGCTCGGCTCTCGGCCGGCGGTAACGTCACGCAAGGGATACGTTCGGGGCGCGCCTACGTGTAGTATGTCCGTCCCCGCCATCGACATCGACGGTCTGACGAAGTTCTACGGGGACGTTCGCGGGGTCGAAGCGCTCTCGTTTTCGGTCCCGAAGGGCGAGCTGTTCGGCTTTCTCGGTCCCAACGGCGCGGGGAAGTCCACGACGATTCGCCTGCTTCTCGGCCTGCTCAAACCGACCGACGGCACGGCCCGCATTCTCGGCGTCCCGGTGGACGACCGCGCGGCCTTCCTCGACGTGCTCGCGCGCGTCGGCCACATTCCCGGCGACCCGCGCTTTTACGACGACGTGAGCGGCCGCAAGACCCTCGACTACTTCGCCGGGCTCTCCGGCGACGCCCGGCGCGACGAACTCCTCGACCGCTTTCCGGTGCCGCTCGACCGCCCGGTCCGGGCCTACTCGCGCGGCAACCGGCAGAAGCTCGCCATCGTGCAGGCGTTCATGCACGACCCGCGGGTGGTCGTGATGGACGAACCGACCTCTGGGTTGGACCCGTTGGTCCAACAGGAGTTCTACGAGTTCCTCCGCGAGGAGCGCGACCGCGGGGTGACGGTGTTCTTCTCGACGCACATCCTCGGGGAGGTCCGCGAGGTCTGCGACCGGGTCGCCATCATCCGCGACGGTCGGCTCGTCGCCGTCGAGGACATCGACGACCTGCTCGCCCGAAGCGGGAAGGTCGTCACGGTCCGGTCGCCCGACGCCATCGACCTCGCGGATTTCGACTTCCCCGAGACCATCGACGCCAGTATCGAACCGGACGGCTCGCTCCGACTCGTCACCTCGGGCGACTACGACGCCCTCGTCGACGCCCTCGACGGCTACCGCATCGACGACCTCGAAGTCCGCGAGACGGCCATCGAAGACGTGTTCCTGCACTTCTACGACGAGAGCGAGGTGGAACGCGGGGACGCCGAGGAGTCCGCGGATGCGTGAACTCGACATCGCGGCCTTCGAGTTCGCCCGGCGACGGCGCGGCCTCCTCGTCGTCTGCGTGCTTCTCGTGGCGACCGCGGGGCTCACCATCGCCGTCTTCCCGTCGTTCGGCGAGTCCGACGTCGACTTCGCCGAACTGCTGGAGTCGTATCCCGACGAGCTCCAAGCGGCGTTCGTCGGGAGCGTCACCGACATCTCCTCGCTCGAAGGCTATCTCGTCATCGAGCTCTATCAGCTCGTTTGGCTCCTCATCGTCGGGAGCTACTTCGCCTACGCCGCGGGGTCGCTCGTCGCCGGCGAGGTCGACCGCCAGTCGGTCGAACTCGTCCTCGTCCGGCCCGTCTCGCGCACCCGGTTCGTCGTCGGCAAGTTCCTCGCGATGCTCCCCGCGGTCGCAGTCGTCGACCTCGCGCTCCTCGCGGCCGTCGTCGTCGGCGCGGGGCTCATCGACGAGGAGATTCACCTCTATCGCCTCCTCGCGGTCCACGCCGTCGGCGGCCTCTACCTCGTCGCCTGCGTCGCCGTCGGCCTCCTCGCGTCGGCGTTCTTCGGACGGGTCCGCCGGGCGCAGGGCGCGGCCATCGGCGTCGTCTTCGGGACGTTCCTCCTCGACTCCCTGACGGTCGACACCGACTACGAGTTCCTCGGTTCGCTGTCGCTCACGCGCTATCTCGACCCCGGCGAACTCCTCGTCGCCGGCGACGTTGACTGGGGCGGCGTCGCCGTGCTCGTCGCCGTGACGTGCGCCTTCGTCGTCCTCGCGGCCGAGGTGTTCGAGCGACGCGACCTCTCGTAGTCGTCGTCCCGCCGCCCCGAACGCGGCCCGCACGAGTACCGCGAGCGCCCTCGAGCCGCCCGCGCCCGCTTTTTCACCGTCGAGCGCCTACGTCCCCCATGCACCTCTACGCCGCCGCCAACGGCGCGGTTCTCTCGGTCTCGGGGGGACCCGACGACGCAACCGCCCGCCGGCGACTCGGCGAGCGCCGCATCGAGTGCGTCGCGGCCGACCCGCGCGCGCCGGACCGGGCGTTCTGCGGGACCTTCGACGCCGGCGTCTTCCGGACGACCGACGGCGGGGCGTCGTGGTCCGCGGTCGGCACCGACGCGCTTCCCGAGTCGGTGACGAGCCTCGCGGTCTCCCCGGCCGACCCCGACGTGGTCTACGCCGGCACCGAGCCCTCGGCCGTCTTCCGCTCCCGCGACGGCGGGGAGACGTGGGCCGAACTCGCGCCGCTTTCGGACCTCGATTCGGCGTCGTCGTGGGCGTTTCCACCCCGTCCGCACACTCACCACGTCCGCTGGATAGAGCCGGACCCGACCGACCCCGACCGGCTGTTCGTCGCGGTCGAAGCCGGGGCGCTCGTCCGCTCTCTCGACGGCGGCGAGACGTGGCTCGACCGCGTGCCGTCGAGCAAGCGCGACACGCACTCGATGGCGACGCACCCCGACCGGCCGGGCCGCGTCTGGGCCGCCGCGGGCGACGGCTACGCCGAGACCGACGACGCGGGCGAGACGTGGACGACGCCGACCGCGGGGCTGGGCCACGGCTACTGCTGGAGCGTCGTCGTCGACCCCGCGGACCCGGAGTCGGTGCTCTTGACGGCCGTCTCCGGGCCGATGCGCGCCCACCGTGTCGAGTCGGCGGCGGCGTACCTCTACCGCCGAGTGTCTCGGGGTGACGACGACGGCGGCTCGTGGGAACGCCTCGACGAGACCGGACTGCCGACCGGGCCGGGCGCGACGCGCGCGGTCTTGGTCGCCGGGCGAACCGGCGGCGAGTGCTACGCCGCGAACGACCGCGGCCTCTACCGGACGACCGACGTCGGTGACTCGTGGGACCGACTCGACGTCCCGTGGGACCGAACACGGCGGACCGCGGGGGGGCTGGCAGTCGTCGCGTAGTCGCGGGAGTTTCCGTCGGAGCGGTCCCCTCGTCCGAAGCGAGAAGATTCATTGGTCGGCGCGGCGACACCCAACCATGTACGATTTCGCCGTCGTCGGCGTCGGTCCCGCCGGCGCGCGGTTCGCCCGTCGCGCGGCCGACGCGGGCTACGACGTGCTCGCACTGGAGAAAGGCGAGGTCGGGACGCCCCTCGCGTGCTCCGGCCACGTCAGCACCGACATCTGGGAGTACGTCCCCGACGAGGCGCGCGACCGCCTGTTTCAGAACCGCATCTACGGGGCGAACTTCCGCGTCGGCGGGCCGAACTCGAAGGCCTACCCGTTCTACAAGCAACGCGAGGTTTCGAACGTCATCGACCGCGTCGAACTCGACCGCGTCCTCGCCGACTGCGCCCGCGACGCCGGCGCGGACGTGCGCGAGGGCCACACCGTCACCGCCGTCGAGGAGCTCGACGACCGGGTCCGACTGACCGTGAGCGTCGCCGGCGAGGACGGCACCGTCCAGTTCGAGGCGAAGATGATCGCCGGCTGTGACGGCCCGACCTCGCGGGTCCGTCGGGCGCTCGACCTCCCCGAACCGTCGGAGACGCTCCACGGCGTCCTCGCGTTCGACCCCGAGCCGGACGACGGCGACTTCGTGGACGTGCACCTCACGGTCCCGCGATTCTTCGCGTGGCGCATCCCCCGCGGCGACGCCGGCGTCGAGTACGGCCTCGCGGCCCCGCCGGGCGCGGAGGTCACCGAGCTGTTCGACGCGCTCACGAACACCTACGACGTGGAGACAGAGCACTTCTGTTCGGGAGCCATCCCCATCGGCCCGCCGGACCGGACGACGACCCGCCGGGCGTTCCTCGTCGGCGACGCGGCCGCTCAGACCAAGCCGTTCACCGGCGGCGGCATCCTCTACGGGATGACCGCGGCCGACATCGCCGCGTCGACAATCGACCCCGACGACCCCGAGACGCCCTCGGCCTACGAGTCGGCGTGGCGCGACGAGCTCTCCCGGGAGATTCGGCTGGGTCACCTTGTGCGCCGGTGTTACTCCTTTCCGAAGTGGCTCCAGCGGGTCGGCCTCCGGTCGCTGTCGGGCGAAATCGGCGTCCACATGGACAAGCCGAGCTCGTTCTTCTCGCGCGAGCACCTGAAGAAACTGCTCTGAGGCGGCTGGGACCCGCCAAACACACCGATTCTAAGTATCGCCCGGATACGTCGGAATCCGCGCCGACACCGCGCTCCCCTCGACGAACGGGAGCGACTCGCGGGTCGCGCCGACGCGGTCGTCACCGACCGCGACTTCGAGGGCGTCGGTATCGAGGCCGTAGTCGACGAGCGCGAAGCCGATGGGCGCATCGAGCATCGGGCTCTCGACGGCGCGGGTGACGGTGCCGACCGACTCGCCGTCCGCCGAAACCTCGGCACCGGAGTCGGGGAGGGCGTCGGCGCGGAAGCCGACGAGCCGGCGCGACGGTCGCCCGCGGTTTTCTATCTTCGAGACGAGTTCCTGCCCGACGAAACAGCCCTTATCGAAGTCGAGCGCGTTGCGGACGCCGACGACGTTCGGGACGTTGCCGCGGAGCTCAGACTCGAAAAGCGGCGTGCCGGCCTCGGCGGTGAGGCTGTCCCACGTCCGATAGCCGACGGGGACCGAGGGGTTGCCGTAGAACAGGAGCGCGTCGAGCACGTCTCCCGCGTCCGTCGCGCGACAGATGACGTCGTAGCCCTCCTCGCCGGTCGGGTTGTCGGAGGCGACGACCGTGACGCCGAGTTCGCCGCCGATGGAGCCGCGGACGAACGAGAGCTCCGGCTCCGGCGCGCCCGCCCCCGAGAGGATACTCGCCACCTTTTCGGTCGACTGCGGGCCGTGGACGCCGAAGACGCCGAACTCGTCGGAGGCGTCGCGTATCTTGACGCGCTGGAGGAACGTCTTCGAGCGCCACTCCTCGACGAGCGGTTCGGCGCGGTCCCGCGGGGTGAAAATCAGCAGGCGCTCGCCCGCGTTGTAGACGTACATCTCCGTCTCGATGCGGCCGTCGGGGTCGAGGAGGAGGGCGTAGACGCCCTCGCCGTCCTCGTCCGGGACGGTGTTGGTCACCGCGTTGTCGACGTAGTCGACCCGGTCTTCGCCCTCGACGACGACCACGCCGTAGCCGTGTTCGATGACGCCGACGCCGTTTCTGACGGCGCGGTGGGTCCGTTCGGGTCGGCCGTAGTGGCTCACGACCTCGATTCCGCCGCGCGTCTCGAACGTCGCACCGTGTGCCTCGTGGATGTCGGCGACGAGTGTCATTACCCCCGTTTCGCCTTCGGCGCGTAAAACCCTCCCACTCCCGGACGACTCCCCCGGCTTTCGGCACGGGGCTCTCCGGGTTTCGGCGCGGGACCGACCCGGTGTCGGTCACGGCCCGGCGGACGGGTAGTCAAAACGAGTCTGTGGTCCGCGTCGCCGCACTCAGAGTCCGAACCGCTCGCGGAGTCTCTCGAACAGCGACGCGTCTTCTTCGACGGCTTCGCTCGGGTCCGGAACGACGCGCTCGTCGGCGTGGATAAGTACCCGCGTATCGGCCTCTTCGACCACGATGAGGTTCTCGTCTTTGAGCGCTGACAGCGCCTCTTCGATGGTGTCGATGTCGGCGTCCACGGCGGCACGGAGTTCGAACACCGTCATCCCCTCGTCGTGGCGGTCGACGAGCGCGTCGAGCACCGCGACCTCGATGTCGCGGCGGTTCCGAAACTCCCGCCTCGCTCTCATAGCGGTACATCGTTCGCCTCCTGTTTACTTGTACCGCCCGTCTGACGGGCGTCGGACGGGCAGGGGGTACCTTTTTGTTTCCGAACCCCGGAATCCTCGCGTAATGGGACTTACTTGCCGTCTTCTCGGGCACTCCTACGGAGACCCCGAGACGGAACGGGAGCGCGAGGAACGCGGCGACGAGGTGGTCGTCTCGATTCGGGAGATACAGGTCTGTTCGCGGTGCGGACACGAACAGGTAATCAGCGAGAACAAGGAGGTCACGGCCATCCGGACGCCCGAGGAGGTCGGGATGACGGAGGGCGAAGTCGAGACCGCGGCCGCGGGCTTCGAACCGGCGAAGCCGCAACCCGGCGTCTCCGAGGCCGAAGACGCCGCCATCGAGACGGCTCCGGACGCGGAGACGCGGGACGAGGTCGATGCCGCCAACGCCGGGGCCAACGACGCTGAGACGGACGCGGGCGCGGACGCTGACCCCGCGGCCCAACAGCCGAGCGAGGCGGCGAGCGCGACCGACGCCCAGTCCGCCGACGAGTCGGACGCGAGCGCCCACGCCGGAAGCGCCGAAAGCGCCGACGCCCCGCCGGTGACCGACGACGGCATCATCCTCGACGACGACGAATCGCAGTCGGAACCCCGCGACCGGACGCAGTGGCCCGACGAGGTCGACGAGGTGGAGACCGACGACCCGACGCCGCCGGCCGACGGCGACGACGCGGAGTTCATCGACGCGGACGCAGAGGCGGCCGCCGAGGCCGACGCCAAGGCCGACGCCGAGGCGGAGGCCGAACAGGGCCAGACCCGACGACGCGGGGCGTGGCCCGACGCGCCGGGCGACGACGAGGGCTGGAACGCCCAGCCAGACGACGGCGAGCCCGTCTCGGTCTCGTTCGGCGGCGGGCTGACGCCGGAGGAGAGCGCCCCGCAGAGCCGGCAGTCCAACGGCCAGTACGTCGAGGCGGAAGCCGAAGACGAGTTCGTCCGCGCCGACGATTCGAACGTCGGCAACGAGGCCCCCGACGACGCCGTCGAGTACTACTGCCCGAACTGCGGGCACGCCCGCGGCGCGTCCTCGTCGTCGATGCGGGCCGGCGACATCTGCCCCGAGTGTAAAAAGGGCTACATCGCCGAGCGGGAGTCCTGACCGCGGCACGGCCTCGCAGGCGTCGCAGAGTCGCGAAACAGGTAAACCATCCCCTGTCGAAAAGGCGTCCATGAAGGAGTACAAGATGCGTCGTGGGGAGACGCTCGAAGAGCGAATTCCGGACATGAAAGCGACGGTCGAAGACTACTTCGGCCCCATCACCAGTACTGAGGAGTTCAAGGGAAGCGACCTCTACGTCATCGGCGAACCCAAGAACCCCGTGTTCACCCGCATCGTCGCCGGCGCGGTCAAGTACAGCGGCAAGAAGGACAAGCTCGCGGTCAACTTCGAGGAGGCCGACCCGGCCGACCTCGCTCCCGAAGACCTCGAAGCCGCGGGCGAGGCCGTCAGCGCGAAAAACGACTTCCTTCTGGAGGCGACGGGCCGCGACGCGAAGTCCCGCCGCGACTCGATGAAGCGCGCGGTCGAAGACGACGCGCCCGACGTCTGAGCCGTCCGTCGCGCTCTGGTTTTCTCGCACATCTCGTCCGCCGAGCGGCCGCGCCGCCGGCGAAACGTACATGGTGGTACCGCGTGTCACGCTGACCGTCTGCGACCGCGACACGCTTGGACACAAATTTTTATTTCGGTTGTGAGTAAAAATTCCGGCACGGTTAAGTGCCGACGGGGTGAACTGACCGATATGGCTATCGAAACTATTCTGCTCGCTATCGGCGCGAGCGACTCCAGCCGAATCGACAGACTCGCCGAAGAGACCATCGACGTGGCCGGACCGACCGGCGCGACGGTCGTCATCGGACACGTTTTCACGAGAGACGAGTACGACGACGCGCTCGACAACCTCGATTTCGACATCACGGCCGAGGAGGTTTCGCCGGACGACGTGGCCCGACGACACGCCACCGTCCGCGAACTCACGCGCCGCTTCGACGACGCCGACGTCGACTACATCGTCCACGGCCGAGTCGGCCACCACGGCGAGGAACTCGTCGAGCTCGCGGGCGAGGTCGACGCCGACCGACTCGTCGTCGGCGGTCGGAAGCGCTCGCCGGCCGGCAAGGCCGTCTTCGGGAGCGTCGCCCAAGAGGTCATGCTCGAAGCACCGTGCCCCGTGACGTTCGTCCGCGCGGACACGAAGTGACGGGTCGCGGGCGGCGCGACCCCCGATTCCCGATTTTCGGAGGCAACTACATATCTTAGCGCGCCGTCAGCTTCCGCATGGACCACTCCATCGAGTACCGCCCGTCGTTCGCTCTCCTCACCGTCTCGCTCGACGCGGGCGAGTCGGTCCGGTCGGAGGCCGGCGCAATGGTCAGCTACTCAGACGGCATCGACATCGAGACGAACGCGAAAGGCGGTCTCTTCGGGTCGCTCAAGCGGAGCGTCCTCGGCGGCGAGTCGTTCTTCCAGAACACGTTCAGCGCGCGACAGGCGGGCGAGATTTCGTTAGCGCCCCCGCTTCCGGGCGACATCGTCCATCACGGCCTCGCCGACGAGACGCTGTACGTCCAGTCCGGGTCGTACCTCGCTTCGGACCCCGCGCTCGACCTCGATACCTCCTTCGGCGGGGCGAAGACGTTCTTCGGAAGCGAGGGGTTGTTCCTGCTCAAACTGACCGGCACCGGCGACTGTTTCCTGTCGAGCTACGGGGCCATCCACGAGGTCGAACTCGACGACGGCGAGCGCTACACGGTCGACACCGGTCACATCGTCGCCTTCGACGAGACGACGGACTTCTCGGTCGAGCGCGTCGGCGGCCTGAAGTCCACCCTGTTCAGCGGCGAGGGACTCGTCTGTACCTTCACCGGACCGGGGACCGTCTGGACGCAGTCGCGTAGCATGGACTCGTTCCTCTCGTGGCTCATCCCCAAACTCCCGACCAACAACTCCGCGTGACCCCGAGCCGGGAGTTACATTGCGGCGAGTAAATCTGCCCAAAATCCCGCTTAGTTAAGTGATGGGCGCATCCCTATGGGAACGATGGCGTACTACGTGGGCGTCGACTTGGGGGCGACAAACGTCCGCTCCGTGGTGGGCGACGACGAGGGAACGATCCTCGGAGAGGCCCGTGACAACACTCCGCGCGGCCCGACGGGAATCGCGGTCACCGAGGCGGTCCTCGGCGTCGTCCGCGAGGCGTGTGCCGAGGCGGGCATCGACCCGAGCGACGCGGTCGCGGCCGGCATCGGCGCAATCGGCCCGCTCGACTTGGCCGAAGGCGCGGTCGAGAACCCGGCGAACCTCCCGGACACCATCGACCGCATCCCGTTGACCGGTCCCCTCTCGGTGCTGTTGGAGACGGACGAGGTGTACCTGCACAACGACACGAACGCCGGCGTCATCGGCGAGCGGTTCCACTCCGACCGCAACCCCGACGACATGGTGTATCTCACCATCTCGTCGGGTATCGGCGCGGGCGTCTGCGTCGACGGGCACGTTCTCGCCGGTTGGGACGGCAACGCCGGCGAGGTCGGCCACCTGACGCTCGACCCGCACGGCTTCATGACGTGCGGGTGCGGCCACAACGGTCACTGGGAGGGCTACTGCTCGGGCAACAACATCCCGAAGTACGCCCGCGAACTCCACGAGGAGGACCCGGTCGACACCGCCCTTCCAGTCTCCGACCCCGACTTCTCCGCGGTCGACGTGTTCGAACACGCCGGCGAGGACGAGTTCGCCGACCACATCATCAGCCAACTGGGCCACTGGAATGCGATGGGCGTCGCCAACATCGTCCACGCGTACGCGCCGCTCATCATCTACGTCGGCGGCGCGGTCGCGCTCAACAACCCGGACCTCGTGTTAGCGCCCATCCGCGAGCAGATGAGCGAGATGGTCATGTCGAACATCCCCGAGATTCAATTGACGACACTCGGCGACGAGGTCGTGGTCGAGGGGGCGTTGGCGAGCGCGATGACCGGTGGCACCGGTGACCGGTCTCGACTGTGATGTCGAGACGACTCACCGGTGGCCGCGCAGGTGGAACTGGCGACCGCTCGCGGCTGTGAGGCCGCGAGGATTCGCCAGTTTCGGCGCAGGCGGGGCCGGTGACCGCCCGCGATTGCAACACGGCAGTCCGCGCCGCTGTCAGCGAATTATCTCGATTGATACTCGGTGGCGCAGTCTTATAAGCCCGGTCGAGAAACGCGATGACGTGCACCCGACGACGCCGAGTTATTCGGCGCATCGGTCGGCGCGTTCCCGTTCTCGTCGAACCGCACGGTGCACGGGCGTTCCACCGGAAGCCTAGAACGGGACCGGTCGACACCCCCCACCACCATCGTCGACCGACCGACGCCGGCGGGGATATCCCACACCCACCCACCCACCCACCCACCCACCCATCCCCACCGGCGTCGCTTCAGTTCTCACGCAACCCAGTGCAGACTGAGCGGTCCCCGCTCAGTTCGGTTCCGCGCCTCCGTCCGATTTTTCTCCTCGGCACTCGCAGACTCACCGTGGACCGCCGCCAGTTCCTCCGCACCGTCAGTGCGAGCGCGCTCGCCGCCTCGACCGCCTCCCTCACCGGTTCCCGTCCCGCTACCGCACACCCCGGCCCGTTCGAGCCGCTGGGCCGAATCGACATCGACGGCGCGAAAGAGGCCGTCGTGTCGGCCGACGGCGAGACCGTCTTCGTCGCCGCGACCGACGGCTACGCCGCCGTCGACATCTCCGCACCCGACCGCCCCGAACTCCTCGCCGACCGCCGCGACCCGCGTTCCGACCGCGAGGACGGCCCCTTCCGCGGCCTCTACGACGCGAAACTCGACGGGGACACGCTTCTGGTCGTCGGCCCGGCCAACCCGATTCCGGGCGCGCCGGCGGGCGTTCTCGTCGTCGACGTGTCCGACCCTGCGAACCCCGACGAAATCGCGTTCCACGAGACGGGATTTCCCATCCACAACTGTTTTGCCGCCGACGGTCGGGCGTATCTGACCGCCAACGACGGCGACCGGAACCCGCTCGTCGTCCTCGACATCGACTCCGGTGACGAACTCGGCCGCTGGTCGGTCGTCGCCGCTGACGACCGCTGGACCGACGTGTCCCCCTCGGTTCGGTCCGTCCACGACGTGTGGGTCCGCGACCGCGTCGCGCACGTCGCCCTCTGGGACGCCGGGACGTGGCTCGTCGACCTCTCGGACCCCGCGTCGCCGTCGGTCCTCGGCGCGGTCTCGCCCGGTGACCCCGAGGAACTCGCCGCGCTGACCCCTCGCGGCCGCCACCGCGAGAGACGGACGCCGCCCGGCAACCACCACTACGTCGCCACCGACGACGCCGGCGACCTCCTCGGCGTCGGCGTCGAGTCGTGGGCCATCGAGGTCGACCGCGACGACGGCACGACCGAACTCGTCGGCGGCCCCGGCGGCGTCCAACTCTGGGACGTGGCTGACCCCGCGGCCCCGACGAGGCTCTCGACCATCGAGCCGCCGGCCAGCCCGGACCCGAGGCTCGGCGGCGTCTGGACCACGGCGCACAACTTCGACTTCCGCGACGACAGGCTCTACACCTCGTGGTACCGCGGCGGCGTCAAGCGCCACGACGTGTCGGACCCGACCGACCCCGTCGAACTCGCGTGGTGGCGCGACCCCGACCGCGCGAGCTTCTGGACCGCGCAGTACGCCTACCCGTTCGCCGACGAGGGCGTCTTCGTCGCGTCGAGCCGCGGCGTCGGCGACGCGTCGCCCGCGCTCTACACGTTCCCCGACCACGCCGGCGACCAGCTCGACCCGCCGTCTCTCGGTCCGGAGACGACCACTGAATCCCTCGTCAATACGCCGACGCCGACCGCGAGCGGGACGCCCCCGTCCGCGTCCGACACCGACTCGTCGACCTCGTCGACCGATGCGCCGGGCTTCGGGCTCGGCGTCGGCGCGGCGGCACTCGGCGTCGCCGGCTGGCTGGCCCGTCGTCGCGGGCGGCGCGACTGAGAGAGCGACTCCAGCGCCCGACGCGTCGACCGACGCCCGTTGCATCACCGGCTCGTCGGGTCGTGACCGACTCGCGTGGTTCCCGGGCCGAATCTATCACGAACGTCCGAGACAGCCTTTCTCTCGCCGGCCGGCGCGGTGGGAGAACCGTTTCATTCTAATCCGTGGGGTTCGAAGCCTTGGGGTATGAGCGACGAGTCGGAGAGCCTCAAAGAGCGCGTCGAGACGTGGATGGTCGGCCAGATGCCCATTATCCAGATGCACGGCGGCAACAGCGTCGTGCGAAAGGCCGATGCGGAATCGGGGGAAGTCGTCGTCGAACTCGGGGGCGCGTGCGCCGGGTGCGGCATCTCGAACATCACCGCCCAGAACATCCAGTCGGACCTCATCATGACGTTCGACGAGGTGACCGACGTGCAGGTCAAGGTCCCCAGTTCCGGCGACCACGGCAGCAGCACCGTCGAGGGCGGCCGCGGCGGCGAACTGCAGTACGGCGACGAGGGACCGGGGCACTTTTAGTAACCTTTGACCTCCGTTGGGTGGTCTGGCTAGTGCACCTCGTTCGAATCAGAACCGCTCGAAACTCATTTTTCCGGTGGATTGATATATTCTATGCACCTATTCACTGCTGAGCAATGGCCCAACAGATTCACCCGAAAGTCGAAGCGATGATCGAGGGCTTCGACAGTTCGAAGACCGTGAATCTGGTCTTCGTGTGCGAGGACAATCGGGCCGAAGATGTCTCCAGCGCTATCGAAGAACTCGGCGACGAGGTCTCTTCTGAACTCCCCGGCGACGTCGTCGTGGCTTCGGTTACAGTTGGGAACCTCTCTGCGCTCGTTCGTCCCGACTACATCTTGTCGGTCTCTCCCGACCGAGACGCACGTGCGCTCGCCTAACCGTGCCGGGGCAGGATGAGGTTCGTGCATTTCGAGACCGTGTCTTCCACGCCATCTGTGAGAGTGTCGACCACAGCCCAGTCGATTGTTCCGGAGACGGTGTCCACATCGGAATCGTCGATTCGTGCAAATCACCGCCAGCCGCACTCGCCCGCTCGGCTCACATCGAACATCGAAGAAATTTCTTGGAGGTGGACGACCACGTCACTCATATCCACGGTGTCGCCATTTTTGAACTGCTGAGTGCCGTTGCGCCGCAGGCGACTTTCAGCTTCTATCAGGCGATGGACTCCGACAAGCGCCTCCCGACGGATTCGTTTACTCGGGCAATTCATCAGGCCGTTGACGATGGTGTCGATATCCTCAATCTCTCGTGGGGTGCACCAAACGGGATTCCGGTGGAATGCTCTCCACAGTATCCCCCGGTCAAGCACGCCGTCGAAAACGACGTAATCGTCGTTGCTGCTGCGGGAAATCGAGAGGTCGATGACGGCCCGAAGCAGTACGTATTTAGCCCCGCCCTCGCTGAGGAAGCGGTCGCAGTCGGTGGTTTTGAGGCGCTGTGTCCAGTCGTCCCGTCACCGGTCGATAATACGACGGACGAAGGACCGTACTGTTTTGAGGGCGACACGAGAGAGCGGAGTTTTTGCGGCCATCACGGTTGTGATGATTCGCCCTCCTGCGTACGGAGTAAGACACTGCGCGAGTGGCCAGACAACACACGGCCGCTTGATGGGAAGCCCGATATTCTTGCGCCCGCACACATGCCTAGCCCTCGCGACACGGCTGATATCAGCGGCGTTGAACTGTACGAAGGTAGTAGTTACGCGGCACCTGTCGTCGCAGGTGCCCTCGCCGGGGTGTTCAGCAAAGCAGACGTCGACACCGAAACCACGGCTATCAATGCGCACGAACTTGTGACCGCCGGCTCGCGGACCGTTTCAGGTGCACCTGCACCGGCACTCAACTCATTTGGCATGTTCAAACGACTGGAGTCGCAGGTCGAAACCAATTCCCAACAGTAACTCTCGTCTCTCGGTGCTCCAGATTACCCCGACAGCGCCGACTCCAGACTCGACGCCACCGACCGCGCCTTCTCGGCCAGTTCCTCGGAGATGTGACCGGCCTCGACGGCCGCGTCGAGTTCGTCGTCGTCGACCCGTTCGACCGTCCCGTCGGCGTGTTTCACCACGTCGACGTGGAGGTCCACGTACCGAATCTCGTCGGGGAAGCACTCGACGGGCGTGCAGATGTTGACGTAGGTTCCCTTGACACCGCCGTCGGCCTCGCGGTACACCGTCGGGTACCACCACCGGCCCTCCCGGAACTTCGTGACCGCCACGTCGCCGGCCTCGCGGTCGACGCCGAGGGCGTCGTAGGTGCCGCCGCCGGTCATGCCGCGCCGGAGTTCGACGGTCCCTTCGGGGTCGCGTTCGGTCACCTCGCCGGAGCCGAGCGTGATGAGTCGGCCATCGGGCTTGCCGTGGCCGATTTCCACGTCGTCGCCTTCGAGCGGGCCGAACTGCGCGGTCACCACGTCGAAGGGGAACTCGCCGTCGCCGGCCGACTCGCAGAGCGCCTCCGCGAGGTCGACGCCGGCGGAGGCCTTCGGCGAGGCGGCCTTCGTCCGGTGGTGGCCGGGCATCGTCGTCTCGACGCCTCGGCGCTGGGCGTCGAGTTCGAAACGCGTCTCGCGGCCGAACCAGACCCACGTCGTCGCGGTGGGAGCCGCGACCGCCCGCGGGGCGTCGACTGGGTCCGAGAGCGCGTCGTCGAGTTCCGCGGCCACCTCGGCGGCCCGGTCGAGCGCGTCGTTCAGGGCGCTCATGTCGGCGTCGACGGCGTCGCGGTGCCAGCGGATGCCCCAGCCGTCGGGCGGGTCGCCACCGAGGAGGTCCGTCATGCCCGCCAGTTCGCGGGCGGCGGCCTCGTCGCGGGTGTCGACGCGGACGCCCTCCGAATCGGGGTCGAGCGTCGCCAGCCCCGCGACGGCGCGGATGTCGCCGGTCAGTTCGGCGCGGCGGGAGGCCCACGGCGGGGCCGACTCGGCGACTTGCACGCGAACTTCGTCGCCGACCTCCACGCGGCCGTCGATGTCGCCGTATGAGAGGTAGCCCTCGGTCTCGCCGAGGTCGCAGACCGCGCCGCCGCCGAGGGTGTCCGTCACGCGGGCGTCGAACACCGCGCCGGTCGGCGCGGGGTCGTCCCACGCGAAGGTGTCGACGCCGAGGTCGGTGAGTCGCTCGGTGGCGGTCGCGACCGCCTCTGGCGCGCCGGTCGCACCGACGCCCTGTCGGTTCCGCGTCGTCTCGACCGACACGTCGTGGTCCGACGAGTCGAACTCGGCGTCGAAGCGCTCGCGAATCGGGCCGGACGCCTGCACCACGTCGTGGCCGGCGTCGAGGAAGGCGCTCGTGAGCGCGGTGGCGTAGATGCCGCGGACGCGGACCCTCATAGCTCGTCGGCGTCGCGGGCGAAGGTGACGCGGTCGTCGACGGTCGGGCCGAGCGTCAGTTCGACTTTCCCCTCCGAGAGGGCGCGACCGCCCTCGATGGGGACGCCCCACGAGTCGAACTTGAGGTAGCCCCGAAGGTCCGCGCCGTGGGTGTAGAGGTCGACGTGGTCGACGGCGTGTTCCTGCACGTCGCTCGCGCTGTGGGCCAGCTCCATGTCCGAGTAGACCGTACCGCCGTCGCCGAAGAACGCGGCGATGGCGTCTGCGTCCGATTCGACTGCGTCGCTCACGAGGCCCGACGCGGCCCGGAGGTCGTCGGTGTCGAGGCCGACCTCGCGGAGCGCCGCCTGTTCGCGGGGGTCGAAGTGCATACCCGCCCTTCGGAGCGGAGGCATTAACGTCGTACGGTCGGCCGTCGGCCATTCGACTGCCAGCCCTTCGACCGGTCGCGGGACGTCGTGGCCGAAGCTATTACCAGATGCAATACCCTTTATCTCACGTGATGGACCAGCAGGACCCAGTCGAGCAGGCGTCCGACGGCTCGGACGACCTCTACGACATCGCCACGTGGGAGGAACGAACCTCGGTTGACGGACTCGCGGTCGCGCTCTACCGGGTGTTGGTCGCGTCGACCCGCGCGCTGGTCGTCCTCGCCGCGCTCCTCATCCTCGTCGGTATCGGCGGGCTCTCGGCGCTCACCGACCCGCAGGTCGGCGCGCTCACCCTGCTTTCGGCGCTCCCGGCGCTCGCGCTCGCGGGCTACGTCTACTACTCCGACGTGACCCAAAACGAGCCGCTGTCGATGCTCGTGGTGACGTTCCTCCTCGGCGTCCTCACCGCCACGTTCGCCGCGATTCTCAACTCGATTCTGAGCAATGTCGGCCAGACCATCGCAGGCGAGTTCCAGTTGGCGCTCGGCTTTCTCGGAAGCGCCGTGTTCTACTTCCTCGTCGTCGGCCCGGTCGAAGAGACCGTCAAGCTCCTCGCGGTCAGGCTGTACGCCTACTCCCACGACAGTTTCAACGCCGTCATCGACGGCGCGGTCTACGGCGCGATGGCCGGCCTCGGCTTCGCCACCATCGAAAACGCCCTGTACATCACCCGCAACCTCACCTCGTCGGGGCTCGACGTCGGCTCCGGCGGCGTCGGCATCATCGCCGCCGGCGGGACGATTACCGCGGTCCGGGCGCTCGCCGGGCCGGGTCACGTCATCTACTCGGCCATCGCGGGCTACTACCTCGGCCTCGCCAAGTTCAACAAGGAGAACGCCGGCCCAATCGTCATCAAGGGCCTCGTCCTCGCGGCGCTGGTCCACGCGACGTACAACTCGACGGTCGGCCTCGGCTCGACCGTCATCGCGGGGATAACCGGCCTCGGCGGTCTCGCGGCCTTCCTCGTCTACGTCATCATCTACGACGGCGTCTTCGGGCTCTATCTCATCGGGAAGCTCCGCCGCTACAGTCAGGCGTACCACCGCGCCCACGCCCCCGGCCCGAGCGCGGCGTCGTTCAGCTCCGAACGGACGGAGTTCGAGGACTGAGGCCGTGACGACGGCCGAAACCGCGAGCCGAGACGAACCGCGTCGCCCCCGCTACTCGGCGACTAACCGCTCGGCGTAGCCGTCGAGCATCGATTCGACGTACTTCGCCACCACGTCGACCTCGACGTGAATCGAGTCGCCGACCTCCTTTTCGGAGAGCGTCGTCAGGTCGTAGGTCGTCGGGATGATGGCCACGGCGAAGGAGTCCTCGCGGCGGTCGGCCACGGTGAGGCTGATGCCGTCGAGACAGACCGAGCCCTTCTGGACGACGTACTTCGCCAGCGACTCGGGGAGGTCGAACTCGAAGAACCAGTCGTCGCCGACGCGCTCGACGTTCGTGACCGTCGTCGTGCCGTCGACGTGGCCCTGGACGATGTGGCCGTCGAAGCGGTCGTCGGCCGCGAGGGCGCGTTCGAGGTTGACGCGGTCGCCCTCGACGGCGTCGCCGAGGTAGGTCTTCTCGACGGTCTCCGCCGCGAGGAACACCTCGAACCAGTCGTCGCCGAACGCCTCGACGGTCAGACAGACGCCCGAGACCGCTATCGACTGGCCGTGGTGGAGGTCGTCGAACGCGAGGTCGGTCCGGATGCGGAGGCGGCGACCGCCGTCGGCGTCGGTCACGTCGACGATTTCGCCCGGCCCCTCCACGATTCCCGTGAACATACCCGCGGCTTCGGTCGGCTGAACTTAATCCCTACCGTTTCCGTTTCCCATCACGGTTTCGTGACTCTCTCGCCCATACAATTTTACCGTCGTCGTCCGGAGAGTCGGTATGGACGTTCTGGCCCGACTGCGGAGCAGTTTCGTCACCGGCCTCATCCTCGTCACCCCGCTGGCCGTGACGGTGTTCGTCCTCCAGTTCGTGTTCAACCGCATCACCGCCGCGCTCCGCCCGGTCGTCCGCCAGGTGACGCCCTTCCTCGCCGGGGCGCTCAACTACTCCGGCGACATCGCCATCATCTCGCAGGTGCTGTCGGCGCTCACCATCGCCGTGGCCATCTCGCTTCTCGGTTACCTCGCGTCGATGAGCCTCGGCCAGCGGCTCTTCGGGAGCTTCGAGCGCGGCGTTCGGCTCCTGCCGCTCGTCCGCACCATCTACTTCGGCGTCCGGCAGGTGTCGGAGTCGCTCACCGAACCGACCGCCGGCTACGACCGCGTGGTGTTGGTCGAGTACCCGCGCGAGGGGCTGTTTTCCATCGGCTTCGTCACCAACGAGGCTCCGCCGTCGGTCTCAGACGTCTCCGACGACGACCTGTTTACCGTGTTCGTCCCGCACAGCCCGAACCCGACCGCCGGGGCGCTCATCATGGTCTCCTCCGACGAGATTCGCGAACTCGACATGCCGGTCCGCCGCGGCCTCCGTCTGCTCGTCACCACGGGCCTGAGTGTCGACGACCCAGAGACGCTTCCCTCGGGGCCGGCGGCCTACGACCCCTCGAACGGCGAGGACGGCGTCCGGGCGGAGACTGACCAGCGTCGCAACGCGGGCGAGAGCCGAGCCGAGTGACCCCTAGACGCCCCAGATGAGGACGATACCGGCCGTCGTGACGACCGTGAGAAGAAGTTGGAGCGGCGCGCCCACGCGGAGATAGTCGGTGAAGCGGTAGCCCCCCGGTCCGTACACCATCAGGTTCGTCTGGTAGCCGATGGGAGTCATAAAGGCCGTGCTCCCGCCGAAGGTGACCGCGAGAGCGAAGCCGAAGGGGTCGGCACCGAGGCCGAACGCGGTGTCGATGGCGACCGGGAGCAGGAGGACGACGCTCGCGACCGGCGTGATGACGTTCGCCAACAGCCCCGTGAGCAGGTAGAACGCGGCGATCACGGCGATGACGGGCAGGTGGGTCGCGGCGACGCCGACGAACTCCGAGATGAGCTCGGCACCGCCGGTCAGCTGGAGCGCCCGGCCCAGCGGGATGACGCCCGCGAGGAGGAAGATGACGTTCCAGCTCACCGCGTCGTAGGCGTCGCTCG
>Ga0207720_100391_pt1 | contig 31800 bp, 35 predicted proteins | sample A23P2SouthBayCA_2_FD_187751 | JGI IMG/M metagenome (GOLD analysis project Ga0207720, IMG submission 187751) | Aerobic enrichment media microbial communities from Eden Landing Ponds, California, USA - A23 E3 (2) (SPAdes) | ecosystem: Environmental > Aquatic > Marine > Unclassified | place...
CTGTCGGGTGAGTGGACCGACCAGCACTCCGAGGAGATGAAACGCGGCATCTCCATCAGGCTGGGTTACGCCGACGCGACGCTGCGGCGCTGTCCCGAGGCCGACGAACCCGATGCGTTCACTGTCGAGGAGACCTGTAGCGAGCACGACATCGAAACTGACGTGTTGCGGACGGTTTCGTTCGTCGACGCACCGGGCCACGAGACGCTGATGGCGACGATGCTGTCGGGGGCCTCCATCATGGACGGCGCCGTCCTCGTCGTCTCGGCCAGCGAGCCCGTTCCCCAGGCACAGACCGAAGAACACCTGATGGCGCTCGACATCATCGGCATCGACAACATCGTCGTCGCCCAGAACAAGATCGACCTGGTCGACGCCGAACAGGCCCGCGAGAGCTACGAACAGATCCAGGCGTTCGTCGAGGGCACCGTCGCCGAGGGCGCGCCCATCGTCCCGGTCAGCGCCCAGCAGGGCGTCAACATGGATCTGCTCATCGACGCCATCGAGCGGGAGATCCCGACGCCCGAGCGGGACCCCGAGGCGGACGCCGAGATGCTCGTCGCGCGAAGCTTCGACATCAACCGTCCCGGGACCACGTGGGACTCGCTGGTCGGCGGCGTGCTCGGCGGGTCGCTCGTCAGCGGCGAACTCGACGTCGACGACGACGTCGAACTGCGCCCCGGCCGCGAAGTCGAGGAGGGCGGCCAGACCGAGTGGCGGTCCGTCGAAACCACGGTCAGGTCGCTCCAGTCCGGCGGCGAGAGCGTCGAGACGGCGCGACCCGGTGGACTGCTCGGCGTCGGGACCGGCCTCGATCCGGCGATCACCAAGGGTGACGCGCTGGCCGGTCAGGTCGCGGGCCCGCCCGGCACGCTCCCGCCGGTCCACGAGCAGTTCACGATGGACGTGGACCTGCTCGAACGGATCGTCGGCGAGGACGCCGGCGATGTCGAGGAGATCACGACCGGCGAACCGCTGATGATGACGATCGGGACGGCGACGACGGTCGGGTCGGTCACGAGCGCGCGCGGCGGCGAGGCCGAAGTCACGCTCCAGCGGCCCGTCTGCGCTCGCGAGGGCGCGACCATCGCCATCAACCGACGCATCGGCGGCCGCTGGCGGCTGATCGGGATCGGTACCCTGCGGGAATGAGCGTCGTCATGGACACGAACGCACTGATGATGCCCGTCGAATGCGATGTCCGCGTCTTCGAGGAACTCGAGCGACTGGTCGGCCTCGAACGGAGCGCGACGGAATCGCCGAGCGACGACGAGTCCCACGGCGCCGAACTGCTGGTCCCCGAAGCGGTCCTCGCGGAACTCACGAAGTTGGCCGACGGGGCCAGCGAGGAGGCAACGGCGGCGAGCGTCGGGCTGGACCTGGCGCGGGAACGCTGTCGTGCGGTGTCGACCGAAGCCGACTACGCGGACGACGCCGTCCTCGAAGTCGGCGAGCACGCGGAAGTCACGCACGCGGTCACGAACGACGGGCCACTGAAACGCCGGTTGCTGGCCGCCGGCGTTCCGGTAATTAGTTTACGCGCCAGAAACAAACTCGCAGTTACTCAACCATAACATGTACAAACGGGTTCGTCTACGCGACACAGTGGAAGTGCCGCCGGCAGATTTAGCTGAAGTGACGCCGGGGCTGGTCAAGCGACTCCTCCAGGACAAACTGGAGGGGCGGATGGACGAGGACGTCGGGTCAGTCGTCTCGGTCATCGAGGTTCACGACATCGGGGAGGGTGCGGTCGTCCCCGGGCAGGAGGGGGTCTACTTCACGGCGGAGTTCGATGCCCTGACCTTCGATCCTCAGATGCAGGAGGTCGTCGACGGGGAGATCGTCGAGGTGGTCAACTTCGGCGCGTTCGTCGGTATCGGGCCGGTCGACGGCCTGCTCCACGTCTCCCAGATCTCCGACGAGTACCTCGCCTACGACGAGGAGGGGCAGATGCTCTCCTCGCGGGACTCCAACCGCTCGCTCGGGGTCGGCGACGCCGTCCGCGCCCGCATTGTCACCAAGAGCATCGACGAGCGCAACCCCCGGGACTCGAAGATCGGCCTCACCGCGAAGCAGGTCGGCCTGGGCAAACACGGCTGGCTGGAAGAAGAGCGGAAGAAGCGCGAGGCGACCACGGAAGCGGGTGAGGACTGATGGCCGACAGACTCGTCTGCCGGGAGTGTCACCGCGTCCAGGACTCCGAGGAAGCCGAGACGTGCAGCGCGTGTGGCTCCTCGTCGCTGACCGAGGACTGGGCGGGCTACGTCGTCATCACCCACCCCGAGCGCAGCGAGATCGCCGAGGAGATGGGTGTCACGGAACCCGGGAAGTACGCGCTGAAGGTCCGCTAACGTGACGGTCGTGCTGGAACTCGGCGAGGGCCTTCGGTCCGAGTTGAAAGAGCCGTTCGGCCCGGTCGACCCCGACACCGCCGCCGTTCTTCGCACCGCCGGTCGCCCGCTCGTGACCGTCGGCGACATCGTCACCTTCCACGTTCTCGACGCCGACACGACGCCCGACGTGGCGCTGGTCGACGAGCGCACCCAGCGCGCCGCCGTCGACGAGCACGTCCGCGAGGCCATCGACGACTCCCGATTCGACCGCGAACTGACCGTCGGGAACCCGCCGGGGACGCTTACCATCGCCCTCCTCGAGGCGCTCCGGGCCGCGCTCGCGGACGACGCCACGACACTCATCCGCGTCGACGGCGAGGAGGACCTGGCCGCGCTCCCGGTCATCGCGACCGCCCCCGACGGCGCGAGCGTCCTCTACGGCCAGCCCGACGAGGGCGTCGTCCACGTCTCCGTCGACGATGCCGTCCGCGCGCGGGTCCGCGACATGCTGACCCGGATGGACGGGGATGGTGAGCGGGCCTTCGATATTCTCGGCGTCGACGACGCGTGAGGTCGCCGGGCGCGGGTGCGGCGAGAGCTCAAACGGCGGTTCACACGGGTCATCCAGGCGGGATCGGTGTCTTCATAACTCACACCTGCTTTGCTTTGGCTATCGCGAGCGTCCGGCCGACCCACCCGCTCACCCCGAGCGCGACACCTATCGTCTCGACGATTCACTTCGGGTGAGAGACGGTGTGTTCGAATTCGAGCGACCGGACGGTGGCACCGAACAGTCGTGACCGGGTTTCGGGGAGCGCACGCTCGATTTCGCCGTGCCGTGCGCAGCGAACGACCTGGGACCGCCGGGGACGGGCACCGAACCCCGCCAAAAGACCATGTCGATACAAACGCGACTACAGATCGATTCGCGTCTGGACGTGCTCCGTCTGGTCGTCCTCGGGACGGCCTTTCTCCTCCTGTTACCGGCAGTCACGTCGGCGGCAACCTACGACCCCGTGACCGCGCAGGTGGGAACCGTCGAGCAGGAGGCCAACGGGACGACGGTCGTCGGCGTCCAGGGGTTCAAGTACTTTCAGGTCTGGCACGAGAACAAGCCGGCGAGCGTTTCGGCCGTCGCCGAGGACGGGGAACCGGCGTGGAGTCTCGATCCGCGACCGGACGCGCGCTGGTACTACGACGTCGACCCGTTGGCCAACGGCAACCTGCTTGTGACCGCGGTGTATTCCGACGTGACGACGGTGTTCGAGTACGACCCGGAGGCCGACGAGCGAGTCTGGGTCGAGCGACTGGACGTCCACGACACGCACGACGTCGACCTGATAAACGGCGACGAGTTGCTCGTCGCTGAGATGCGCGATTACAACGCGAGCGCGGACCGAAACGAGGAGCGACTGTTCGTGTACAACCGGACGCGGGACGCGGTCACCTGGGAGTGGTACTTCGACGACCACTACCCGCGCGAGAGCGGCGGCGACTACACGAACGACTGGTCGCACGTCAACGACGTCGACCGGATCGACGACGGGACGTTTCTCGCGTCGGTCCGCAACATGGACCAGGTGATCGCGGTAAACCGGTCAACCAAGGAAATCGAGATGCGCCTGGGGAGCGACGGGAACCACAGTCGCCTCTACGAACAGCACGACCCGACGTACATCGAGGGCGCGGACGGGACGCCGACGCTCCTCGTCCCCGACAGCGAGAACGACCGCGTCGTCGAGTACGCCCGCACGAACGGCACCTGGGAGCGGACGTGGACGCTGGGCACGGACGACGGGTTGACCTGGCCGCGTGACGCGGACCGCCTGCCGAACGGGAACACGCTCGTTACGGACACGATGGGTCACCGGGTCATCGAGGTCACCCCGACCGGCGAGATCGTCTGGGAGACGTACGTCCCCTGGGCGCCGTACGGGGCCGACCGGGTCCCCCACGGGCCGGAACCAGGCGGGCCGACGATCCGCGAACAGAACGCGACCGGCGAATACGAGATCACCGGGTCGGCCGGACTGAGTCCGACGACGGACGACCGGCGGACGTTCGCACAGTGGCTCTCGGACGTCTCCGCCGGCCTCCCCTTCGCGGACGCGATCGACCGTGTTGCAGTCCGGTGGGGACACGTTGCCCCGTGGGCCAGGCCGGTCTGGATGCGGCCCTGGGACTTCGTCGGCGTTCTCGGTTCCGCCGGGCTCGTTCTCTCCTGGGGCGCTGTCGAAACCGTCGCCGCCCGACGCCGGATCGCGGCCGGACTGCGCCGAGCGGTTTCGGCTATCCGGTCGGGGTCGTAGCCGCCGGGGGGAGTCCGTTACCGCCGTCCACGTCTCCATCGGCGGCGGGATCCGCGAGCGCGTCCGCGAACCTGCTCGCGCGGATTGACGGCGACAGCGACCGCGCGTTCGAGTTGCCCGGCGTTTCTCCCGAGTGAGCCCGCCACGGTCCGACAGCGCTCCGTTCGAAAAGCGACACGCACCGCCGGAGCCAGCGACGGCGCCGGAACCGATGGCGCAGGAACCGACGGCGGAACGGAACCGACGGCGCAGGAACCGATGGCCGAACGGAACCGTGGTCAGGGCGCGCGCAGTCGATACCGGACCGTCGGCTGCCCTTCGAAGCGCGGACCCGACCCGGCGCGTTCGAAGCCGGCGGCTTCGGCGGCGTCGCGCGTACTGGACTCGCTCTCGAGGACGAGTAACTCGACGGCCATCCCCTCGCTCTCGGCGAAGCGGACCGGTTCCTCGAGCAGGCGGTCACACACGTCAGGGTCGCCCTCGATCTGGGTCACGTGCACGGTCCCCGCCTCGGCGTCGTAGCTGACGAACCCCTCGATCCCGTCGTCGGTCTCGGCGACGCGGACCGTCCGGTCGTGGACCAGATTCCGCATCACGTCCTGCGGGGAGTCGGTCAACTCGGCCAGTCGCTCCGCGTCCGCCTCGACTGCGTCCCGCACGTCCATACTCGAACGCAGGCCGCCGTGGCAATTAAACCCCTGCCCGGGAGAGTGGACAGTCGATATTGAGTCGCCCGTACCGCGCACTGTCGGAGAGACGGGTCACACGCCACGTTTCGCAGTTTCCCGACCGCCGTGCGAACCACACGTGCTCTTCGACGGCCGCGCCGGCCGACTCATAGTGATTCTTGTCGCGATGTCCCGGGACGCGCCGTCCCCGGGGTCGGCGCGATCCGGAAATGATCGACAATAATCACTATCACTCCTCGAAGGTCGCCGCGGTGAAGCCGTCGTCGACGGTGACGATCTCGCCGGTCGTGTAGCTCGCGGCGTCACTCGCCAGGTAGATCGCGGCGCCGGCCATCTCCTCGGGGCGGCCCAGTCGCTCGTGGGTCGTCCGGTCTTTGATCGTCTCGAAGCGGGGTTCGCCCTCGGTGTAGGTGCCCTGGGTCTGCTCGGTGACGACGAACCCGGGCCGGATGGCGTTCACCCGGATCTCGGGGCCGAGTTCCTCGGCGGCGACGCGGACGAACGAGTCCAGTCCGCCCTTGGCCGTCGAGTACGCGGCGAGGTTCGGGATGGCGGTCACCGCCGACGCCGAGGCGACGTGGACGATAGCACCCTCGTCCATCCCGCGGGCGAACACCTGCGTCGCGCGGTAGGCGCCTTTCAGTTGCACGTCGAACACGTCCTCCCACTCCGCCTCGGAGACGTCCAGCACGCCCTGGCGCGCGATGTAACTCGGCGCGTACACCAGCACGTCGACCCCGCCGAACTCGTCGACGACGGCCTCTCTGAGTGCGAGGACCTCCTCGCGCTCGGTCGCGTCGCAGGTGATCTCGAGGGTGTCGGCGCCGCGCTCGCGGATCTCCGCGGCGGTGCGCTCGACGCGCTCGTCCGACCGGGAGGTCGCGACGACGTCAGCGCCCTCCGCGGCGAACCCGAGCGCGATGGCGCGGCCGATCCCGCTGGTCGCCCCGATCACCACCGCCGTCTTCCCCGCGACTGTCACCGGACTGTGGTCGTATTCGAGCGGCATACCTCGGCCCTCGCGGGCGGCCCACTTAGTCGTCGCTGACTCGCTGGCGGCCGCTTGGCCGTCACTGACTCGCGGGCGGCCCGCTTCGCCGCTGCTGACTCGCGAGTCGCATCAGTTGCGCGCTCGTCTTACAGCAGCGACCGCATCGACCGCGTGGTCACGCCGCACTGGCCGGTGTACTCACAGGGGTCACACTTCGCGCGGTCGTCGGTCCGCGAGGGCGGCCCGTCGATGGCCTCGGCCGTCCGGACGGCCGACCGGTAGGTCGCCTTCCGGCGCGTCGTCAGGGGCACCTCGCGGACGACGCCGTGGGCGGGGTACTCCGCGAAGGCCGTCTCGACCGGCCGCCCGCGCTCCCAGGCCAGCGCCTTCGCCGCCGCGACCAGCCTGACGGTCTGGGGTTCCCAGACGCCCTCCTCGGGCGGGTCACCCGCAAACACGAGCGACGGCCGGGGCGGCCCCTCGAGGACCTTGTGGGCGACGCCGCGACACTCCCGTCCCGAGAGGTGGACCTCCCGTTCGGCGGGGTCGACGAGCGCGTCCCAGTCGTCGAGCGTTGCCCGCAACCGCCCAAGCCGCGAGCGGTACTGCGTCGGCGTCACCGCGATGGGCGCGGCCAGCAACTCGGCGTCGGTGTCCAGCAACTCCGCGTACCGGAAGGCCAGTTCCCGCCTGGTCTCGACCTGCTCGGGGATATCCACGTCTGCCTCGGGGTCGCGGTGCCGGTAGTAGAGCTTGCGCGGGCAGTACGCCGCCGTCGCAACCTCGCGGAAGGTGTGCATGGACCGCCATGGCCGCGCAATCCCTGATAAAGTCTCAGACGGTCAGAACGAGACGTCCGTCTCGATGTCCTCGGCGGCCTCGTCGAGGCCGTCCTCGTGGACGCCGCCGGCGTACTCGCCCGAGAGGGCGGCGTCGGTGAGCACCTCCTCGAACTCGGTTCGATAGCGGTAGTTGGCCGCCCGGGCGGCGTCCTCGGCGGCGACGACCCGCCGCGCGCGCCGGACCGTCGCCTCGTCGACCCCGAACGCCTCGGCGAGCGCCGCGTCGCTCTCCGCCCGGCGGTCGCGCATCGCGTCGCGGTCGAGGCCGTCGACTTCCTCGTCCCGGATCAGGTGCAGGTCCATGCGGCTCCGGAACACCGTCTCGGCGGTCAGGTCGAGGTCGTCGGCGATCGCCTCGTCGGACTGCCCGTCGTAAAACCCCCGCACGATGTGGACGTACGTCCCGATATCGAGGCCGGTGTCGAACGGTTCGCGGGTCGCGTCACTGTCCGCTCGCTCATCCGAGTCGCTTCGTGACTCGCTCGACTCGCGGTCGCGCAGCGCCGTGACGACCCCGCGGAGGCGCTCGCCCTCGTCGTCCCCGTCGGTCGTCAGCGACCCCCGCGTCTCCGCCTGGGACTCGGTGACCGTCCCCTCCTCCGAGACGTCCATGAAGATGTCACGCAGTTCCTCGGTCTTGTCGTCCATTCCCGACATACGATCGGGGCGCCAACGTGTAAATATTTGTTGACAACTATCCGGGCTAGCGGTCGGGCGTCCATCTCCCGGCCCCGGCGCGACAAAAGACCTATCCTGCCGACAGTCCGAGGTGGGGTATGACCGACGACGTGGACCTGGCCTTCGACGACCAGGGGAGACTGCCGGCCGTCGCCCAGGACGCGGACTCGGGCGAGGTGTTGATGCTCGCCTACGTCACGCCCGAGGCCGTCGAGCGAACCCGGGAAACCGGCCTCGCCCACTACTACTCGCGCAGTCGCGACGAACTCTGGAAGAAAGGGGGGACCAGCGGCCACACCCAGGCAATCGAGGAGATCCGCGTCGACTGCGACGGGGACGCCCTGCTGTACCTGGTCGACCAGACCGGCGGGGCGTGTCACACCGGCTACGAATCGTGTTTCTACCGCACCGTCGACGGCGAGGTGGTCGGCGAGCGCGTCTTCGACCCCGACGAGGTGTACGAGTGATGGCCCGTCGAGTGACCGAACCCCACCGATGAGCGCGAACACCGTCGACGCGACCGACAACGGCGACCCGCGCTCGCGGGCCGACTCGCTCGTCGCGGACCTGGACGCGGCGGCCGAGGACATAGAGCGGGCCCGCGAGCGCGTCGCCGAGATCGGGGAAGCCGAACTCGACGCGCTGGCCGACGGCTACGAGGAACTGACGACGCTGTTCGACCGCTACGAGGAGGAGGTGACCGGCGACGGCGACTTCCAGACGTTCATCCAGTTCCAGGGGCAGATCGCGGACCTGACCGAGCGACTCGACGAGGACCTGCGCCACTACGAGGTCTTCGAGGAGGTCGACGACCTGCTCCAGCAGCGCCGCCTCACCGAGAGCGACTGGGAGCGGGTCCGCTCGACGCTGGCGCCCATCCGCGCGGACGTCGAGCGCGTCGAGGAGCGCGAGAGCGCCCGCGAGCGCTACGCCGACGCCCGCTTCGCCGTCGAGCGGGAGATCGACGCGCTGGCCGAGCGCATCGACGACCTCGAGCGACTCGAACGCCTCGGCGACGCCGACCTCGACGCGCCGACCGAGCGCCTGCGTGAGCCAATCGAGGCGTACAACGACGCCGCCACCGACGCGTTCCAGTCGTTCCTGGGCGAGGCGAGCGCCCGCGAGGTGGTCCGGTTCGTCGACGCCACCGAGGCCTTCCCGCTGGTCCCGTTCCGGACGCCGCCATCGGACCTGCGCGAGTTCGTCACGACCCGCGAGGTCGGCACCGAACCCGTCGGGCAACTGCTGGAGTACGCCGACTACTCGCGGTCGAAACTCGACCACTACGTCGACGACCCCGACGCGCTCAAGCGGGCGGTCGCGACCCAGAAGACCTACCTCCAGCGTCTCGACCCCGACCCGCTCACCGTCGACTGGCCGCCGCCAGCGCCCCGGACGCTGTGGTTTCGCACCCGCGAACTGACCAGCGTCGTCGCGCGATTCGTCGACGACGAGTCGGTGCTCCCCTCGCTTCGCGAGGTGCGTGACCTCCCGCGGGAGACGGAGTACGAGCGGCTCCGCGACAGCGCGCAGGCCCGCGAGCGCCTCGGCAAACGGCAACGCGAGCGCCTCGCCTCGGGCGCCGTGAGCGACGACCTCGACGCCTGCCGCGCGGCCAGGTCCCGTCTCGAGGACGCGCTCGAAGCGCACCCGTCGCTGTAGCGGTCGCTTCGCGGGCGTTGCACTGGTTCTCCGGCTTTCTCCAACACCACTGTTCCCGGCCCCGTCAGTCGCCCGTACGCCTGTGCATCGCGTCGTGGAACACGTCGGCGAGGTCGTCGGCCCGCGACCGCGAACCGGCCTCGGCGTAGATCCGGACGACCGGTTCGGTCCCCGAGGGACGGGCGAGCACCCAGCCGTCGCCGTAGTCGAGGCGGTAGCCATCGGTCGTATCGAGGGTCGCGTCGGCGCCGCGGGCGGCGCGTTCGATGGCGTCGAGCATGGCCGCGCGGTCGTCCTCGTCGTCGTAGGCCACGTCCCGGCGGACGTTCGCGTAGTCGTCGTAGCGGGCGGCGACCGCGCTCGCTGGCTCGTCGCTCGCGGCCAGCAGGGCGACGAACCGCGCCGCGGTGTAGGCGCCGTCGCGGGCGATCCGATACGCGGGGAAGAAGACGCCGCCGTTGCTCTCGCCGGCGATGGGGACCGAGGCGCCTTCCCGACGGAGTTCGCGGATGCGCGAGACGATATTCGTGCTCCCGATGGGTGTCAGCGTCAGGTCGGCGCCGGCCTCCTCGACGACGTCGACGAGACGCTGGGTCGCATTGACCGCGGAGACGACGGTGTCGCCCCGTTCGAGAACGGCGTCGGCGAGTGCCGCCAGCGCCGCGCCGCCGTTGACGAACTCGCCGCGCTCGTCGACGAAGATGGCCCGGTCGGCGTCGCCGTCGTGGGCCACCCCCAGGTCCGCGTCGGTCGCGCGGACGAACGCCTGCAGGTCGCCGAGGTTCGCCGCGACCGGTTCGGGGTCGCGCCCGGGAAAGTGACCGTCGGCCTGCCCGTGGATCGTCCGGACGCCACAGCCCAGTCGCCGGAAAAACTCCGGGCTGGTCAGCGTGCCGGCGCCGTGTCCGGGGTCGAGCGCGACCGTCAGGTCCGCGTCGGCGATGGTCTCCCGGTCGGACGCGGCGAGCAGGTCCGCGACGTACGCCCGACGGGCGCCGTCGATGCGACTCGTCGCGCCCGTCTCGTCCCAGGGAGCGTCGTCGTTCGTCTCGGCGAACAGTCGGTCCTCGATCGCCTCGATCCGGCCGCGGGAGCACTCGATGCCGTCGGGGCCGACGAGCTTGATCCCGTTGTACTCGGGGGGGTTGTGTGAGGCGGTGACCATCAGCCCGGGGACGCCCTCGCGCTCGGCGTAGGCCTGCAGGCCCGGCGTCGGGATCGGTCCCAGTCGGTCGACGTCTAGGCCGACGCTCGCGAGACCGCTCGCGGCCGCATCGGCCAGCATCTCGCCGGTCGCGCGCGTATCCCGTCCGACCGCCGCGCGGTCGCCCTCCCAGACCGCGCCGGCGGCCGCGGCCACCGCGACTGCGTCCGCCGGGCGAAGGTCCTCGCCGACGACACCGCGGACGCCGCTGGACCCGAATACTTCCATATCCGTCATCCGCGCGCGGTCCGGATAGGGATTCCGGACGCGACCGGCTGACCGGACGGTCGTGACAAGAAAGCATCGGGCAGTCAGCGACGGAAGAAAACGGGCAGGAAGGCAGCGACGGAAGAAAACGGACGGGCAGTCGGGCGGAAAACGATCGGTCGGCGGTGAGCCGCGTCAGCTCGCCCGGGCGCGGGAGGGGTCAGCACGCAACAGCGGTCTGAGTCGTATCCCGAGCAGGTAGCCGACGACGCCACAGGAGACGCCGTACAGCAGGACCGTCTGTATCGGGAAGCCGGCGGCGTAGCCGGGCGAGATGGGGCCGGCCCAGTAGTTGACCGCCCACCCGAGGACGGGCGCGCTGGCCAGCAGGGTCGACGGGAGCGCGCCGGCCCCCGACAGCGACCCGACGGCGGCCAGCGTCACCAGCCCCAGCGCGACGACGATCAACAGCGCGTGCATCTCGCTGGAGAAGGTCGGATAGAGCTGCTCGATCAGCCGATAGGAGTTGCCGGCGGCGATCTCGTACGCGACGAGGCCGCCGATGCCGACGGCGCCGACCGACGACGCCGCGGCGCGCTCGGTGCGCCCGACCAGCAGCGACCACGCGGCCCCCGCGGACCCGCCGGCCTCGGTCCCGCGGTTGAGCGCGGTCGAGACGGTCGTGCTCGCGGTCGTGGCCGCGCCGCCGACGAGCGAGGCGCTCGCCGTCGAGACGGCGTCGCCCAGCGACGACGACCCGGCGCCGGCCGCGGCCGTCCCGGTCGGCGGGATCACCTCGCTCTCGGGTACCGCCTCGAGGTCGTCCATCACCGTCTCGGCGATCCGGTCGGCGCCGTTCTCGTAGACGGGCGGGGCCGGCGGGTCCGCGGCGACGTCACAGACCGCCTCGGTCGTCGCGGCGATGGTAAAGCCGGTCACGTCCGCGCGCTCGAGTCGGTCGGCGACGGCCTCCTGCTCGGAGGTTTCGGGGACGACGACACAGGGCGTGCCGGCGACGGCGGCGTCCATGATCGTCGAGTACCCCGAGCAGACCACCAGATCGGCGCCGCGGATGTACGGCAGCAGGGAGGCGACCGGGGCCCAGTCGTCGCTCCCGACGTTCAACACGTCGTAGCCCCGGTCGGTGAGTTCGGCGGCTACGTCGCCGAACTCGGAGTAGTGACTCGGGACGACGACGATATCGGGCGCGTCGTCGGCGGTGCGGCCGTCGTCGTCGAGCGCGACGGGCGGAATCTTCGTCGCCTTGGTTGGGTCGGTGGCGTCGGTCGGCCAGACGGCGGGGTAGAAAAACTCCCGCGTGACCGACAGCTGGAACCACGTGTGAAAGCGGGCGCCCGTCCGTTCGAGGGGGTCCTCGTACAGCGCGGGGACGTCGTGTTTCAGCGCGTAGAGGGGGACCTCGGTCCGCGAGGCCGCCATGGCTGCGAACATGTCGTCGGTGACGACGGCGTCGGGGTCGACCTCGCGAAACCACGCGAGGTAATCCGTGACGCGGTCGGCACTGGAGGGGAGACTGCGAGCGAGGACGTCGCGCATCGACCCGCCCTGGTAGGTGTCGATGTAGTCGACGATGGTCGGCTCGTACTCGTCGTAGCCGTTGAGCTCGACGAACTGCGAGCCGGCGCCACCGCCGGCCATCACGACGTCGGCACCCGCGTCCTGGAGGGCGTCCGCGATCGCCAGCATGCGCGTCGCATGACCGGCGCCTTCGGGATAGTGCGCGACGGCGATCGTTGGGGACATACTTGGCACTCTCTCTGCGGAAACGTCTCGCGGCCCGTAAATCAGTGTTGCGGTATGTACAGCGAACTAACCGTTCTACACACGCGTCAACGCATCCCACGGGCGCCGAGGCCGTCGATCCGCGCCGCCGACCGGGCTTGCCCGGGAGCGTTCGGATCCGTCCAACAGCGCCCGAGTGGCACTGGGCCGACACGTCTAGGAGTGTTGAGAGCGGACTTCGTGGCGGCCGGCATCGAATACCCTAAACGCCGGGCCGTCCCAGCATCGGATATGACCGCAGACCTCGTCGAGACGCTCCGGGCGGCCGAGGCCGTAAAGTTCGGGGAGTTCGAACTCTCCCACGGCGGCACCTCGAACTACTACGTCGACAAGTACGTCTTCGAGACCGACCCCGACTGCCTGTCGGCCATCGCCGACGCCTTCGCCGAGCGCCTGCGCGCAGACGGCCACGCGGGGACGAAACTCGCCGGCGTCGCCCTCGGTGCGGTCCCGCTCGCGGCGGCCACGAGCGTCGCGGCCGACACCCCCTACGTCATCGTCCGCAAGCAACAGAAAGAGTACGGGACGGCGAATCTCGTCGAGGGCGCCCTCGACGAGGGCGAGGAAGTCGTCGTCCTCGAGGACATCGCGACCACGGGCCAGAGCGCCGTCGACGCCGTCGAGGCGCTCCGGGAGGCCGGCGCCGTCGTCGACGTCGTCTACGTCGTCGTCGACCGCCAGGAGGGCGCCCGAGAGAACCTCGCCGACCACGGTATCGAACTCCGGTCGCTCGTCACCGCCGAGGACCTGCTCGCGGACGCGCCCGACGACATCGACGCGAACTGAAACGGGCGACGCGAACTGAAACGGGCGACGCGAACTGAAACGGACCGCTCGACGCCGTTTCCTGCCGGGACGGCGCTAGCGACCGATTTCGGTTCCCGCGAAATTCTCCGCCGCGACGACGGGCGGATCGGCCCGTACCGTGCCTGTGAACCTCTCGCAAAGATGGGGCCGCTCCACGTCACAACTCTTTTATCCGATTGTGGTCTACCGGCGAGCAAGATGGCAGGTGACTGCTTTACAGGCGGGCTTCGTGCCCCATAACCAGTCACTGCCACGTTCTCGCGCTCGTCGTTCGCTCGCCCGGAGCGGCGCCTGGCGCGGCGGAGGTCGATGACATGTCACGACAGGAATCCTCAGTCACGGTAGAACTGCCCGACGGAAGCACCCTCGACGTTCCCGAGGGTGCGACAGTCGAGGACGTGGCCTACGAGATCGGGCCCGGCCTCGGCGACGACACTATCGCCGGCGTCCTCGACGGCGACCTCGTCGCCAAGGAGGCCGAAGTGTACGACGGCGCCGAGATCGAGATCGTCACCCCCTCCGCCGACGAGTACCGCGACGTCCTGCGCCACTCGGCGGCCCACGTCTTCGCGCAGGCGCTCCAGCGTCTGTTCCCCGAGGCCAACCTCGCGATCGGTCCCTGGACCGACGACGGCTTCTACTACGACATCGCGGGCGTCGACCTGGACGAGGCGGACCTCGAAGCGATCGACGAGGAGGCCCACGACATCATCGAGGAGGATCTGGACATCGAGCGCGTGCTCGTCGACCGCGAGGAGGTCGCCGAGCGCTACGCAGACAACCCCTACAAGCGCGACGTTTTGGACGAGGAGGCCGCCGGCGAAGACCCCATCTCCTTCTACGAGCAGGGTGAGTTCGCGGACCTCTGTCAGGGCCCCCACGTCGAGTCGACCGGCGAGATCGGCGGGTTCGCCCTGCTGGAGATCGCCGGCTCGTACTGGCGCGGCGACGAGGACAACGACATGCTGACGCGGGTGTACGGCACGGCCTTCCGCGACGAGGACGAACTCGAAGCGTTCCTCGAACAGCGCCGCAAGGCCCAGGAGCGCGACCACCGCCGCATCGGCCAAGAGATGGATCTCTTCTCCATCGACGAGACGACCGGCCCGGGGCTGCCCCTCTATGAACCGAACGGGAAGACGGTCCTGAACGAACTCTCGGCGTACGTCGCGGAACTCAACCGCGCGGCCGGCTACGACGAGGTCGAGACGCCCCACGTCTTCCGCACCGAACTGTGGAAGAAATCGGGCCATTACGAGAACTACGTCGACGACATGTTCCTGCTGGACGTCAACGACGAGGAGTACGGCCTCAAGCCGATGAACTGTCCGGGCCACGCGACGATCTTCGACCAGAAATCGTGGTCCTACCGCGAGTTGCCGATCCGCTATTTCGAGGACGGCAAGGTGTATCGCAAGGAACAGCGCGGCGAACTCTCGGGGCTGTCCCGCACCTGGGCCTTTACCATCGACGACGGCCACCTGTTCGTCCGCCCGGACCAGATCGAGGCCGAGGTTCTGGCGATCATGGACATCATCCTCGACATCCTCGAGACCTTCGACCTCGACTACGCGGTGCAGTTCGCGACCCGGCCCGAGAAATCGGTCGGCGGCGACGAGATCTGGGAGAAAGCGGAGTCCCAGCTCGAAGCCGTCCTCGAGAGCGAGGACATCGACTACGTCGTCGAGGAGGGCGACGGCGCCTTCTACGGCCCGAAGATCGACTTCGCCTTCGAGGACGCCCTCGGGCGCAACTGGGACGGCCCGACGGTCCAGCTCGACTTCAACATGCCCGACCGGTTCGACCTGACCTACACGGGCGAGGACAACGAGGACCACGAGCCAGTGATGATCCACCGCGCGCTGTACGGCAGCTACGAGCGATTCTTCATGGTGCTCATCGAGCACTTCGACGGCCGATTCCCGCTCTGGCTCGCGCCCGAGCAGGTCCGCGTCCTCCCGGTCAACGACGACGTGTCCGACTACGCCGCCGACCTCGTCGCCGACCTCGCGGACGACGGCTTTCGCGCCACCGTCGCCGACGGCGACAGCACGCTCCAGCGGAAGATCCGCGCCGGCCACGACGAGAACGTCCCCTACATGCTCATCGTCGGCCCCGACGAGCGCGACGCCGGCACCGTCTCCGTGCGCGACCGCCAGGAACGCGAGGGCCGCGACGTCGACCCCGACGCGTTCCGCGAGCATCTCCGGACCGAACGCGACCAGAAACACCTCGACGTGACCTTCCTCGACGACTGAACGTAGTCCTGACGTGTCGTCGGAGCGGTACTTTTTTACCCGGATGCGGTCGAACTGGATCGTATGAACGAGCGACGAGTCCCCGAAGCCCTGATCGGCGTCTACGTCGCGACGGTCCTCGGCCCCGCGGTTGCGCTGTGGGGCCACGGAACCGACCGCATCTCCCTCCTCGGCGCCGCCGCGGTCGCCGCGGGCGCCGGCGCTCTCGCGGTGCTCGCCGCCCGCAGCGTCGAGGACCTGCCCGCGAGGCTCGCCTCGCTCCGGGTCGCGGCAGTGACCGTCCTCCCGCCGCTTTCGTACCTGCCGTACATGGTCCTCAGTACCGCGCCCGAGTCCACACCCGCGCTGCTGTCGGTCGTAGGCCTGCTGGCGGTCGTCCCGGGCGTTTTCGTCCCGGTCAGCGGCGCGGTCGTCCGGAGTCGTCGGCTCCGGGCCGGCGCGACCGAGCTCGCGGTCGTCACCGTCGGCGACGACAGCGACGGCGGTGACGGCGACGACAACGACGGCCGAAACTTGCAGGTCGTCGCGGCCGCGACGGTCGCAGCCCTCTCGGTGGTCGGATTCGGCGCGTTCGTCCTGTTCGTCGGCGAGCCCGGGTCCGGGACGTTCGTCACGACGATGGGCGGGCTCTCGACCACGCTGTTGCTCCTCGCGGACGACGACGGGACGGAACTGGCGGTGACCGACGCGGGCCTGCGCATCGAACGAACGATCACCGCCTGGGACGACTTCCAGGGGTACCGCGTCACCGACGACTCGGTCCAGTTCGTCCGCCCGCAGTGGTATCTCCCGGCCCGCTCGTTCGAGCGCGAAAAAATCAGCGACGAGGACGCCCTTCTCGATGGGGTGTCCGAATTCCTCCCGCGCCTCGACGAGCAGGGCCGCGTCGAAATGACGGCTCGGCGGGGAGAAAGGGTGGCGTAGCCGTCGCAGTCGCCGCTCGCGTCAGGCGCCGAGTTTCGCGGCGAGTTCGCCGCGTTCGTCCAGTTTCGCGAGGATGTCACTACCGCCGACGAACTCGCCGTCGACGAACGTCTGCGGGATGGTCTCGCGGCCGCTGTGTTCTTCCAGCGCCGCGCGGAACTCCTCGAGCGATTCGAGCGTGTCGACCGTCTCGAACTCCTCGCAGTGCTTGTCCAAAAGCGCCAGCGCGCGCTCGGAGTAGCCACACTGGGGCATCAGCTCGTTGCCCTTCATGAACAGGACGACATCGTTGTCGGCGATAGCCGCGTCGACGCGGTCGGTGACTTTCTCCTGGGAGAGGCCCTCGTTGGGGTCGAAGGTCATGCTCGATCCCAGGGCGGCCACGTGGAAACCTCTGTCGCACGCGGCCGTCCGTCGAGCGGCGAGCGGTCGGGGCGCGAGTTAGCCCTCGCGTTCCTCGGGCGTGAACGTCTCGACTTCGAGCGCGTGTATCTCCGTGGTCATGTAGTCGTCGAGCGCGTCGTAGACGCGCTGGTGGCGGTCGACCAGCGACTCGTCGGCGAAAACCGGCGAGACGACTTCCGCCGCGAGGTGGTCGTCGTCGTGGGACCCGCGGGCACGAGTCACCCGCGCCTGCGAGTCCGGGATCGCCGCCTCGATCTCCGATTCTATCTCGGTGAGGTCCATACTCCACGGTCGGGGACACACGGAAAAACGCTTGTCGTCCGCCGCTCCGCCTCGCGAGAGTCCGTCTGAAATACGTTTGACATCCACCTCTACTTCGCTCGGGGGCAATGGCCCCGCTCGCTCGTTGAGTGAACCCGTCACTCCACGGTGACGCTTTTCGCCAGGTTCCGCGGCTTGTCGATCGAGCGACCGAGTTCGTTCGCGACGTGATAAGAGACCAGCTGGAGTTGCACGTTCGCGAGCACGGCGGCCGCGCGGGGGTGGGTCTCGGGGATCTCGAGGACGTGGTCGGCGTAGCGTTCGACGTCGGATTGCCCGTCGGTCACCGCGACGACGGGGGCGTCGCGGGCCTCGACTTCCTTGACGTTGCCCACGGTTTTCGTCGCCATCTCGCCATCGCCGGTGACAACCGCGAAGACCGGCGTGTCCTCGGTGACCAGCGCGAGGGGGCCGTGTTTCAACTCGCCGGCGGCGAAGCCTTCGGCGTGTTTGTAGGAGATTTCCTTCATCTTCAGGGCGCCCTCCAGCGCGACCGGGAACTGGGCGCCCCGTCCGATGAAGAAGTACGCACCGGCGTCGACGTAGGTCTCGGCGACGGATCCGGCGTTCGAACTGTCGAGCACTGACTGGACGTTCCCGGGGAGGTCCCGAAGCGCCGCGATGGCTGCTCGAGCGCCGTCGGCGCGAGTCGTCCCGAGCGCGAGGAGGTTCAGCGCCGCGAGCTGGGTGGCGAAGGTCTTCGAGGCGGCGACGCCGATTTCGGGGCCAGCGCGGATGTACAGCGCGTGGTCACATTCGCGGGCGGCGGTCGAGCCGACCGTGTTCGTCACCGCGAGGGTGCGCGCGCCGCGTTTGCGCGCCTCCCGGAGCGCCGAGAGGGTGTCAGCAGTCTCCCCGCTCTGGGTAACGCCGACGACCAGGGCATCGCCGATCGGCGGGACAGCGGTGGCGTACTCGCTGGCGAGGAACGTCTGGGCGGGGATGCCGGCTTCGCGGAACAGCTGTTCGCCGTACAGCGCCGCGTGATAGCTCGTCCCGCAGGCGACGAACTGGACGGCGGTCGGCGAGAGGTCGCCCAGGTCCTCGATGTCGACGGTCCCGCTCATCTCGTCGACCCGCCCCCGCAGGCACTGCCGGAGCGCCCGCGGTTGCTCGTGAATCTCCTTGAGCATGTAGTGGTCGTAGCCGCTCTTGCCCGTCTCCTCGGGGTCCCAGTCGACGGTGTCGATGGTCTTCTCGACAGGGTTGCCGTCGACATCGCTGACCCGGTAGCCGTCGGCCGAGAGCGTCGCGAACTCCCCGTCGGCGAGGTAGACGACCCGGTCAGTGAAATCGCGAAACGCCGGCACATCGCTCGCGAGGTAGGTCGCGTCCTCGGAGACTCCCAACACGAGCGGCGAGTCGTTGCGCGCGGCGTAGACGGTGTCCTCACCGGCGACGACCATCGCGATGGCGTAGCTTCCCTCGAGGTGGGCGACGGCCTCGCGGAGCGCCGCCTCGGGGTCGGCGCCGTCGGCCAGCGCGTCCTCGATGAGGTGCGGGACGACCTCGGTGTCGGTGTCGCTTTTGAACCCGTGGCCCGCCGAGACGAGTCGGTCGCGGAGTTCCTGGTAGTTCTCGATGATGCCGTTGTGGACGACGGCGACGTCCCCGGTGCAGTCGAGGTGGGGGTGAGCGTTGGCGTCGGTCGGCGGGCCGTGGGTGCTCCAGCGGGTGTGGCCGATACCGGCAGCGCCGCGCATCTCGCGGGACTCGAGGGCCGCACGCAGGTCGGCGATTTCGCCCGACTGCTTGCAGACGTCGAGGCGGTCGCCGGTCAGCGCGACGCCGGCGGAGTCGTAGCCGCGATACTCCAGTTTCGAGAGCCCGTGGACGAGGGTATCGAGCGTCTCGTCGCCGCGGCCGACGGCGCCGATGATCCCGCACATCAGCGCACCACCTCCGCGCCCTCGCCGACCGTGCCGCTCGCGCGGACGGCCGTGCCGATACGCGCTCGGGGGCCGACGAGCGTCCCCGGCGCGAACGAGGCCGCACCTTCGGCGACGACGCGGTCAGCCAACACCGCACCGAGTCGCTGCCCCTCGAACACCTCGCGCCCGACCCGGACGTCGGCGGGACCACCGGGGACGACCGTTCCGGCGCCCAGGCGGACATCCTGGCCGGTGACGGTGTCGATGAGCGTGGACCCGGCCTCGATACGCGTGTCGGCATCGAGCACGGACCGGCGAACGGTCACGTTCGCGCCGACGGTGACGTTCTGGCCCAGTGCGGCGTTCGGGCCGACGACCGCACCCGGCCCCACCTCACAATCCGGGCCGACGACGACGGGCCCCTGGAGGACTGCGGACTCGTGGACAGTCGCGTCGGTGTCGACCCAGACCCGGTCGGCCCGGTCGAGGTCGTACTCGGCACGCTCGCCGGGTCGGGCGCGCCGGGATTCGACGTGCCCGCGCGCGAGCACCTCGTCGGAGACTGCCAGCAGGTCCCAGGGGTAGGTCGCGTCGACCCACATCCCCTCGGTGCGAACGCCGCGGACCCGCCCCTGGTCCATGAGGCGGGTGATGGTCTCAGTCAACGCCAGTTCGCCGGCCTGGCGTGGCGTGTCGTCGATGGCCGCGAACATCGACGGCTCGAACGCGTACACGCCGGCGTTGATGAGACGGTACTCGTCGCTCTCGGGCTTTTCGACGAGTTCGACCACGTCGCCGTCGTGGAGGACGACCGCGCCGTACTGGGCCGTCTCGGGGCGCTCGAGGACGGCCATCGTCGGAGCGCCCGCGGATTCGAACTCGGTGGCGACGTCGCGGACGATGCTCGTGTCGATGACGCGGTCGCCGTTGACGACCAGCATCGGTCCGTCGACGGCCGTCCGGGCCTGCAAGAGCGCGTGGCCGCTCCCGAGTTGCTTGTGCTGGACGACGTACTCCAGTTCGACCCCGGCGTAGGTCGGGCCGAAGTAGTCCTGTACCCGGTCGCGCTCGTAGCCCACGACGACGACGATTCGCTCGACATCGGCCGCGACCAGCGCGTCGAAGACGTATCCGAGTATCGGCCTGTTCGCCGCCGGCAACATCGGCTTGGGCCGGTTGTGGGTCAGCGGCCGGAGCCGCGTTCCCTCCCCCGCCGCGAGGACGACCGCCGTATCGATGCTCATACCGGTAGGTAGCCCCGCCTCGGTTTCAACTTTCTGGGCGGCGAGTCCGACGAACGTGGACCGAATCGGAGAAATGTGGACCGAACCGGGGACGAATCACCGAACGTTCAGTTCCACCCCGTTCCGCCACTCGCCCACAGGGTTAAGGGCGAAACCGCACAACTGCCACGCATGGCATCGATCGTTCGTGACGACGAGATCCGGGCGGGCGACCCCCGGATCGAGGGAACGCGGATATCGGTCCTTGACGTCAAGCGACGCGTTATCGACGGCGACGAGGACCCGTTCGCCGTCGCCACGGAGTACGACCTCGACCCCGCTGCTGTCTTCACTGCGCTCTCCTACTACTACGACAATGTCGACGAGATGCGCGCCCTCGAAGACGAGCACGAGCGGCGCGCCGACGAGCTTCGGCGAGTCTCGCGAGAAGTCAGAGAGCGCTACGAGCAGGACCGACCCTCCGAAGAGGCGTAGCGAATGCGGCTTCTGGCCGACGTGAACGTCAACGCAGCGTACCTGACGGCGCTCCGCGGCGACAGTCACGACGTGGTTCGCGTCGCCGAAGCGCTAACTGATACCGCATCGGATCGGGCTATCGTCGAGCACGCACGCGACACCGGATCGGTCGTCATCACGAACGACGCGAAGGACTTCACTCGGTTCGAGACACATCCGGGCGTCCTCGTCGTCCCCCAAACCGGGTACACCGCGGGCGAGATCGCGGCCGGCGTGTCCCGTATCGAACGGTACGTTCCGGACACGACGGGACTGGCGCTGTACGTGACCGAGTGGGTCTGAGTAGTCGCCAGCCCGTCACTGTTCGCCCATCGTCTCGCCGGCGACCGAGCGGCCCTGTGCGGTCATCTCGACCTCGGTGCGCTCGCGGACCACCTCGATAACGTCGAGTTCGATCAGGCGGTCGAATATCTCCTCGACCTCGGCGACGTCGGCGCCAACGAAGTCCGGAATGTCGAACGGCGAGACACCCGAATGCAACGCCATAACGACCTGTTTCTCGACCGGGCCGAGATCCAGGTTCGCCCGGTTGCGCTCGACGCCCTCCTCCAGGACCTGCCAGAGCACGGAAAGGTCGTACTCGCTGCCGGTGAGGTGGGTCTCGACGCTGATGTCGTCCTGGCTGTGTTCGACTTCGATCACGCGGCGCTGTTCGCCCGCCGCCTCCCGTTCGTCCTCCTCGACTTCCCCGATGTCGTCGCGTTCGATGTCGACTTTGCCGCCGTCAGCCAGCGATAGCCGGATGATCTCGTCGGTGATCTTGATGCGGGCTTTCGTCCACTGGGTGCTCTGGACGACCCCGCCCTCGACGGCGGGGTGTTTCGCGAAGATGATCTCGCCGTTGAGACAGGCGTGATAGAAGTCGGTCTCGAACTGGCCGTGTTCGGCCGCCGAGACCAGCACGACATCGTCGTCGACGTGGAGCGCGAGGTAGCTTGCGACCTGTGCGGCTCGCTGGTTGACGTCGAAACGGCCACCGATAGAGTCGACATCCGCCAGCGAAATGGCGAGTTTCCCGTCGGAAATGAGCACCACGCGCTTGTCGGTCAACACGATCCGGCAGGACTGCCAGCTGGCGTCGTCCAGCCGGCGGCCCGACTCCATGGCCCGCATGAACTGGCCCTGCACGTCCGTGATCTTCGTCTCGGGATCGCTCATAGCGCCAGTGGGATTGTAGAGCGTTCCTCGCGTCCGCCATTAGGGTTTTCGTCCCCGTTATCGTTGGTGAATCTCTCGGAGTATCGCGGGGATTCGGGCCGGGGCGACCCGAAAAACAGTGAAGCTCAGCGCTCGGTCGCCGCAGTAGCGACGCTACTCGCCGGCGGTGTTCAGTGCGCTGTTGAGTTCGAAGAGTCCCTGGACGACATCGCTCCTGGCAACGCGGTACCGGCGGGGCGACGTGTTCGGAACCTCCTCGACGACATCCGTCTCCAGCAGCAAGTCGATGTAGTTGCTCACCGTCTGTCGAGTGACACCAGCGTGATCGGCCAGTTCCGTCTTGTTGAATTCTCTCCCCGGAGGAAGGGTGAGGAGCGCGTCGATGAGGAGGGAAACGCTCTCGTGGTGGAAGAGATGAAGAACGCCCGTAGGGTTCTCGAGACGGGCCTCCTTGGTGTCTTTCGCTTCCGCAGGATGCGTTCCCGTTGACTGAGTCATGTGATCTGTATACCCGTCTGCGTGTATAATTGTTTGCCTGAGCGTAAACACGAGTTAACGTACCTTTATCAGATATCAACGGGGAGAGTGAGATATGCGCAAGCCGTCGGTGAAATGTGCTCTCCTCGCGGCGATGATAGCCGAGCACCGCTGGGGCTCGCCGGTCGGCGAGGAGAACCTCCTCTCTATTTCCGCCATCGAGACAAGCGACTACCCCACTGCGAGCGAGGTCTTCGACGAGTTGCGGGGTGAGGACTACATCACGTCGAAGGGCACACGCGGAATCGAGTTGAACAACAGCGAGTGTGGAGCGCTTGCTGACGTGCTCTACGACGAGTGTGAGTGGGACCCCTTCGAGATCCGGAGCCGCCTGAAACACTACGAGGGCTGGGACGACCACGATTGGGCCTGATCACGCGGAAGTCACTGCTCGCTCATCGCCTCGCTGGCGAGGTTGCGCCCGTGGGCGTTCAGCGACACCTCGGTCCGCTCGCGTACCTTGTCGACCGCGCCCATCTCCAGGAGTTTCCCGTAGATCTCCTCGACCTCGTCGACGTCGAGGCCGACGAAGTCGGCCATCTCGAACGGTGAAACGCCCGAATACAGCGCCATGAGGACCTGGTTCTCCGTCTCGGTGAGGTCGAACTCATCGCTCTTGCGGTCGGAGACGACTGCCCGAAAGAGGTGGGTCAGCGCCCGGGTGTGGGCCTCGGTCCCCGAGAAGTGCGTCTCGACGCTGCGACCCTCGTCGTCGGTGTGTTCCAGGCGGACGACGGTCCGCGAGTCGCCCATGACCGTCTCGGTGGCCGTCTCGACGGTGCCGACGTCGGCGACGGGAAACGACGCCGTGTCCCCGCCCGGGAGCGCGAGTTTGACCTCGTCGTCGGCGAAGCGAAAGCGGGCCTTCGACCACTCGGTGTCCTGGACGACGCCGCCGACGACTGCCGGGTGCGTGACGAGGATGACCTCCGTATCCAGAGCGGCCCGGCAGTACTCGCGGTCGAACGCCTCGACGGCCGCGGCGTCGACGAGGAAGGTGTCGTCGCCCGCGCGGAAGGCCGCGACGCCCTCGGTCGCGACACCGTCGGGGGCGACGCTCCCGGGGTCGGTGACGAGTTCGAGCGCGTCGTGGGGGAACGTCCGGTTGCCGTCGGTGCCGGCGAGAACCAGCCGCTGGTTGGTCACGACGACCCGCGAGGAGCGCCAGCGCGGGTCCGTGACCGGCTCGCCGTCGCGGACGACGTCGCAGTAGTCGGCCGCGCTGTCGACCAGTTTCGCCTCGTCACCGCTCATGGGCCCTGTCGTCCGTTGGTTGTGGCTCCGGCCTATAAATCCCCACTGGGTAGCGACCTATCCGTCGGTTCCGAAATTCACGTCCGCCGGGACGAGCGTGAATCCGAGCGTTCGAAAGTCGTCGTCGAACGCGAAGACGTGCTCGATATCGTGGTCGTCGGCGAGGACGCTCGTCGTGTGGTCCACAAACGATATCTCCTGGTCGTCGTACGCTTCGAACTGGTCGGCCGCACCCTCGAAGGCGGCCCTGCTGACCGGCAACACGTTGATACTCTCGGCGTCTCGAACCGCGGTGAGCGCCCGAACTGCGTCTCGATGCCCGAGTTTGTAGAGCGCGAGGGTCGCCAGTTCCGCGAGGACGGACTGCGAGGTGAACACCGGCCGGTAGGGAAGGCCCCCCGAACGGATCGCCTCGAACAGTCGCCTCGCAGTCTCGTGGTGCCTGTCGTCCCGGTCCGCTCGGGCGTAGAACGCTCCCGTATCGACGAATATCGGGGTTGCGCCCGGTCCGGTCATGCGGATTTGTGCCCGTACAGAACCTCGTCGACGCGCTCGGAGACATCGGACTCGCCGGACGACCCGGGCTCGAACTCCCAGAACGAGTCGCCGGGATCGATCCCTCGGACAGTGGCTTGGTCGTCCACGAGCCACCAGACGACCCGTCCCGCTGTCTTCCGACTGGCGACGCGACCCTGTTCCTCCAGGGCGCGAAGCTTCCGGCGTGCCGTCTCCCGGGAGCAATCGATCCGGTCAGCCACGTCGCCCGACGTCACGACCGGGCCGTCAACGGCCTCGAACACGCCGAGTACGTCGTCGAGCGTGACCGTCTCGGTGTAGCGCCCCGAGTCACCGCGCTCGTCGTTGCTCATACCCGAAACCACTACTCGCAAACAGTTAGACCTTGTGGCGTAGCCAATATGGGGGCGCCACACTGGAGCAGTCGTATCACGCGAGCAAGACGGCACCGCCGACGACGGCGAGCGCGCCGAAGCCGACACAGACCCCCCAGAAGGCGACACGGCGCACGACTGCCACGAGCGCGCCGACGCTCAGGTAGCCGACGACGGCGCTGACCGCGAGTGCCACCGCGGCCGCCGCGGGCGAAATGGTCGGGATCCCTTCGGTGACGACGACGAGCAGGCCGGCGCCGAGCGAGGCCGGAATGGAGAGCACGAAGGAGAGTTCGAGCGCGCCCTCGCCGTCGTGACCGCGCAGGAGGAGAGCGCTGACGGTCGTTCCCGACCGGGAGACGCCCGGCAGGAGCGCAAACCCCTGCATCACCCCGACCAGCACCGCGTCCGTCGCGTCCGGCGTCGTCCGTTCGCCCAGCCCCCAGCGGCTCGCGCCCCGCTGGACGAGGCCCGTGACGACGAGCAGGGCGCCGATGGCCGCGACGAAGGCGCCGCCGGTCAGTTCCGAGGCGATCGATTCCAGCGCGACGTAGGCGGCCATCCCGACTACCCCGGAGACGAGCGTCGCGATGGCGTAGAAGGTGATGTCGGCCCGCTCCTCGCCGAAGGCCCCGTCCGGGCGCCAGTCGGGCACCGAGCGCAGGATCGCTGCCACGTTCCCGCGGTAGAACGTCAGCGCGGCGACTGCGGTGCCGGCGTGCAAGAACAGGGCGAACTGCGTCGCCGAGAGCCCCGTCTCACCCGTGGCCGTCAGCGCGAGCGCCACGCTCCCCTCGCTGGAGACCGGGAGCCACTCCAGGAGCCCCTGGACCAGTCCCAGGGCCACCGCCACCGCCAGTTCGTCCGCGTCCATACTCCGTGTGGGGTCCGTCCCCGCCAAAGAGCGTTCGGTTTGGGTCGGCCCCCGGGCCACACCGTTCGACCGCCGGGACAGCGTGTCAGCAGAGCTATATTCCGGTGCGACGTATATCACGCATGCAATCGTCTCTCGCGGCGGATCTCTGGAACGTCCCGCGGAGCCTGTGGACCGAACTCCTCGCACTCCCGCCCTGGATGGCCTTCCTCCTCGTCGTCGGCCTCTCGGTGCTTGGCGCGCGAGTCATCCAGGTCGGCGGCGACGTGGCGATCCGACGGCTCACCCGGCGGATACCGGGCGACGTGGACGCGGCCATCCTACGAAGCGTCCACCCCGCGCTGTACGTGACGGTGGTGCTCGTCGGTGCGAACCTCGGCCTCGTCCTGTTGACCGACGCGCCGGAGTGGACCGAGCCAATGGAGGCGGGCACGCTGACGCTGATCGCGGTCGTCTGGGCGTTTCAACTGGCGCGGATGGGACGGCGTGTCTCCGCCGAACTCACTGACGACGGCGGCGATCACTCGCGGGTCGTCCCCATCTTCCAGAACGTCTGGAGCGCCGTCCTCATCGGCGCGAGCGGGTTTTTCGTCCTCTCGCTGTGGAACGTGGACGTCACGCCGCTGCTGGCCTCGGCGGGCATCCTCGGCATCGTCCTCGGCCTGGCCGCCCGCGACACCATCGCCAACTTCTTCGGCTCCATCGCGCTGTACGCCGACGGCACCTACGCGGTCGGCGACTACATCGTCCTCGAATCGGGCGAGCGGGGCCGCGTCGAGGACATCACCATCCGCTCGACAGTGTTGCGGACCCGCGACGACATGCTCGTCACCGTCCCCAACTCCGTGCTGAACACCGCGACGATCACCAACGAGTCCTCACCCCGCCGCGAGCGCCGCGTCGAGGTCGCCGTCGGCGTCGCCTACGGCAGCGACGTCGACGAAGTCGAAGCAGTCCTGCTCGACGTCGCCGAGGCCGAGTCCATCGTCCTCGAGGACCCCGCGCCCCGCGTCCGGTTCCGGGAGTTCGGCGACTCCGCGCTCGATATCGACCTGCTGTGTTGGATCCCCGCGCCCGTGATGCGCGGCCGTGCCACCCACCGGCTCAACAAGGGCGTCTACCGCGCGTTCCAGGACGCCGGCATCGAGATCCCGTTCCCCCAGCGGGTCGTGACGATGGCCGCCGCAAGCGGCGCCAGCGACGCAAGCGGCGACGCTCGACCCGTCATGGACGACCCGGTGACCGACGGCGCGAACTCCGAACCGGCCGACGATTGAGGACCCAGCAGCCGAGAACCCGCGGCCGCGCGGTCCGAAAGGGAGTTACGCGCCGGTCGCCGAGAGACGAGCAATGACCGACGACGCTTCATCGACAGCGGACCCGCCGACGGACGACCCGTCGCCGGCGAGCGAGTCGTCACCGACGGCCGACCTACTCGCGCTGACGCGGGACGCCCTCGCGACGGGCCCGCTCTGTGATCCCTGCCTGGGCCGACTCGTCGCCGACCGGAGCTTCGGGCTGACCAACCGCGAGCGGGGCCGCAGCCTCCGCGTCGCGGTCGCACTTGCCGACGACGACCCGGTCGCTGACCTCGAAACCGGGCCCGACGACCCCTGCTGGGTCTGCGAGGGCGAGTCCACCGAGGACCGCGTCGCGGAGTGGGCCGAGCGCGCGGCCTACGCCGTCTCCGAGTTCGACTTCGACACCTTCCAGGTCGGGACGCGCGTCCCGCCGCTGTACGAGGAAAACGACCGCCTGCTCCGCGAGGACCTCGGCCTCGACCCGGAGGCGGGCGAACCGCTCAAGGCCGAACTCAACCGGGAAGTCGGCAAGCGCTTCGGGCGCGCGACCGACGCCGAAGTCGATTTCGGCCGGCCGGACGTGCAGGTCACGCTCCATCTCGGCGGCGACGAGGTCGAAGCGCGGGTGAACTCCGCGTTCGTCTACGGCCGCTACCGGAAACTCGAGCGCGACATTCCCCAGACCAAGTGGCCCTGCAACGACTGCAACGGCACCGGCCTGAACCGCGACGAGATCTGCGAGGGCTGTGACGGGTCGGGCTATCGCTACGACGAGAGCGTCGAGCAACTCACCGCGCCGGTCGTCGAGGACGCCATGGACGGCGAGGGTGTCACTTTCCACGGCGCCGGCCGCGAGGACGTCGACGCGCTCATGCTCGAAGGCGGGCGCCCCTTCGTCATCGAAATCGACGAACCGCGCCGGCGGACCGTCGACATCGACGCGCTCACCGAAGCTATCGACGACTTCGCCGAGGGGAAAGTCGAGGTCACGGACCTGCACCTGGCGACCTACGACATGGTCGAGCGCGTCAAGGAACTCGACGCGTCGAAGACCTACCGGATGGCCGTCGAGTTCGACCACGCGGTCGACCCGACAGCCTTCGCCGACGCGCTCGACGAACTCGACGGCGCGACGGTCGAACAGCGCACACCCCAGCGCGTCGACCACCGCCGCGCCGACCTCGTTCGGACCCGCGACGTTTACGACATCGAGGGCGACCTGGAGAGCGACACGGAAGCGACGGTCGAACTCCACGGCGAGGGCGGCCTCTACGTCAAAGAACTCGTCTCCAGCGACGAGGGGCGCACCGAACCGAGCCTCGCGGGCCTGCTCGGCGTCGACGCCGAAGTGACGCGACTCGACGTCCTCGAGGTCGAGGGGGAGGACGAACCGTTCCTCACCGAGGAGTTCGTGCGCGAGCGCGACGACGAGTCAGACGCGGCCTGATCCGCGACGGTCGGACGCGGCCCGCTCCGTGACGGGTCACCCCAGAACAGTCACTCCTGGTCGGATTTCCGTGCGGGCGGCGTCTTCGAGACGACCAGCCCAAGTTTGTCGCGGTTGTCGGCGGCCCAGCGGTAGGCCTGCTCGCGCAGCCTACCGTACTCCTCGAAGTTCCGGAGAAAGTCCACGAGCGGTTCGACCTCGTCGCCGTACTCCGAGCGGAGCGTTGCGACCTCGATGGCCTCGCCACAGGAGTAAACGGCGTCGTCGGTGACGACATGGGCACACTCCTCGTAGGCCTCGGGCAGTCGGTCGCGCAACTCGGCGGAGAGTGCGGAAAAGCCAACGAGATCCATCGCCGAATGCGCCGCGATCAGGTCCGCCCACCACGTACAAAAGCCGCAGTCGTCGTCGTACACGAGCGTTGCGTCGTCCATACCGACTGTAAGTGGGCCGCCCATTTCGGTGTCCCGGTCGTTTCCCGGCACTCTCCGAAGCCATCGCTGAGGAACACCACCGGAAGCCATCGCTGAATACGGCCGGGCGCAGAGCCGTTAAATCGCCTTAACTCCGGTAAATCGGGGACGAGCGTCTGTCCGATATATTGTGCCGGCACTCCTTCGTCCGCCCGGAACGATGACTGACGAACGTTCGCCGCTGGCCGTCGGACACGAAACGGTCCAGTCGGTCAGCAAGGTCGTCCTCGGTATCGCATCGCTGGTCTTCCTGACGGCACTGGCCGCACAGTTACCCGGACTGGACCTGCTCGTCCCGGGCACGCCGATCACGCTCGGCGCCGCGATAGTCGCACTGGCGACGGTGGTCGTCGTCGGACTGCTCGCGTACCTGGCCGCCGGACTCGCCGCGCTCGCGAAGGCGGCGCTGGGCGGACCGCGAGCCGTCGTCGAGAACGCCGCCTCGGTCGTCTACTGGGTCGTCGTCCTCGTCGCCGTCCTGGTCGCATACGAGGGGTTCGCACCGGTCGTGGCCCCGGTCCTCGGCGACGCCGTCTGGGTGTACGACCTGGCTGCCCTCCTCGTCGCGCTGGTTCCGCTCGTGTTCGTCGCCGCGCGGCTCTCGGTCGCGCTCGACCCCGCGGCGGATCTGTTCGCCCGCCGCGTCGCCGGCCCGCCGGCGAGACCGAGCGCCCGAAACGACAGCGACCCGGCGCGCGAAACGAGCCGCGAGGGTACGGCGACCGACGCTGACACCGACGCCGAACCCGACCGCGACAGTGACGACCCAAACCACGAAGTTTACCACGGGGAACCGCGAGAGTAGAGGTATGAGCGTCACCGAACGGTTCGACGACCGACTCGAACCCGTGGGCATCGCCGTTGGCGTCCTGCTCGTGTTGATCGGTCTCGGGACCATCGCCGGAACCCCCTGGACGGTCAAAGGCGACATGGTCGCGTCCGTCCTCCAGATCATCGGCGTCGCACTCACCATCGGGCTCGGCGCCCTGCTGGTGTGGCTGAGCCGAACCGACTGATAGCGACCAACCCATGACTTTTCGCCGTCTTCCACTCATGACCAGTCGGACGTATCCGCCGCTTCCGGTGACGGATCACTCGATGATTCCGGCGGAAAAGTAACGGTCAGCGACGGCGGCTACCCTCTCACTGGCAGATACGCGGCCATGAGCAAGATGATGGCCGCGATGACAGTGATGTCGACGATGCCCCAGAGCCCGAGTCGACGGTCCTCGTAGTCCGACTTCTCCGCCCGCTGTTCACTATACTCTTCGTAGCGGTCGGCGGTCTCGAAGATCTGTACCGAGGAGTCGTCGGGGAAAACGGGGAAATACGTCGTTTCCGCCGACCCGACGCCGGCCGTGAAGTTCTCACCCTCGACGAGCTCAACTGGCTGGGTCACCGTGCCGTTCCAGGCCAGGTCGACGCTCTCGTTCGTTATCGACGTGACCGTCGTCACGTTACCGTTGTAGTTCAGCGTCCCGTTCTCGGCGATCCGGTGGCGCTCTTTCGGTCCGAAGTACTCCTCGACGGGAACGTTAGTGTTGTCCTCGCGGAGCGTGACGTACAGCGTGCCCTCGATCCGCGTCGTCTCGTTGTACAGTGCCGGGTCCGCGCTCGCGAGGTCGCCGTAGTTTCGCACTTCCACCAGCGTCGCGTTCGTCGGGTTCGAGACGCTCTCGTTGTTCACGTCGACGGCGTACGGCCCGCCCCAGACCACGGTGGCGTCCGACTCCCCGATCTCGGTGACGGTCGTCTCGTTTGTCCTGTAGGTGAGCGAATCACCGGGCGCGAACGACTCCGAGACGTTCGTGTCGTTGACGCTCGTCAGCGTCATCGACGGCGCCGACCCGTTGATCGACACGCCGTACTGGCTGTCGTTGAACGGGATCTGGCCCCCGTCTTCGAACGTCGACTCGTAGCGATCGGTCTGATTCTCCCATCGGACATCGGTCACCGGCACCTCCGACCCGTTCTCCAGCGTGGCGGTCAGTTCCCCCGACTCGTCGGTCCAGGTGAGTTCACCTTCGCCGCCGCTGTCGATGCTCGCGACGGTGTAGCTCCGCTCGCCGAGAGTGACCGGGTCACCGGATGCGTAACTCTGCCCGTCCATCGAGACGGCCGGCGCCGACGTCGTCACGATGAGGCCGTACGCGGCCGCACCGAGGACGAGGAAGAACGCGAAATACATCGCGGCGGCTCGTCGTTGCATACCCGGATGCTCCGGCGCCCCAGGGTATAACGATTACCAATTCCGCTTGCTCGACCATCACTCACCGATCGGCACAGTTGCGAATGCCAACGATGTCGTGCCGATATTCGCAACGAAACCAGACACGCCGAACCAGTCTTCGAAAGTAACTCGATCTCCCACCGCGAGCTTCGCGTGCGCGTCGACAATTGGAAAAGCCAAGGGCCGGATTTGAACCGGCGGTGGGCGGCTCTGCAGGCCGCTGCGTTCGGCCGGACTCTGCCACCTTGGCGCGTTCGATACTATCCGATTGGCTCGCTTAAGCCCATCGAATCTGCGACTCTCGTCTGCACGGCGTTGTTACTGCCGGCAGTGATCACGAAAACCCCTCGACCAGCGACAGTTGTCACTGGTCGAGAGGTGATGAATGGGCCGGCCAGAATGGCCGGCAATGAATGGAGGCGGCGAACCGGGTTTCCCAGAGACTCTCGTACTCCAGTACTCGCCGGAACGCAGGCGGGCTTAACTTCCGTGTTCGGGATGGGTACGGGTGTAACCCCGCCGCTATGGCCGCCTTAACGCCGATCCGCGGAATCGAACCGCGCGAGGCCAGC